>JAEEGJ010008815.1_pt1 | contig 27518 bp, 20 predicted proteins | sample 8958761 | NCBI WGS metagenome assembly JAEEGJ01 (sample SAMN16246546, study PRJNA631951) | gut metagenome | biome: gut microbiome; feature: rumen; material: RS-attached | host: Bos | place: Iran: Karaj | collected 2018-10 | reverse complement strand
AACACACCACCACCCCCCCTCCGCGCGGTAGCAAACTCTCCCCTCTAAACTCTAAACTCTCCACTCCAAACTCTCCCCTCTCCACTAAAGTTGGCACTGGCTGGTACTTCGGACTCTGCCTCACCTGGATCTTCACCTTCCGCTTCTTCGTTGAGTTCCTCAAGAAGGAGCAGGTGGCCTTCGAGCAGGGCATGCCGCTCGACATGGGACAGCTGCTCAGCATCCCCTTCGTTATCGTCGGCATCTACTGTATGATTCGTGCACAAAAGAAGCATCGATGAACATTGCCCTGTCAAAGCTCCGAGAAGCCATTGAGGCTAAGATTGGCAAGAAGCCGGAAACCAATAAGGACTTCGAATTCTTGTCAAACTGCATCAATGACGAGCTGCACTACAGGGTCAGCACTACTACCTTGAAACGCATCTGGGGCTACCTCTCTGAAGAGGTCGTCCCACGCCAGTACACCCTCAACCAGCTGGCCCGCTTCGTAGGATATACGGACTGGCAGGCCTTTTGTACTTCGCACGGAGGTAGTGAAATCACAACGCACCCCGCATCCCCCGAAACAACTGTAACCCCAGAATCCACGAACAGCAAGAGTCGTCTTAGCAGCAAGGGCCTGCTTATACTGGCAGCTCTCGTCGCTGTTGCTGCTGTCGCCCTGTTGCTCCTACTGCCGCATTCTTCGACCAGCACCAACCTTGAAGACGACCCTCGTATCTTAAATAAAGGCCAGGTCTTCGCCACTTATGACGACTTCTTGCCTCTCTTTGGCATCACGGCCACAGAGAGCCGCCACTATCAGTTCGTGCCTGGTCAAGAGGACATCGTCGTCTGGTCGCCGCAATACCACAACCCCATTTACCATAACGACGGCAATCCCGACAGCCTCATGCCCACCATCACCGAATACTGGACACCAGTGGCTGAGGATGGTGAAGATACAGAAGAACTGAAAGAGATGATCCGTCAACGACAAAGAGAAGCCTACTATAACTTCATTGCCAAGAACCAGGTGCGCATCGTCTTTATGAAAGACCTCATCGACACCACTTTTGTCTTCCTTGGAGTCTATCGCACCGACCTTCTTTTGTCTGATACCACCAAGATTGTATGGGTTCGCGCAGCCGACCAATGCGACCTCGACAACATTCCTTTCGTTAAAAACTACGGCAATTACTGAAAGGCATGAAAAAAAACATGAAAAAACGAGATTCAAAAATCGCCCATTCCATCGATGTTTTTCATTGTCCACGCAAAATGGACAAAATGGACAAGCAAATGGACAAAATGGACAAGCGCACTTTCAAACTATTTTCTTATCTTTGCACCCGAATTATTAAAGAATTGGCAGATTTGGGCAGTGGCTCGTCTGTACAGCGAATACAAATTACTAGTTTTCAGGTTTCGGCTTTGCATCGCAAGCTGACCGAATACCTAAATTAGGAGGGTGTCTGTCGTGATGACGGGTGTCCTCTTTCGTTATCATAGACCGACAATAACAAATATGGAACAAAAGGATATTTTGATATGAAGTACTTCAGTCTAAGACATTACAAGCAGGCTCTTTGCACCACGCTGTTTCTCATGTTGTCGCTCGTAGCTCAGGCTCAGCAGCAGCAGATTTCGTATATTGAAGAGACCAAGAACTGGTACTACGTATATGACGAGCAGGGCAAGAAGATTGGCGGACTGTCACGCAGCAGCGTAGGTGAACTTCAAGGCTGGGGCAGCGATTTCTTTGTGGCGAAGCGTTATTCCTTCTATTATATCTACGATGCCAAGGGTAAGATGCTGAAATCAATGAACGTCTCAGATGTGGGTGAGATCGTTGGCGTCAGCAGCAATACCATCACCAGCCGCAAAGGCAGCTGGATCTTCATCTGGAGCAAGGAAGGCAAGAAGATCAGCGCTAAGAGTACCTCAAGATGATACTTGAGCACTGACCTCATTTCCCTGCCACGATGCGCTTGATGTCGCTAAGCTTATTGAGAGCTTCCAGAGGAGTGAGGTTGTTCACATCGAGACCAAGAATCTCATCACGTACCTGACAGAGTACTGGGTCGTCGAGCTGGAAGAAGGAAAGCTGCATGCCTTCGCGCGTATCGGCAATCTCGCTGATAGGCTTTCCTGCCTTTCCCACTGATGCATTCTCTGCCTCAAGCTGTTTCAGGATGACGTTCGAACGCTTGACAATGCTCCTAGGCATACCTGCTATCTCTGCCACATGGATACCAAACGAATGCTCTGAGCCACCACGCTCCAGCTTGCGGAGGAAGATGACACGCCCGTCGACCTCCTTCACTGAGACATTATAATTCTTGATACGGCTGAAGTTCTTCTCCATCTCGTTCAGCTCGTGATAGTGGGTGGCGAAGAGTGTACGGGCACGAGCCTTAGGAGTCTCATGCAGATACTCAACGATGGCCCAGGCAATAGAGATGCCGTCGTAGGTAGATGTGCCTCGTCCCAGCTCATCGAAGAGCACGAGCGAGTGTGGCGTCACATTATTTAATATATTAGAGGCTTCAGTCATCTCCACCATGAACGTCGACTCGCCCAGTGAGATATTGTCGCTGGCTCCCACACGAGTGAAGATCTTATCCACCAATCCGATGCGTGCAGCCTCAGCAGGTACGAAGCATCCTATCTGGGACATCAGCACAATGAGAGCCGTCTGTCGCAGCAGGGCTGACTTACCCGCCATGTTAGGACCAGTGATAATGATGATTTGCTGTCGCTCCTGGTCGAGCATGATGTCGTTGGGTATATACTGCTCGTCGATGGGCAGCTCTGTCTCGATGACAGGATGACGCCCCTGACGGATATCTATCACATCCGACTGATCAATGACTGGCCTGATGTAGCGATGTTCCTCAGCTGTCTTGGCAAACGAGAGCAGACAGTCGATGCGTGCCAGTAGTGCTGCATTGGTCTGAATCTGAGGGATAAACTGCTGGATGGCCTGCACGAGGTCGCTGAAGAGCTGTGCCTCGAGCGACAGGATCTTATCCTCTGCGCCCAGTATCTTCTCCTCATATTCTTTCAGTTCCTGGGTGATGTAGCGCTCAGCCTGAGCCAGTGTCTGCTTGCGCACCCACTCTGCAGGCACCTTGTCCTTATAAGTATTGCGCACCTCGAGATAATAGCCGAAGACATTGTTATAGCCTATCTTCAGGCTCTGGATGCCCGTAAGCTCAGCTTCGCGGTTTTGTATTTGCAGCAGGTAGTCCTTGCCACTATAGGCTATGCGGCGCAGCTCGTCGAGCTCCTCGTTTACACCATCCTGGATGACGCCACCCTTCTGCACCAGCTGGGGAGGGTCGAGGGTAATCTCACGACTGATCCTGTCACGGATTTCTTCACAGAGTGAGAGACGCTCACCCAGTCCCTTCAGCACCTCGTTGGTTGCCTCCAGACAAGCCGCCTTGATAGGCTGTACTGCCTCCAAGGCATTCTTCAGTTGCAAGACCTCTCGAGGGGATACTCGTCCTACTGCCACTCTTGAGACGATGCGCTCCAAGTCGCCAACACGATGTATCTGCTCATCGACCAGCTGTCGGAAGTCGATATCACGGAAGAAGTATTCCACCACATCCAGCCGCTCGTTGATGGCTTTCTCCTCCTTCAGTGGGAATACCAGCCAACGACGCAGCATACGGCTTCCCATAGGCGACACGGTGCGGTCGATGACATCAAGGAGACTGCGACCATCTTCCTGCATGGGCTGCACCAACTCCAGAGAGCGGATGGTAAACTTATCGAGTCTGACAAACTTCTCTTCCTCAATACGGCTGATCTGGGTGATATGGCCTATCTGGGTGTGCTGTGTCTGCTCCAGATATTGCAGGATGGCGCCTGAGGCCGTTATGCCGTTCTTCAGATGCTCAACGCCAAATCCCTTCAGCGACTTCACGCCGAAGTGCTTCAGCAGCTTCTGATGAGCCGTCTGCTCAGTATACACCCAGTCATCGAGCTCAAAAGTGAAAAAGCGATTGCCAAAGTAGCGCTCAAAGTCATGACGGCGCCCCCGTTCGAAAAGCACCTCCTTGGGTTGGAAGTTGGCCAGCAGCTTCTCCACATAGTCATAAGTGCCTTCGCCTGTTAAGAACTCACCAGTAGAGATATCGAGGAAGCTCACACCACAGGCCGACTTTCCGAAATGTACAGAGGCCAGGAAGTTGTTCTCCTTGTAGTTCAGCACATTGTCGCTGAGGGCCACGCCTGGAGTCACCAGCTCAGTGATGCCTCGCTTGACCAGTTTCTTCGTCAACTTAGGGTCTTCCAGCTGGTCACAGATGGCTACGCGCTTGCCTGCCCGGATGAGCTTAGGCAGATAGGTGTCGAGGGCATGATGAGGGAAGCCTGCCATCTCGTCGCCCTTGTTGTAGCCGTTGTTGCGCCTGGTCAGGGTGATGCCCAGGATGCTCGAAGCTATCACGGCATCCTCGCAGTAAGTCTCATAGAAGTCACCACATCGAAACAGCAGCACAGCATCGGGATGCTTTGCCTTCAGGTCGAAAAACTGCTTCATCATTGGGGTCATCTCCCCGTCCTTCTTTGCCATCTCTTTCTCTTCTTATTTACATTCGAGCTACAAAGTTACTCCTTTTTTTCCAAATGGCAAAGAAAAGGTTGGAAAAAAACCGTGCGGCAGCTTTTCTTTTCAGACGAATTGCTGCCGCAGGGTATCATTAAGTGGTCATCATCATATGAGTGTGAGACTACTCACCATAGACACGGGTGGTGTGCTTGATGAAAAGTCCGAAGAAGACACTCTGGTCGATGTACTCCACTTGCGTGACCTTCTTGATGCCACCATTCTCAGCAGCCTGCTTGATGTTGTTCTGCTCGCCCTTCGACGACCAGAGACCGAGGAAATAAGAACTCTGTGCTTCGCCTACATTCTGGCCGATAGGACCCTTCTCAGTAAGGGCGGCACCACTGTTGATTGTTGCACAGCTGCTCAGCATGAGCATTGCAAGAGCTGCCGAAGCAGCAAAGGTAATCACATTCTTTTTCATAACTTGTTTGTTTTAAAAAATGTATTAATAAATAGGTTAAAACTTATATCTCAAACCTGCATTTAAGATACCTTGCTCACCAAAACCAAGTTCAAAGAAGGCGCGCACATTAGGAAGACCAGCCTCAACGCCCAGTAACGACAGCTGCCAGTTGACATGCAGATCAGAACTGCTGTCGTCTTTGACACTGCTGTCATCGCGCTTAAAGGACTCATGGCGCAGTGTGGCACCAATGCCTAACTTCGAGTACAATCCGAAATTCCTAGTACGCAGCCAGTCGAACTTCACAGCAGGTATCAGCGTATAATACCTATGGTAGTTCTGGCCTACCACCTTATTCGATATGAGCATATCCTGTGTGTCCTTACCATAGGCAAAGATGCCGCCTACGCCAAGCCAGTTCTTCATGTGATAGAAATACTCGACGGAGTAGGGGCCTGTGAATTCCGAGTCAGAGTAAGAGGCACCAAAAATGATGGTACCCATTTCCTCATAGACGTCCAACCACTGCGAGGTTGACCCAACGCCATAGGTGACAGCCACCTCATGTTTCGTGTCATCGTAACCGTTCTGTGCATTCACACTCGTTACAGCCATCATGGCTGCTACTACCATCACAAGAATCTTTTTCATTGTTTGTATATATTATTCATACGACATTGTTTCCTAGTTCATGAGCCAGGAGAGTTACTCAGTATGATGTTCACCACAGCTATTGCATCGGCTATTGACACTTCGCTGTCATTGTCGACGTCAGCTGCACGCATGTTGAAGGCTGATGGCGTCTGCCCAAGGATGTGGTTCACAATGGCTACTGCATCAGCGATAGTGACCTTGCCGTCGCCATTGACATCGCCCTTGGGAACAATTACCTTGATATTATCGATCTTCATCGAACCATAATAGCGTCCTGCCAGATAGTAGAAGCCTTGCAGACGCGTGCTGGTAGTTCCCTCAGGCAGAGCATAAGTTCCGCTAGCAACAATACTGCCTGTCGACTTCCTGGCAATCGTATAACTGACAATGTGCTGCTGTCCATCTACCTTCAGCTGGTATTGATACCAGTTGCCGTTAGCCAGCTCAGCTGTCGTAGCTTCATCGCCGTTGATTGTAGCCGTCGAGCTTTTGGCAGGGATGTCCAGATGCATCAGCGAGTGGAGGCCGTTGTTATAGCTTCGATAATAGTACCAAAAGTCCCTCTGCGGCACTTCCATATTGCCTCCCTGCGTGACGACTACAAACTCACTGCCATCTGTATTTCCTGAGCCGAAGGCTGCCTCAAACTCCAACGTATAGCTTTCGCAGCCAGAGTCAATTCGTGTATAGACTGGTGTGGAGTTAACACCTTGAGGCAGAGCGAACTGTATATAGTTACCTTGGCTGCTGTCGCCTGTCTGCAGGGTAAGGTCACCACGAGTCACGTACCTGGTGAAGGTCCACGACGAAGCATCCCTCTCCTGCTCATAATCCTGCATCAGCACTGTGGCCAAGCCATCGTCTGGCTCTATCATTCCGTTCTCAACAAACTCGATGTAGTCAGGCAGGAAGAATCCCAAGTGGGGTGGCTGGTTATAACTGACGTTCTGCCAGGCGATACCCATACGATAAGTATGGTCGTGCATCAGGGTGGGGACACGATAGTTGGTGGGAACATTAGTGGTGAAGATGTTGATGCGTGAGGGATCAACACCATCGTAGAAGATCATCTCCTCGCGCCAATCACCCAGGATGTCGGCCTGCAGACAGGGAGTACCCTTGGTATCATTGCAGGTCATTGAGTTGCCAATACTATAAAGATTGGTGTTTCTCTTTGGATACATACGAGAATAGCCGTTGCCATTCCATTTTTCGAGAATGGGCTGGTTATGTCGTGAGATGTCACCCAACAACTCTTCCTGCAGGTCACCATCCCAATAGATGCGGTAGTTATTGATCAATGGCCCATACTCAGATACAACCTCACCAGTACCACAGTTTCGAGTCTGGTTGTCAGCCGCCGAACTGAAGAAACTCTCACGATAGTTGGCATCGACGTGAGCAGCCAGACCTCGTCCATTGTCCACACCTGAGGGCCCACCCTTCAGGAGCACCTCTCCTGAGCGTGCATCATGGATATCCCAAGCATACGCCCCTTCATTCTCATGGACATCGAAGACCTCCAATCCAGGACGATCAGGCAGCAAGTCAGCCAGATGCATTGCATCCCCATGACCAAATCCCACACCATAGAGCAGCTGTCCATCATGGTCGCAAGCAGCTGAACCCCAGATGATCTCATCACATCCATCGCCATCGACATCAGCAATACTGATGTTATGATTGCCGTTGCCATAGAGTGTGCCAGAGCCTCCACCGCTAGTGCTCTGCGAAGCACTATAGCTGGTGGTCTGCATGTTGGCATTGGTCACACTATAGGATGTTGACGACGAAGAGCAATGCAGCCAGCGATGACTCAGTTGCCCTCCACTGAAATCTACAGCCCACACATAGGCTCTGGCATAATATCCTCTGCAGAAGATGCCGCTGGCCTTTCGCTGATTCTTGTCAAGATGGGCCACAGCAGCCAGAAAACGGTCACCACGATTGCCTGAAGTGTCACCACCCCAGAAACCACTGCTGCTAGGATGGTCGTCGACCCGTCCATAGTTGCCTGCACGATTGGGATTGTACCAGATGGTATGGATGGCTGCTCCAGTTACTCCGTTGAACACAGTGAGGTACTCAGGTCCGCTGAGTATCCTGCCATTATTGCGATAGTCTGCGCTATTGTCAGCATTCTTGATGTTGGTGTCAGTAGCTGCTGCAGTAACATAATTGCCCTGTCCATCGAGAGAGCCAGGAGCCGTCTTGCACATCATCTCTGCCTTTCCGTCGCCATCGAAGTCATACACCATGAACTGGGTATAGTGAGCACCTGCACGGATATTCCTGCCCAGATCAATGCGCCACAGCTGAGTGCCATTGAGCCGATAGCAATCGAGAATACAGCTGCCCGTGGTGCCTCCTTTGTCATTATCCTTCGAGTTTGAGGGGTCCCACTTCACGATAAGCTCATAGGCTCCATCACCATCGACATCACCCACTGACATATCGTTGGGTGTATAGGTACAGCCATCGCCCTCAGTACGCTGCAACTGCACGCTAATATAGATATCAGTCCACAAATGACTGGCCACAGAAGTCTCCACCATGTCGCCATCCACGCGAGCCACCACCTGATAGGTACTGCTCTCATTGCCGCCGTTGTCCTGATAGCTGGTTGCTGCACTCAAGTTGCTGGCAATGACAGTGCCATCGCGCACCACATCGAAGGTGATGCCAGGATTATCAGTACCCAGCAGGCGCCAACTCACAAAGCGTCCTCCACTCTGACCAGGTACTACCACAATGCCTCGATCGAGCTGTTCCATTTGCTCAACGGGAGTCGACCACTGTGCAAAAACATTATTCACCAGGAGCAATGAAGCCAGCCCCAGCATTGATTGTCTCAGATACATTCTCAATCTCCTACACCTTGTGCCTTAATCGGCTTTCCACGGAATGTGCCCCTGATCATGTTGCCACCTGCTGTGACGAAGCCACTGAAAACTGTTTCGTTCTTTTTGTCGTCATAGACGTTGATCTCACCTGTCATCTCGTCGATGGTAGCAATAAACTCCTCGTCGTCTATTGTGAGCTTGGCTTTGGTGTCGTCTTCCGAAAAGACATCGAGGATGACCGAGTGATCGCCAAAGAAGAAGTATGTGCCGCCAAGGTCCATCCACACCTCATTCTCATAAGCCTCCTGCTCCTCAGGGGTCATGGGGCGATCCTCTTCGTCCATATCCCCATCTTCATCGGCCTCATCAAAGTCAGCGATGTCACTGTTGTCAGCATCATCTTCGTCCTCAACCAGTTCTTCATCTTCGTCGTTAAGGTCAACGTTCTTGCTTGCCTTCTTGTCGCTGCAAGCACCTAGGACTACCATACCTAGCAGTGCCAGTCCCATCAGCCAAATAGTTTTCTTCATTGTAAAGCTATCGTTTTATTGGGGCACAAAGTTAGGCATTTTTTTTCAAACGGCAAAGTTTTTGCTCGTAAAATTATCACTTGCGAATGGAAGGAAGATAACGAAGTGTAAAGTAAACTGACAGAAAAACGACCATCTGAGACAATGCTTTCCAGACTGAAAAGGGCTCTTTTTGAGGGTATGTTGGGGTCAGAAAGAGGCAAAATCGCGACTTTGAAGAGCTCGGATGGTGTTTTTGGGGTTGCCCGACGGCTGTTTTGTGCATGTCGGACAGCCATCTTGCTGTGCAAAGTAGCGGAGGAGCTATAGCAAAGTGGCCGTCGGACAAGACCAAAGTGGCCGACGAGCGTGACCAAAAGTGGCACTTTGGTTAAACCAGGGAAATGGGGAAAGTTTCTGAAATCGGCAACTTTCTCATTGTCAGCAGGTTGTGAAAGTGGCCAAATTTCGCGAATTTTCGGTCTTCTGATGGCTTCTATGGAAATTTTTGAAGCACGAAGAAGCATTTGTAAAGACTATTCACAACTTTCGGAAGATGCCTTCAAAGTGAAGGAGCAATTTTTTTCGCCAATTATTTTGCGTTCTCATCTTTTTGCAGTATCTTTGCAGGTTGAAACTAACATAACCATATATGGAATACAACTTCAGAGAAATTGAAAAGAAATGGCAGAAGCGATGGGTGGAGAATGGTACCTATCGCGTAGTAGAGGACGAACATAAGAAGAAATTCTATGTGCTGAACATGTTTCCCTACCCCAGTGGGGCAGGCTTGCATGTAGGTCATCCGCTGGGATATATTGCCAGCGATATCTATGCCCGCTACAAGCGTCAGCAGGGCTATAACGTGCTGAATCCCATGGGCTATGATGCCTATGGCCTGCCTGCCGAGCAGTATGCCATCCAGACAGGTCAGCATCCTGCCATCACTACTGAGCAGAACATCAACCGCTATCGTGAGCAGCTGGACAAGATAGGATTCTCGTTCGACTGGAGCCGTGAGGTTCGCACCTGTGACCCTGGCTATTACAAGTGGACACAATGGGCCTTCCAGCGCATGTTCCGCAGCTACTTCAGCACCTCGTCGAACAAGGCTCAGCCCACCATCAAGCTCATCGAGCACTTCGAGCTGATGGGCACAGAGAACTGTCATGCCCTGGGTACAGAAGAGCTGCACTTCACTGCTGCCGACTGGCATAACTTCTCAGAGAAGAAGAAGCAGGAGGTGCTGATGAACTATCGCATTGCCTATCTGGCAGATACGATGGTGAACTGGTGTCCTGCCCTGGGCACTGTACTGGCCAATGACGAGGTGGTGAATGGTGTGTCTGAGCGTGGCGGATTCCCTGTGGAGCAGAAGAAGATGCGCCAGTGGTGCCTGCGTACCTCAGCCTATGCCCAGCGCCTGCTTGATGGTCTGGAGGAAATTGACTGGAGTGACTCGCTGAAGGAAGCCCAGCGCAACTGGATAGGCCGCTCAGAGGGTGCTGAGGTAGAGTTCAATGTTGCTGACAGCGACAAGCATTTCACCATCTTCACCACTCGTGCAGACACGATGTTTGGAGTCACTTTCATGGTGCTGGCACCTGAGAGCGAACTGGTGAAAGAACTGACCACCCCTGACCAGCAGCAGGCCGTAGACGAGTATCTGGCTTATGTGAAGAAGCGCACAGAGAGAGAGCGCCAGATGGACCACTCAGTGACTGGTGTCTTCTCAGGCTCGTATGCCATCAATCCCTTCACAGACGAGAAAATCCCCATCTGGATAGCAGAATACGTGCTTGCCGGCTATGGCACTGGAGCCATTATGGCTGTGCCTGCCCACGACAGCCGTGACTATGCCTTTGCCAAGCACTTCAACCTGAAGATCATTCCTGTGATAGAGGGAGCCGACGTCTCTGAGGAGAGCTTCGACGCCAAGGAGGGCATCATGTGCAACTCAGCCTCTGAGAAGTTCTCACTCAACGGACTCACTGTCAAGGAGGCTATTGCTGCTACGAAGAAGTTCGTGGAGGAGCAGGGCCTGGGACGTGTGAAGGTGAACTACAGACTGCGTGATGCCATCTTCAGTCGTCAGCGCTACTGGGGTGAGCCCTTCCCCATCTACTATAAGGACGATATGCCCTACATTGTGCCGAAGGAGTGCCTGCCCCTGCAGTTGCCTGAGATCGACGAATACAAGCCCACAGAGACAGGTGAGCCCCCATTGGGCCGCGCCAAGAAATGGGCCTGGGACACCAAGACCGACTCAGTGGTCGATTGTTCTGCAATCGACAATAAGAGTGTCTTCCCCCTCGAGCTGAACACCATGCCCGGTTTTGCAGGAAGCTCAGCCTACTACCTCCGCTATATGGACCCCCACAACGACAAGGCCCTCGTGGGCAACAGTGCTGATGAATACTGGCGCAACGTAGACCTCTATGTGGGAGGCTCAGAGCATGCTACAGGTCACCTCATCTACAGCCGTTTCTGGAATAAGTTCCTCTATGACTGCGGCTACAGCTGCGAGGAAGAGCCCTTCAAGAAGCTCATCAATCAGGGCATGATTCAGGGATGGTCGAGCTTTGTCTTCCGTCTCAAGGGCACCAACCAGTATGTCAGCTTCGACCTGCTGGACGTGCAGTATGACAACGATGCCAAGAAAAACCGCTACTTCTACAAGGGCTCAGAGGCCGATCCCATCTATACTGACATCAGCACGGTGGAAGGCAAGGAGCTCAATGTGGAGAAGATCCGTGAGTGGCGCCCTGAGTTCAGCGATGCTGAGTTCATCACGAATGCTGATGGCAAGTACATCGTCAGCCAGGCCATTGAGAAGATGTCGAAGTCGAAGTACAATGTGGTTAATCCTGATGATATCTGCAACAACTATGGTGCTGACACGCTGCGCCTCTATGAGATGTTCCTTGGCCCCATCGAGCAGTCAAAGCCCTGGGATGTAGCTGGCATCGACGGTTGCCACCGCTTCCTGAGGAAGTTCTGGAATATGGTCAGTTCAGTAAGTTGCGACTCAGTCGCAACAGACCCAACGGCTGAGGAGCTGAAGTCACTGCACAAGCTCATCAAGAAGGTGACACAGGACATCGAGGCCTTCAGCTACAACACGGCCATCTCGGCCTTCATGATCTGCACCAACGAGCTGTCACAGCTGAAGTGCAAGAACAAGGACGTGATGCAGACCCTCGTCATCCTCATCGCTCCCTTTGCTCCACACATCGCTGAGGAGCTGTGGGAGATGCTGGGCCAGGAAGGCTCCGTCTGCGATGCCCAGTGGCCTAAGTGGAACGAGGAGTACCTCGTGGAGAACCAGATCAAGATGGGTGTGCAGTTCAATGGCAAGGTACGCTTCGAGATGCAGTTTGCTGCTGATGCTGACAATCAGACCATTGAGCAGGCAGTACGCGAGGATGAGCGCACAGCCAAGTACGTGGAGGGCAAGCAGATTGTGAAGATCATCATCGTGCCCAAGCGCATGATCAACGTAGTACTACGCTAGTAACTGAAGGGCTTCAAGGGATGACTATCGATCATAAGATGATACTCAGGGAGGTCGAGGACTATGTCATCATAACCCTCGGCCTTATCCTGTATGCTTTTGGCTTCACCGTCTTCCTCATGCCCTATGAGATTGTGACGGGAGGTGTGGCAGGTATATCTGCCATCGTGTTCTATGCCACCAGCTTTCCCCTGGAGTACACCTACTTTGGCATCAATGTCGTGCTGGGCATCGTGGCTCTGCACATCCTTGGGTGGAAATTCCTGTCGAAGACCATCTATGCCTTCACCATGCTGTCGTTCCTGCTGGGACTGTTCCAGTCGATGCTGCCTGTCGATGAGTCAGGACATTTCGTCAAGATCCTTGGTGAGGGCCAGAACTTCATGTCGCTCATCCTGGGATGTACGATGACAGGCTCGGCACTGGGCATAGTCTTCCTGAACAACGGCTCTACAGGAGGCACTGACATCATTGCTGCCTCTGTGAATAAGTACAGGGATGTGTCGCTGGGCACAGTGCTCACCTTCCTCGACCTCATCATCATAGGCTCCTGTCTGCTGGTGCCTCAGTTCGGCGATATGCTGCAGAGGGCACACATGGTGGTGTTCGGACTCTGCACAATGGTCATCGAGAACTTCATGGTCGACTTCATCATGAACCGTCAGCGTCAGTCTGTGCAGTTCCTCATCTTCTCGTCGAAGTGGCAGGAGATAGCCAATGCCATAGGCACAAAGCTGGAGCACGGAGTGACCATTCTCGACGGACATGGGTGGTATACTGGTAAGGAGCGCAAGGTGCTCTGCATCCTCGCCAAGAAGAGTGAGAGCACAGCCATCTTCCGTCTCATCAAGATGATCGATCCCCAGGCCTTTGTATCGCAGAGCTCCGTCATTGGTGTCTTTGGTGAAGGCTTCGACCAGATAAAAGTGAAAGTAAAGCCCACCCCCGACACTTCCCAGAAGGAGGGGACTCCGAAATGATTGAATCATGAAGAAGAAAAGAATAGTTTTTGCTACCAACAACCAGCATAAGCTGCAGGAGATACGCCATATCCTGGATGACTCTGTAGAAGTACTGTCGCTTCAGGACATAGGCTGCGACAAGGACATACCAGAGACTGGCACCACGCTCGAGGAGAATGCCCGTCAGAAGGCTGAGTACATCTGGGAGCACTACCACTGCGATGTCTTTGCCGATGATACTGGCCTGGAGGTGGAAGCCCTCGACGGAGCCCCTGGTGTCTACAGTGCCCGCTATGCTGGTGAAGCCCACGACTCAGAGGCCAACATGACCAAGCTGCTCCATGAGCTGGCTGACAAGGACAACCGCAAGGCCAGGTTCCGCACAGTCATTGCCCTGCTGGAGAAGAAGGATGTATGCCCCTGTGGATGCACCAGCATCAAGCAGGAACATCTGTTTGAAGGCATCGTCGACGGAGAGATCACCCATGAGCGGAGTGGGGTAGGGGGCTTTGGCTATGACCCTATCTTCCAGCCTGAGGGCTACGACAAGACCTTTGCCGAGCTGGGTGAGACTATCAAGAACCAGATCAGCCATCGTGGACGTGCCACCAGAAAGCTGGCCGAGTATCTGCTGAAGGGTGTGCTGTCGCTGTGTCTCTTCTTCTTCATGAATCTTACTGCTTCAGCACAGATAGGCACGTGGAAAGCCTACATGTCGTACTATGAACCCCAGCAGATCGTGAAGGCAGGCAATACCCTCTTTGTGCGTGCCTCCAACGACCTGTACAGCTATAACCTCACAGACAACTCCATCACCACCTACGACAAGGTCAATGCCCTGAGCGACACCTACATCAGTGCAATAGCCTGGAATCCTGCCACCAGCCGACTCATCATCTGCTACCAGAACTCCAACATCGACCTGATGGACCGTGAAGGCAATGTGACCAATATCAGTGCCCTCTACTCGAAGACGATGACTCAGGACAAGACCATCAACACCATCTACATCGCTGATGAATATGCCTACCTGGGCACAGGCTTCGGCGTGGTGAAGGTCAACATGAAGCGCATGGAGATAGCCGAGTCCTACATCCTCAACCAGAACATCATGAAGATAGGCACTGATGCCACCACTATCTATGTGCAGACAGCCAAGGGCAGCGTGCTCAAGGGACTGCTCTCCAGCAACCTCATCGACAGCCACAACTGGTCTGCCGCTGAAGCTCCTGCCGACATCTTTGTCACCACCTCTACTGACTGGGACGACTTCATCGATATAGTCAGGACACTCAGCCCAGGAGGACCCAAGTACAACCACTTCGGCTTCATGCGGATGAAGGATGGTGTGCTCTATACCTGCGGAGGAGGATACAGTGCCGATGGTGACCTGAACCGTCCTGCCACTGTGCAGATCAACCACGATGATGAATGGACCTTCCTGCAGGATGATATGACAGGTGTGGACGGCACAGAGAGCAGCACATGGCGCTTCGTGGATATGCTCTCAGTGGATGTCGACCCTCTGGACAACAAGCATATCTTTGCCGGCGGCAGGCCAGGACTCTTTGAGTACTACGACGGACAGCTGGTGAAGTACTACCACAAGGACAACAGCATCCTCCATACTGCCACCACGAGCAACAAGTATGTGCTGGTGGAAACGGTGAAGTACGACGATGAAGGCAACCTCTGGCTGCTGCAGAGCCAGGTGACCGACAACTCACTGATGCAAATACCCAAGGGAGGCGAGCTGACCTCCATCCCCCAGGAAGAGCTCATGGACAACGGCAAGAGCCTCAGCCACATGAAGCATCTCTTCATCGACAGCCGAGGACTGCTGTGGTTTGTCAATGACTTCTGGGGCAGCTCCTCCATCCACTGCTACGACCCCAAGAGCAACCAAGTGCTGCACTCATTCAAACTGCTCACCAACCAGGATGGAACCACATACGACAACTACAGCCCCCAGAGCATTGCTGAGGACTTCGAAGGCAACATCTGGATAGGCACCAGCATTGGCCCGTTCCTCGTCGAGAGCAGCAATGTCTACATCCAGGACACACACGTCACTCAGGTGAAAGTGCCACGCAATGATGGCTCCAACTTTGCCGACTACCTGCTCAATGGTGCCAACATTTCGTGCATAGCCATTGACGGAGGAGGACGCAAGTGGATAGGCACATACGGCGCTGGAGCCTATCTCATCAGTGCCGACAACATGACCCAGCTGCAGAACTTCACCACCCTCAACAGTCCGCTGCTCTCTGACAACATCGAGTCTATTGCCATCAACAATGAGACAGGCGAGGTGTTCTTTGGCACTGACAACGGGCTCTGCTCCTACATGGGCGATGCCATCGATGCCTCTGTCGAGATGAGCAAGGACAATGTCTATGCCTATCCCAATCCTGTGGCTTCAGGCTACAACGGACTCATCACCATCGTAGGCCTCACCCTGAATGCTGATGTGAAGATTCTCACAGCCAGCGGACAGCTTGTGGCAGAGGGACGCTCCAATGGAGGAACCTTCACCTGGGATGGACGTGACCGTTCTGGACACCGTGTAGCCAGTGGGGTGTATATGGTAGCTACTGCCACTAGCGACGGCAAAAAGGGAACGGTATGCAAGATCGCCGTGATCAGATAGTCATCCTGCTCTTCACACTGGTGCAGATAGCCCTCATCTTCGTCTTGGGCTACACACCCTATCCCGACAGTGAAGGCTATCTGGCATTGGCACGCGAATCCCTGGCTCAGCATCAGCTCTATCCCATCGCTTCACAACTCCATGACTATGCTTTCCTCTGGAACCTGGGGTCCATCAACCTTGTCGTGGCATCGCTTTGGCTCACAGGCTCCATCATGCCCCTGCTTGTGGTCTATGCCCTCATGAAGGGAGCCACGGCCTGGCTGCTCTACGACACAAGCCTGCATCTGCTCCGGAAGCATTCCTCTACCACTACGTCCCAAAGGATAGCCCGACTGGTGCTCCTGCTCTACATCCTCTATCCTGCCAACTACGGCGAAGCCACATCCCTGCTCAGCGAGGTGCCTTTCATCTTCCTCTCGATGCTGGCAGTATGGATGTTCGTCACCAAGGGATGGCATGTGGCTGCAGGCGTCGTCCTGGCCATAGCCAACTGGATCCGTCCCTTCTCCATAGTCTTCCTGGCAGCACTCATCGTGGCCAGCCTGTTCCACCTCAGGAAGAGCCTCAAGCTTGTGGCAGGCTACATCGTCATGATATGTATCATAGGCTCGCTGAGCTACCTGCGCACAGGAGAGTTCCTCTATCAAGCCAAGACGGGATGGATGGCTCTGATGCAGTACTCTTGGGACAACGACAGCCAGAAGGGCACGTTCACCCTCAATCCCTCCACCATCTGCAACGACACCAAGCTCAGTGTCACCCAGAAGGACCGCATGTGGCGCAGCATGTTCTTCAGCTGGCTCAGTGAGAACAAGGCCGAATACCTCAGTCAGATGCCCCACAAGCTGGCAGCCACCTTTGTGTCCGACAATGTCAACTTCTGTGCCTTCCTGCCCCACAAGCAGCAACGTGAATACATGTACGACGAGCTGAGCATGCCGACCCTCAAGGCCCAGTTCCCACGCTGGTCGGCAGTGCAATGGCTCACCATAGTCAACCTGCTCTACTACTATCTGCTGCTGCTCACAGCCCTCTTCAGCCTGCTCTGTTATCGTCACTCCACCCACCTGCTGCCCCTCGCAGTCATCCTGCTGGGCACAGTGATGCTGCTCCTCGTAGGTCATGGTGAGGCCCGCTTCCATCAGCCTTTCATGCCCTTTGTCATCATGCTCTCGGCCCTATTCATCAACAGGATAAGACATCATGATTAGCACATCCAGCCGAACACTATGGGTGGACCAGATGCGAGGCATCTGCATGATGGCCATTCTGCTCTTCCATACCGAAGCCTACTACAACGACGGCCGTGAGATCATCCCCTACAATTTCTATGTGGCCAATGTCCTTGTGGCCTTCTTCTTCCTCTCGGGCTATCTCTTCCATTCCGACATCACCACCTTTATCTTCTCCAGGAAGATGCGCTCCATCATCAGGCGAATCATCTTCCCCTACTTCTCCTTCACCTTGCTGCTGGCCCTTCCCAAGGCAGCCATGACCGACTACTCCCTCCAGGAGGTCATCACCCGTATACTCGAAGGAAAGGGCTCCTGGTTCATAGCCACACTGGCAATAGCCGAGATAGAGTTTGCCTGTGCCATGCTCATACGCAGGACCTGGCTGTTTCATCTCCTCCCCTGGATAGCCCTCGCCGGAGCCTTTCTGCTGACAGGACATCTAAACAATGAGTACAACTACTGGAAGATACACAACTCGCTCATAGCCTACTTCTTCGTATATATAGGATATATATACAGGCAATACGAGCCCCGGCTTAGGATGCTCAGCAAGCCCCTCGTCACCCTGCTCTGCCTGCTCCTGCTGGTCATCATCAAGATCTACGTGCAGAGAACGCATCAGTCGTGGGTCATCGATGGAGTGGAGGTCACATGCTATCCCTTGTTCATCGTCGACATGCTGCTGGGCATCTGCCTGCTTAGGAACCTGATCAGTCCCTTGCCCAGGATTCCATTCATACAATATACCGGCATGCACTCCCTCACCTACTACTTCTTCTGTGGAGCAGTGCCTATGGCTGTCACCAAGCTGTTACACCATTTCTCGTTCTATTACGAAGGCCAATACTGGCATATTATCGTCGCTTTTGCCCTTGTTTATGTAATTAGTACCGTCATTGCTTGGTTATTCTCAAATTATTTTGTATTTTTGCACAAAATTACTGCATGGAGAAGAAGATAGTCACCACGCTCCTGATGCTTGTATGGATCACGACTGTACAGGCACAACTGATGATAGGAGGACGCCAGGCATCCTACGACAGGCTGACTAGCACCTATCTCATCACTGTGCCTGAAAGCAATTTCAACCAGGACATCACCCTGGCAGTGAGCAAGGACGACAACTGCCGACAGATCATCATCAACGGCAGGAATGTGGAGAACAACAGCTTCACCTTCCACAATATCTCGTCGAACAATAACTTCACTGTCACCTTCATACAGAACAACGGACTGGCTGACAGCCGATTCATCAAGTTCACCTTCCTCCCCATCATCCAGCTCAACGGCAGCTTCGGCTATGACTATCAGGATGGCACCATGCTGCTCTATGAGCCCGACAAAGCCTATGCCGACACCTTGCAGGCTTCCATCAAATGGCGTGGAAGCACCACCAACACTCCCGACAAGCACAAGCGCAACTACAAGATCAAGCTCAAGGAAGACCGAAAGCTGCTGGGCATGAGAAACGACAACAACTGGATACTCGATGCAGGACAGCCTGATGTCTTCAGACTCAGAAACCGTGTGGCTATGGACATCTGGAGCGACATGGCCCCTCCCCTCTACTATGCACAGCAGGAGCCCAAGGCTCGCTCAGCCATCAGCGGCAGGGTGGTAGAGGTGTTTCTTAACGATGAGTACATGGGCATATACAACTTCTCAGAGAACATGGACCGCAAGCAGATGAAGGTCAAGAAAATCGATGCTGAGGGCAACATACGCGGATGCCTCTACAAGGCCAAGGGATGGGGCTACCCTCTGATGTACGACACCCTCTATGTGCCCACCAACAACCTCTCTGAGCAGTGGGACCACTTCGAAGTGAAATATCCTGACCTCGCTGACAGTGACACCACCGACTGGACCACCCTCTACAATGCCATCGACTTTGTGGTGATGAGCAGTGAGCAGGAATTCCGTGACCATGTGGCAGAGTACTTCGACATACCTGTGTTGGTAGACTATTGCATCTTTGGAAGCGCCCTCAACGCCATCGACAACTACGGAAAGAACATCTACTGGGCTGTCTACGACAAGACTATCGACAAGAAGCTCACCTTGGCAGCATGGGACCTCGACTGCACTGTGGGACAGCGATGGGCATCACAGTTCAATCCTGACTTCATATCACCCCACTTCCTCTTCGACATGACTTTCGGACTCACCAAGCGACTCATACAGCTGGATGTGGACAACTTTGTGGACAAGCTTAATACACGCTATGCTGAGCTGCGCAAGGGCATACTGGCCACTGACAGCCTGCAGCGTCGCTATCAATACTACTATGACCTCATCATACGCAGTGGAGCTGCCAAGCGTGAGACCACACGCTGGAGTGGCGACAGTGACCTCAATGGTGAGCTGATGAGCTTCGACTATGAGATCAGCTACATCAAGAGCTGGCTCACACGTCATCTGCGTGACCTTGACCGTGAGGGATTCCCTCTCTCCGAGCAGGTCATTCCTGAGACCATCAATCCCCTTGTGCAGTCCCCTGTGCGTCGTGATGACATCATCTATGACCTCACAGGCCGACGGGTTTCTCCCGCCAGCATGTCTAAGGGGATATATATTGTTAATGGGAAGAAAGTAGCCTACCCATAAAGGCCTCCCCCTAGCCCCCTCCAACTGGAGGGGGAATGTTGGATACCAAAGAACGTAAAACAAAAAAACATAGCAAAACATGAAACGAACGCTGATAGCAATAGGGATGTGCCTCGTGGTCAGGGCATCAATGGCACAGACACTCTATGTCAATCTGGAGAACGACGCAGTGATGGACTACCTCGATGAGGTGTCGTATGCCTACAGCACAGAGAGCCAGGTGGCACAATACCTCCAGGATGGAGTGCGACTCGACATGCCACGACCTGCTGAGCTGCCCATACCAGAGACCACTGCCCAGAAGGTCACAGTCACCTACAGTGAGATGATCGACTTCTCTGACTGCATCACCCAGGAGACTCCTGTCAGCGAGGGAGTGGTCAGGATCTACAACCTCATACCCGAGCGCGTCTACTTCTATAAGATGGAGGCCGACGGCAAGGTGCTCATGCAGGGAGAGATCAAGACCACAGGCAGGGTGCGCATGATCTATGTGCCCACAGCATTCAACATACGCGACATGGGAGGATGGGAGACTGAGGACGGCAATGTCATCAAGTATGGCAAGATATACCGTGGTGCTGAGCTCAACGGCAGCATTCAGACCTCTGAGCAGGACCTTGCCACTCTCCGGCAGCTAGGCATAGAGGCAGAGATTGACCTGCGTGAGGCCACTGAGAACGACGGTGCTGGCATCTCAGCCTTTGGATTCACTGCCGACGACAACACCTATCTCTTCACCAACAACAGTGGATGCTGTGACCGTTCGCACCTCACAGGCTACAGCTGGACACAGCGCTACAGAAAGGAGTTTGAGTTCATCGTCAGGTGTCTGCAGGAGGGTCGTCCAGTCTATCAGCACTGCATCTCTGGAGCTGACCGCACAGGGCTCCTGGCATGGCTCCTGGAAGGCCTGCTGGGTGTGTCCTACGAGAACATGATGAAGGACTATGAGCTCACTTCCTTCTACAAGCTCCGCACAAAGAACAACGTGGATTTTGCCTATGAGTACATCAACTCCCTCAACGGCGAGACCCTGCAGGACAAGTTCAAGTACTACTTCACCAACCGTCTCTACGTCAGCCAGGCCAACATCAACTACTTCATCAACGAGATGCTGGAGCCCAAGGTCCTGGTAGGCATCACCGAGCTCAATAATCCCACCCCAACATCCAAACCCATCTACGACCTACAAGGCCGCCGCATCAATAAAGCCACAAAGGGAATAAGAATAGAAGCAGGTAAGAAGGTAGCCTCTCCCTAGCCCCCTCCAACTAGAGGGGGAAATAGAGCATAGTGAAAGTTGTTAGGTTTCAGTTCAGTATGGGGCTTTGTCAAAGCCCCAACATCCTCTCTATGACAGCCCCAACATCCTCTCAATCGGCTTCACCGCATCCTTGGCAATCTCAGGATCCACCTCTACGCTGGGCCACTCATACTTCAGACAGTTGTAGATCTTCAGCAGCGTGTTCATCTTCATATACTGACACTCGTTGCAATGACAGCCCACACTGCCCTCCGACACCTCAGGAGGCACAGCATAGAGCACCGTCTCAGGACACTGACGATGCATCTCATGCAGGATGCCTGCCTCAGTAGCCACGATATACTCATGCTCAGGATGCTCCACCACATGCTTCAGCAGCACAGCCGTTGACCCCACCACATCAGCCACCTTCAGCACCGGACCCTTACACTCAGGATGAGCCAGCACCAAGGCTCCAGGATGCTCCTGCCTAAGCTTCACGATGGCCTCCACTGAGAAGCGCTCATGCACATGACATCCACCCTGCCACAGCAGCATCTGGCGGCCTGTCACAGCATTGATATATGATCCCAGGTTATAGTCAGGACCGAAGATGATCTTCTCATCCTGAGGGAACGTGTCCACGATCTGCTTGGCATTGCCGCTGGTCACCACCACATCCGTCAGAGCCTTCACCGCAGCAGTAGTGTTCACATAGCTCACCACCTTGTAGCCCGGATGCTCCTCCTTATACTTCCTCAGGTCCTCAGCCTTACACGAGTCAGCCAGCGAGCACCCTGCATTCAGGTCAGGACACAGCACCAGCTTCTCAGGCGAGAGCAGCTTGCAAGTCTCAGCCATGAAGTGCACACCAGCCATCACGATGATCTTCGCGTCAGTCTGGGCAGCCTTCCGGGCCAGGGCCAGCGAGTCACCTATGAAGTCAGCCACCTCCTGAATGTCGCCAGTAGTATAGTAGTGAGCCAGCACAATGGCATTCTTCTCCTCACACAGACGACGAATCTCTGCCTGCAGGTCCACCGGCTCATCGATGTATCCCTGCTCAATCCACTCTTTTTTCAACACCATATTATTATATTCTTTTCTTTTTTTTCTTTTTAAAAATAGAATGATAAGGATGATGTGGCGTGAATATGTTGAAAACTCGAGGCCCTTTTTCTTGCCCAGAAAGTTATTCCGCCGTGGCATCAGCGTTATCCACACCACCTGTGAATTATTACTCGCTGATAATAAGCCCACAACGACACTTATCCACAATTTCCTTTTTCGGTGCAAAGATACAAAGTTTATAAAAATTTCCCGCATATTTTTGTGGAAAACTTCATCCAGAAGGCGTAATAACCTCCCTTTTTTCCACACACATACTCACCCGCTGTGGTTTTCCACACCGTTTTCCACAAGTTATCCACATAGTTATCCACAAAAAAGTGCACAAATCTTTGGCAGTCTCACTCAAAATCGCTACCTTTGCCCTCAGAAAGTATTAATCACCTAAAAAACCCTAAACGACAATGAACAAGAAAAGATTCCTCACCACATGCACCACCATGGCTGCCTTCCTGCTCATGGCAGTACTGGCACTGACAGCATGCAAAGGCGGTAAGACAGAGAAAGAAGCAGAAGCCACAGCTGACGAAGAAGAAGAAATGATGGACCCCGACGATGACTCCTTCTTCGGCAACTACCGTAACTACTTCAAGACAGAAGAACCCAAGGAAGTCACCGTCAAGACTGCCAAGGAGTTTATCAAGGCCCTCAAGAGCAACCGCCACATCATCATCCCACATGTCGAGACCCTGGAGCTCACAGAAGCCATCGATGAGCTAGTAGACGAGGGAGAGCTCTTTGAATACGACCGCAGCTACAGCCAGAAGGGAGTATATTATAATGATGAGTACGACGGCAAGAGCCTCATCCTCGTAGGCCTGAAGAACCTCTTCATAGAGGGCACAGCCGGAGAAGGGGCACACCTCGAGGTCACACCACGCTATGCAGAGGTGATCTATCTCAAGGACTGCAGCAACGTAGTCCTCTGCAACCTTACCATGGGCCACACCGATGCAGGCGACTGCTCAGGAGATGTGGTCTATGCAGAAGGCTCCTCCAACATCATCGTCGACAAGTGCAGCCTCTATGGATGTGGAGTCAATGGCCTCCAGGCAGACCACTCAGAGAGTCTGCTCCTGCGTAACTCAGAGTTCTACGGATGCAGCGACTGTGGCATCTATATCTACTCCACCGATGATGTCACGGTAAAGGGCTGCAAGATCTACGACAACATGAGTGGCGTCAGCGTAGGAGAGTACTGCAAGGATATCATCTTCGACCACTGCACCTTCGAGGACAACCATGGCCAGCTCTTCCGCTGCTGGAGTGAGATCCGCGTGAAGAACAGCTCCATAGAGCATCATAATGGAGACGATGCAGACAATGTCCGCTTCTCCAACTGTGATGTCAACATGGACTACCGTGATTCCGATAACTACGCTGATGTAGAGGAGGACTATGAGGAGTAGCCTCAGCGAACCTCACCATTCAACCAACCAAACAGGCAAGGCCCCCACGTTCGGAGACCTTGCCCGTTTTTATATGCCAAAATAAAACTGTCATCTGTCATCTGTCACTTTTGACAGACCTATGCCTTCTTGAAAGTATCGTTGGAGAGGCGGATGATGTAGCCGCGATGCACCCACTGACTGAGCATGTTGGCAGCATGTTCGGCATCCTTTCCAATCTGCATGCGCACGTTGACGGCATCCTGATACTTGAAAGTTTGAGGAAGCAGGTCGAGGAGGTTGCTAGGTCCACGGTGAGATGTGTGTATCTGACTGCCAGCATTGCGTATGAGGTCGCCGAAGAAGTGGAGCTTGAGCCAGAGGTCGTAGTGCAGGCTCCAGCGGCAGAATCCCTCAATAGCCTTTTCCCACTTGTTTCCGTTGGCTGAGTACAGCAGACAGGCCTTGCGGAATGCATGCACTAGTGCGCGGTGCGAGAGGTTGTCGAACACCTCATCCTGTGTCTGCTGGGCAAACTGGTCGCACTCTGCCTTGAGTTGTGTTGTCAGCTTCCATGCCTGTTTGCAGTAGATTTCACCTGTTGTTGCCTTCAGACAGTCGATGAACTTTTTGAGTGACTCGTCGTAGCGCTGGTCATATCGTCCATAGACAGGTATGGGTGCTCCGAGTCCCATGTAGGGCGTTGTGGCCAGGCAGAGTCGACTGATGGGTCCGTCGATGAGCACATGGCGGAACATGTACTGCGCCTTGGTGGGTGTGGTCGATGCATTCCAGTTCAGTCCCAGCGGACCGCGATAGTTGACGCTCTGCGCTCCAGCACGCTCTTGTCCGAAGGGGTTGTCCTCGTCATCGGCCAGTTTGAGGTTCTTGAAGGTGCAGCTTATTCCCCTGACACCCTCGATGCCGTACCACTGCTCAAACTCATGCAGATGTGTGTAGAGAAATGCTCCCTGCGAGTCGGCCATGCATTGCGACAGTCGTGCGCTGGTGATGTCGGGGCTGACATGCTGTATGATGAGGTCGACGGGGCGCTTGGGCTTGTCGGCATTGGCTGACTTCGAGTTGTACTGCTCGTTGAATTCCTGCAGGCGCTTGCGGTTGATGTTGTCGCGATCGACCATAGGCTTGGTGATGTGCTTCAGGGGCTGCTTCATGCTGGTGTCCTTACCGCTGCCCGTCTCGGCAATGACGAGGCAGTTCATGCGCAGCTCACGGTACTGATTGTCGATGAAGAGGTACTTCGCTCCATTCGGATAGACACCTAGTGCGGGGAACATGCCTTGTGCCACGGTGGCCTTCATCTCGTCGGGAGTGAGCGCTGTGACGGCCTTGGGCAAGCGAGGCAGCACCTCAGGCAGCATGGGAGGCTCGGGCGATGAATAGATGTCGGAGAGTGAGGCCTTGTCACCATAGACGACCTTGTGCTGCTGCTCGTCGATGACTATCGCTGCTGCTTTCTCGGCGGTTGAAGTCTCACGATGGCTGTCCAGGCGAAGGCTCTCGGCGAAGACGCGGCGCTGGAACTGGGTCATCTTTTGGCTGGTGTCGGTGTACTTCTGATAGAAATCGGCTATGAGCTGCAGTATGTTGGGGTCGTCCCAGTACTGAGGCATCAGTTCGCGCAGCACGCCCAGCAGCTCACCTTGTCCAAGCAGTTGAGTGGCACCTACGGAGAGCATGCTCTTCACGGCGTTGTGAATGCCTCCTATCGTATTGAGATGACACACCTGCAGTCCTGCCTCCTTCAGGCATTCGGCCACAATGTAGCGGGTGCGGTCGTCGGCCGGCTGAGGCTGTTCCAGACAAGGTTTCTGAGAGTCCTGGGCAGCGGCAGTTATGGTTTGTGCCTGAGCCTTGCTGCCCGACTCCAGCTTACGGCCGTCCATGTCGAGTCCACGGGCGAGGAAGGCTTCGCGGCGCTCCTCTATCTCCTTGTTGGAGAGGGGCTTGAGCCAGTTGTCGGAACGATAGACCTCGTCACCGGTCATGTAGATGTAGCGCTCGGGAGTGACGCAGCTTTCATCGTAGGGCACTCCTATCTCTTCACAGAAGGCTCGCTGAGTCTCCTCGATGGTCATTCCCTTAGGCATGAGCACCCAGATGTGGAGCTTCTTACGGGGAGAATAGTCGATGTAAAGTACTGCATGCTCCCATTCGGAATATTCGTCGGCATTCACCTCCAGGGCCTTCTCCTTGGCCTGCTCCACCAATAGAGGCTCGTCGATGTCGATGCAGGTCTTGTAGGTGAACGCCTTGGGCACGATGTCGGCTTGGGCGCGGTGGTTGCGGCGGAACATCGAGTAGTGGGGGCACACCGAGGGCAGCTGATCCTTCAGTTCCACCTGGCCGTTGCGGATGGCTGTCACCGTCTGGCTAACGTCCTCGCGGCTGATCATCTCCAGCACAGTCTCGGCCGTGGCAGGCTCGGCATAGCCGCGATGGTACTTGCCCATGATCTTTCCCGTCTTACTGTCCTTCGGGCGGGGGTTGACTGCGAAAATGGCTGTTGTATTCATATTTGCAATGTTTTGAAATTTCACATTGCAAAGGTACAACTATTATTTCAGCCCTCAATGGAATGGCGCATAAAGCGGCGCATGGCTCTCGGCATCAGCCCCTTTGTCCTCCGGTGACGGCACTCTCGCCATCCTTCTTAATGACCTCCCAGGCCTCATACATCATCTCTAAGAACTTGCCTACGATGCGGTTGCGGCGCAGGGCCTCATCGCGGCGGTCGGTGCAGTCCTTATACGTCCAGGGCAGCTTGGTGCCTTCAGCCTGATTGTAATACTTGGCCAGCGTCTTCGCACCCGCCACATTCTTGAAGCCCAGCTGCTCCATATACCTCTTGAACTGCGGGAACGAATAATTCCTGATCTTTTCAGCGCCGGGAAACAATCTCTTGTCGATGGCACGCTTCACCCAGGCATAGTCGTAGCCGTACATGATGTTGCAGCGGGGAGCTACGGCTTCGGGCGAGTTAAGGTAGGTGATGGCCGCCTGGAGCGAATTCTCCTTACCCAGTTGCGCAGAGTCAAGCCAGGTCACGTCGATGTTGTTCTCTTCGAAAAAGACAGTCATCTTTTCAATTTCGGCTTGGCTGTGCAGCGATGAGTCGATGGAGATGGCGTTGGGGCGGGGCCTTCGGGGAGCAGCATTCTTCAGCCGGTAGAGGTCCAGTAAAGTGGATATATCGCGCGGTGACTTCATCTGACGGCTCTTCCTGGGCCTGGCATGCATCAATCTGACTAGCTCGTACCCTCCAGGTCTGATGCCCAGAAGATCGGCAAGGTCTCGCTTTCCCGACTTCTCCAACAGCTTTTCGATCGTCTCCTTCATCCCGTCCTTGCCAGGAGGAAACACTATATAATACTTAGCAGCCGTTCCCCTGATGCTGCCTCTCCCCCTGTGGTAACTCCACTTGGCGGGCTTGAACAGTTGAGAACCAGTCACATACGGCGTCCCTGATCCCAATATAACCTGCTCGTGCAACTGCTGCAGCTCCTCGAGACTGAGAACCCGCCCATCGCCAGTCAATAGTCGGCTCTTGCCGCCTTTCTTTATTATTCTGCTCATGTATTCAAATTACTTTCTGCAAAGTTAACTATAAAAATCGAAACCACCAAGAATGAATGCCCATTTTTCACCTCCTCGATGACAGATGACAGATGACAGTTTTATTTGGGCCTGCCATACCATTCTCACAACACTGATCTAGTATATTATAGTTTATTAAACATATTATATAATAT
>JAEEGJ010008813.1_pt1 | contig 27519 bp, 28 predicted proteins | sample 8958761 | NCBI WGS metagenome assembly JAEEGJ01 (sample SAMN16246546, study PRJNA631951) | gut metagenome | biome: gut microbiome; feature: rumen; material: RS-attached | host: Bos | place: Iran: Karaj | collected 2018-10 | reverse complement strand
AATAAGCTCTTCGGAACTTGTTATTGATGAGTTTTCACCAAGGTATTCAACATTTTCCCTGTGAAGGTATGCAGGAATCTGAGCTACGAAATACTTCTTCAAGTCGGTCTCTTCTTTTTCATACTCGACTTCAAAATAGCCATCTGCCCTAACATATGGGAACATGTCCATTTGGGATCCCGTTATAGCAATATGCGTCTGATTCGTTGTCCTATTGGCATCAAGTGTATTTGATGCCTCAAGACGCTTAACAATCAATCCGTCATATTCCTTTGGATCAATTGTGGATCCAATTCCCCCTAATACCTTTTTTACATTTTCGATAGCCTGTGAAAACTCCATAATAGATCTCCTACATAAATTCTCTTATAGCTTGTGCTATTGCCCTCCCTAACAAAGGCGGTACCGAGTTACCAATCTGCATATAAGTTTTTGTATATGAACCTCTGAAGAAATAATCATCCGGGTAAGATTCCAGCTTAAGTACTTATCCCTGAAAATATCGCTCCGGCTCTTATACGGCATGATATCCGCAATCTTCGGATCATCAGATTTGTCTCCCGGATTCATTCTTCCGAAGATTTCTATATCCCTGTCATTGTTGTACCGGGCTTTATGATTGCACATAATCGGGCTAGCAACACCACTATTAATTAACGAAACGTATTCGTTCATCTCTAGTCCTTGATCTCGGCATATGTGGCTCTACCACCCGTACTTTTAAGCTTTTCAGCGTCCAAATCTATGTCGATATGTCCATCAGCATTTTGCCCACGTAAAACGACAACCGTCTCGACAAAACGGATTTGATGAAACAAATCAACAGACTGGAATTTGTCACTCTTTTTGAAGGATATCCAGTGTATGATGGGAAGCACCGATCAGATCCTGACGTTCACAGATCGTGAAGTGATAATCCATCCACTTTTCAAAAGTCTCATCGTCCATGGCGTCAATGTACTCTCGCTTATAATTCGTAGCTCCATCTGTAGCGACCAGTTTGATTCTTTTCACAGGAACCGCCGAATCCAATTCCGCTATCTCTTCTGTCCGCACCATCTCAAAAAGATCCTTCGGCTCACTGATACAATGCCAGTCAGAGGTCAGCATATTGAGGTCCATCACTTCGTGCAGATGGTTTAAACCGAATACATACTGAATAACGGTCGGTTCATTCATACAATAAGCCACCAGAATATGACCGCCTGATTTTGTCACTCGCACTGCTTCGGAAAGAGCTCTAAACTTTTCTTCCTTCGTGTATAGGTGATACATCGGACCGAGCAGCATGGTCAGATCGAAAGAATTGTCAGAAAGCTGGGACAGATCCAGAGCATTTCCTTGGATTGCTGTGATAGGTTCCGTACCATCTAATTTGGATTTCAGTATTTCCAGATTATGTTCAATCAGCTCAACAGCGGTCACGTGCTTCCCTTGCTTTGCCAATGTCACACTGTAGCGTCCTGTGCCAGCTCCGACTTCAAGGATGCTTGGATCTGGAATGCCTTCCAGACATTCTTCTATGTATCTCATTGTGGTCAGGTATTCCACCTGCCCATGACGGGAAAGAAGGCGCCCTTCTTCATCATAGTTGTTGTAATATTCTTCAAGATAACTCATGACTTCTTCTCCACAAATATATAGTTGTCATTCTGATTTATTCTTTTTCAGATAGTCCGCATTCCTCGGCTCGTAAGGCACTGAAATGAAGTCTCGTTTTTGGTGGTACAAGCAGCATACCGTCTCGATCAGTGGCGTATTCGGGAACATATCGTAAGCCTGAATGCTTCTGATCTCATATTTCTGCTGCAGCACAGCCAGATCCTTGGCCAGCGTCGACGGGTTGCAGGAAACATAGATGACTTCCCTGATCTTCGTTTTCATGATCGTTTCGATCAGTTCATCATCAAGGCCGGTCCTGGGCGGATCGGCCACCAGAACATCGATCCTGTCTTTCTTCGTGATCCTTCTGATCGCCTTGGCTGCGTCGTCACAGATGAAATCGATATTGTCTATGCCGTTGATCCTTGCGTTCTCTTTGGCATCCGCGATCGCCTGCGGGATGATCTCGATCCCGATCAGCTTCTCAGCCCTGTCGTGCATATACAGAGAGATGGCACCAATGCCGCAGTAGGCTTCAACGAGCAGCTTCGCTTTTCCATCGATCGATGAACTGACGTCCTCATAGATCCTTTGCGCCTGATCGTGATTGAGCTGAAAGAAAGCCTTCGGACTCAGTTTCATCTCGTATGATCCATTCTTCAGTCTGATCTTCTCCTGACCGAAAAGCCGCTTCAGTTTGTCCGGCATCATCTGCACAGGATCCCTGTGTATATTGACTCCCTGATAGAGACTGACAAGTCCTTCGATCTTCTTCAGGTCAGCGATCACCTCCTCATCGAGATGATCCCTGCCGCTGATGATGACGGCCTGGTACTTTCCTTCAAAGCCTCTCACGACAAGCTGGCGGATCCCCGCTTTTTCGGAATGCCGATAGGCCTTGAGATGGTGTCTGTTCAAGACATCCAGGATCGCCTTCCTGATCCTTTCGACGCCTTCCTCGTGGATCTCGCATTCATCGATCAGAGCCGGATGGTTGGATCCCTGTTTATACAAGGCATTGACCAGTTTTCCATCTCTTTCGACCACCGGCAGATTGCACTTGTTGCGGTAATGAAGGATCCTGTCGGAAGCGATCACGTCGTTCAGCTCTTCCTCATAACCCATGTACTTGTATAAAGCGGAAGCCAGCAGTTCCTTCTTGATCCTCAGCTGCTCCTCATAATTTAGTTCACAGAAGACACAGGCGCCGCATTTGCGATGATGCGGACAGCTGCTTCTGATCCGATGCGGGCTCCTCTTTACGATCCTCTTCAGATCGCCGCGGCAGTGTCTTCCTTCATCGCGGATCTCGCATTCCACGACCTCTCCCGGAAAACAGCCATCGACAAAGACCGGCTTCCTTTTGTAAAAGCCGATCCCTTCTCCATTGATCCCCGCTTTTTTGATCTCAAGTTTCACCATATCATTTCAGATCAAGGGCCTCGATATGATATCTGAACTTGCCCTTGCTGATGCGTTTATATTCGATCGCCTCTTTCGGACAGTAGCAGATGCATGCCATGCAGTGTGTGCAGTCCTTTCCCCATACCGGTCTGCCATCTTCCAGTCTGATGTTGTTCAATGGACATTTTTTCACACAGATCCCGCAGCTTATGCACCCGTCATTCACCCAATATCCGTCCGCTTTCACAGACACTTTATAGAAGACCGGGTTGAGCGGACCGCTCTTGATGCGATCGATCAGAGAGATATCCGGATCCTTGATCTTCTCTCTTTTCAGGAGCGCTTCGATCACCTCGCCGATCCTTCCCTCAGACTTTCTGATGATGGATATTGCCTCGTCCTTATCCGGTACCTCAAACATCGCGATATAGTTCTCCGGCATGACGATCGGTGCCGTGCCCATATACACCGCTTGAACTTCTTCACAGAAGCTCCGGTTATAGGAAGGCGCATTGCCGGCTTCATCGCCGCAGCTCATCACGAACCAGATCCTTTTCACAGCCGAAAGATCGCAACCCAAAAGAAACGAAGTGACGATCCTTGGCACCCGCCAGCAATAAGTCGGCGTGACCAGGACCAGATCTTCGTCATCGAAGACTGTTTTTTTCTTTCCTTTGATCATCCCGTTGAGATCGCTGATCCTCGTGCCGAGCGCTTCCGCGATCCTGTTCGCGATGAAACGGCTGTTGCCGGTACCGCTGTAAGAAAGTACTCTCATGATCCTCCTTCAGAAAAGGGATCAGATCCTGTTTTTCAGGATGTCCGTTGCGCTCTCCAGCATCCTGAAAGCCTCATCGCGCAGATGCGTGATCACATCATAGACCTCGTCTTCCGACAGGACACCCGCCTTGACATTTTCCGGCAGATCGAGCTCTCTGTCTTCATACCACTCTTGTGAACCATAGTACCTGAACAGAGAGATCATCTCATCTCTGGAACGATCCAGCTCCGCCAGAACGGCTTCCACATCGCTCACGATCTCTTTGCATCTGTCCAGCTGACTTTCTTTTGTCCTGATCCTTTCAATACTCTTTTCCATCTCTATATCTGCTCCTTTGTCAGACCATCCGATACGACGACGTTCCTCAGCTGTTTCAGTACTGCCGAAGGCAGCACGACCTTGGCTGAGACCTTCCCGCCGCCGATGATGACCGTTTCCTGTTCGAAGACTTTGGCATCGATCAGGATCTTCCAGTCTTCAGGAAGACCCAGCGGTGTGATCGAACCAAATTCCATCCCCGTTTTTTCCACGACATAACCCAGATCCGCGAAAGACACTTTTTTGGCATCCAGCAGCTGACGCATGATCGAACCGGTGGATACTTTCTTTCCATACGGCAGCAGGACTGCCGCATAGCGGGAAAGATCTCCTCTTCTTCCTTCAAGGACGATGCAGTTGAGTTCCCATTCCAGCGGTGTCTCATATTTTTCATGCAGGAGCTGGCCGTCGGCGTAAGCCGGATCGATGGATGCGGCCATGATCAGATCACGACCCTCCAGCAGCATCGCCGCCTGATAGACACTGTCCGCCACGATCCCTTCAGACCCGCTGATCTTTTTCAGTTCAAGTTTCATCGTTATCCCTCATTATATCGAAGATCTGCTATACATTATTTTAATCCAAGGCGCACCAAATAAAAAACCTCTGCTTCCACAGAGGCCTTGTCTTCGTTTTTCAGAATGCTCAGTTGATATAGCGATCGTGACGCGCGACTTCATTGACGAGCCGGTAGGTCACAAAGAAGAGGACCGCGATAAAGGCGATGAACAGATAGTTCTGATTGCCGGTCTGCATCGTTGCGATGTAGTCATATGTTCCGTGTATGAGTACCGGAACGATCAGGGAAAGCGCTTCATACTGCTTCGCCTTCTGAAGATCGCCGTAGTTTTCAAACATCTTCGCCGCCGCATAGAAAGTGCCCATGAAGACACCGAAGCAGGCATGGCCCGGTATGGCAGTCACCGCTCTGATGACAGCTGTGGCAAAACCATAGTGCATGACATAGGAGATGTTCTCCCACAACGCAAAACCCAGGGAAACGAAAACGGCATAGACGACACCATCAAAGAGACAGTTGAATTCCATGGAATTCCAGGTGTTCTTCTTCAGCTGGAAGAACTTGGCGCCTTCTTCCGAAATACCGACGACGCAGAAGAACAGAAGGATCTTGTATGCCGTGGAACTGCTCGAGAAGAGGTTTCCCAGCAGACTGCTGAAGATCCTCTCTGAAAGAAGGGCCATCAGCGAAGAAAGGACGCCCGCCTTGACCAGTGTCCACAACATCGACCTGCTTTCTTTTTCCAGGTGGTCAGCTCTGTACACATGGTACAGAAGGATCAGCGCCGGAATAACGGCTGCTGCGATCAGTATCCCGTTGAATGACAGCAACGGATATAAAAGGAAATAAAACATCATAGATCTCTACCTCTCAATTCCTGCAGGCTTCCATATACCTTTCAAAAAGCCTGTCTACATATTCTTCTCCATCCATGATCTCCGGATGCCACTTGATGGCCAGAACGAAGTTCTTTCCGGGGACCTCAAAGCACTCGACCAGACCATCAGATGAACAGGCGTCGATCTTTCCAAACGGCTCCACTCTTCCAGGATCTGCGACCATCGTATGCAGACTGTTGACCATATAGGAATCGGCCCCGATGATCTCATGGAGGAGATTGTCTTTCTCTATCCTGATGCGATGACGGTAATCCCTGTCATAACGGGAATGGGCTCTGGTCTCATCCTCATAGACGTTGGAGCCCAAGGCTCTCAGGATGTTGTTGAAACCGGCGCAGATCCCCATGAGCGGGATATCCTTTTCCAGGGCATACTTTGCGATCTCCACTTCATAGCTGCAGCTGTGATCGCCTCCCTGCAGGATGATGCCATCGCAGAGATCGACCTGTCTGTGAAGATCCTCGGTCTCTCTTTCCGTCAGGACCGTATCATCACCCAGATCCGACTTGTTGAAATCATAAGTCAGCTCGCTGGGCATCAACATGATGGCGATGCCGCCGTGGCTGATGACATGATATCTGATCTCATCGACGACTTCCATCCGATGCCAGAGATCTTTCTCATCGTGCTCTCTCACCTTGCAGGGAATGCCTATGACGGGTCTTTTCATAACGCTCCTTTCCATCTGATCATCTTTCATCCATTATCTCACAATCGCAAGGTCTCAAAAAAGTCATCATTTTTTCTGATGACTCTTTTTCTTTCCTTTGTATTCGAATGCCAGCATCGTCAGATCATCGAACTGTTCGACCTCTCCGACGAAGTCATCGACCGCTTTGCGCACATTCTGTATCTGCTGCTCAGGATCGGCATCCTTGTCTTTGTTGAGCGCCTCCAGTATCCTCTCCTCGCCGAACATCGCGTTGTCCTTGTTGCTGGCCTCAGGCAGACCATCCGTATACAGGAAGAGCCTGCTTCCCTTTTCCAGCTTCAGTTCATATTCACTGTACTCCATATCTTCCATGCCGCCTACGACAAAATCATGCTTATCCTTCAGGACCTCATAGTCACCTTTTCCGTTCCTGATGATCGGGTATTCGTGTCCCGCATTGGCGGCGGTCATCTTACCTGTGGAGATCTCCAGGATGCCCAGCCAGACCGTCACGAACATCTGTTCCTGATTGCCATAACAGATCGTATCGTTGGCATTGCGCATGACCTCGGCAGGAGACATGCCCTGCTTGACCAGGTTGAAGAGGATGATCGTAGAAGCCATCATGAACAGAGCGGCCGGTATGCCCTTGCCGGAAACATCGGCGATCAGCAGACAGAGGTGGTCCTCATCGATCAGGAAGAAGTTGTAGAAGTCACCGCCGACCTTCTTGGCCGGATCCATCATGGCATAAAGATCAAACTCGCTTCGATCCGGGAATGCCGGGAAAGTGCCCGGAAGCATGTTCATCTGGATCCTGGTCGCCAGATCGAGTTCGGTCGAAATACGCTCGTTCTCAGCCGTGATCCTGGTCAGGTTCCTTTCATAGGCACTGAGCCCGCTTTCCATCTGCGCCATGACGCTGTTGAGATTCTCTATCTCGTTGCTGGCATCGATCTTCAGCTCCGGGAAGTGCTTCTTCTTGAGGTTGCCGCTCTTCTTGTCCTCTATATATTCCTGGGCGGATCTGGCGATCTGGTTGATCGGCCCGACCAGGTGTTTCTGCATGTGCCTTGAGATCAGATAGCCGATCAGGACTGTCACGACGATCAGGGCCAGGGTAAAATGGACCAGGAAGTTGACCATGCCGTTGAGCAGGTCTGCCAGAAGCAGGTCTGCCAGGACGAAACAGATGAGGTCACCGTCTGCGCTGTAGAGAGGTACTCCGCTGCTGCACATCCATCCGTATGTTTTGGTCTTGCTGATGTCGTACAGGGTGCCGTTACCGTCCCAGTTGAGGAACTTTTCAGCTTCCTTCTTCTCAACGGACTCCCATTCGCCCGCATAGAATCTGGTCTCTTCGTTTTCATCCGGATCGACAAAATACAGAAGACGTTCACCATCTTCCACATACATTGCCAGATACAGATCGTTGGCATCGGAAGCGTTCTTCATCTGCAGCAGGATGTTGCTGATCCTCTGATAATCATCGGTATTCACCAGCTTTTTGAAATGGTCCCGGTATTCCTGCGTCCCGCTCTTCAGCTGCTCATCAGCTGACAGAGAATCATAGATCGTCCTGATCTGATCGACCACTTCCCCGACATCGGTACCTTTGCTCAATAAAGAGGTCGTCGACCGGGCAAGGTTGAAAGTCTCGTCGATGTACTGCTCAGCCAGCGAGACTCCATAAAGCCATATCGCAACGATCAGCGTCACGACACCAAGGACCAGGGAACCCATCGCGGTCGCGCGATAGACCTTGGCCTTCAGTGAATTGCGGGCATAACGGATCTCGCTGATACTTTTCTTTTTTTCTTTATCTGTCATCGTCTTTCCTGTAATTCCATGATATCATTTTTTGCATGGTCTCCAGGAATGATATACTTGTGGCGTGAGGTAAAATCTATGCAAAATTACTCTCTGAAGATCGCCGGCATCGAAAGGACACTTCCCTTCGTCCCCATCAGCGAAGAACTGGCCTACGCCAGCTTCGTCGTCATCTCCGACAGCGAGCTGGTCAGCGCCGTTGCGCCGCTGATCGCCGAGAGGATACACGACTGTGACCTGATCATGACCGCCGAAGCCAAAGGCATCGCCCTGGCTCACGAAGTATCGAAACAGCTGGGCCTGAAACGCTTCGCCGTCGCCCGCAAATCCATCAAAAGCTACATGAAAGATCCGATCAGCGTGTCTGTCAGATCCATCACCACGACCTCTCTGCAGCAGCTCTATCTGGACGGAAACGATCTCAAAGACCTCAGAGGCAAGAGAGTCTGCCTGCTGGACGACGTCGTCTCAACGGGCGGATCGCTCACTGCCCTGGAAGCCCTGGCTGAAAAAGCCGGTGCCATCGTTTGCGCGAGAGCCTGCATCCTCGCCGAAGGAGAAGCTGCCGACAGGGATGATCTGATCTTCCTGCAGAAACTGCCATTGTTCAAGAGAAACGCCGAAGGCGGATACGAGGAGATAGGATGAAAGAGATCTGCACTTATCTGAAAGGGAACGATTATCCCGGCAGAGGGATACTCGTCGGAAAGAAAGGCGGCGAGATGCTCATCGCCTACTTCATCATGGGACGCTCCGTCAACTCCCGCAACCGCGTCTTCCGTAAGAAAGACGGCATCCTGTTCACGAAAGCCTTCGACGAATCCAAAGTCGCCGACCCGTCCCTGATCATCTACAATGCCATCAGGACTTATGAAGGAAAGACCATCGTCACCAACGGCGATCAGACCGATACCATCCATGAATTCCTGAAAGAAGGCAGGACCTTTGAAGAGGCGCTGCAGACAAGGGAATACGAACCGGATGCACCGAACTTCACACCGCGCATCTCAGCCATCGTTGAAGCAGACCGCTACAAGATCGCCATCCTGAAAAAGAAAGGCGAGACTTGTGAAAGGCTCTTCTATGAATACGAAGGAAAGGACGATCTTGTCCATTTCATATCGACCTATGACCATGATGGCGATCCGCTTCCTTCCTTCTCCAAAGATCCGATCAGTTTTGAGATAAATGACGATATCGACAGCTTCGCCTCAAGACTCTGGGAAAGCCTCAGCAGTGAAAACAAAGTCAGCCTCTACGTGGGGGCAGGCGATAAAGAATATATCTTCAACAGGAACGAAGGTGACTAAATGAAAGAGATAGAACTGAAATACGGCTGCAACCCCAATCAGAAACCGGCCCGTATCTACATGGCCGACGGCAGTGAGCTTCCGGTCGAAGTCCTCAACGGCAGACCGGGCTACATCAACTTCCTGGATGCCCTGAACTCCTGGCAGCTCGTCAAGGAACTGAAAGAAGCCCTGCACATGCCGTGCGCCGCCTCCTTCAAGCATGTCTCGCCGACCAGTGCCGCCCTGGGCATCAGATTGTCAGACGATCTGAAAAAAGCCTGCTTCGTCGACGACATCGAAGGCCTCGACGATTCCCCGCTGGCCTGCGCCTATGCCAGGGCAAGAGGCACGGACCGCATGTCCTCCTACGGCGACTTCATCGCCCTCTCCGATGTCTGCGACACCGTGACGGCAAAACTCATCAGAAGGGAAGTCTCCGACGGCGTCATCGCTCCCGGCTATGAAGAAGAAGCCCTGGAGATCCTGAAGACGAAGAAAAAGGGAAACTACAACATCATACAGATCGATCCCGATTACGTCTGCGCTGAGATCGAGACCAAACAGGTCTTCGGCATCAGCTTCGAACAGGGACACAACGATCTGAAGATCAGCGAAGATCTTCTAAGCGAGATGCCGACACAGAACAAGGAACTCAGCAAAGAGGCAAAACGCGATCTGATCGTCGCCCTGATCACCCTGAAATACACCCAGTCCAATTCCGTCGCCTATGCCTATGACGGACAGGCCATCGGCGTCGGAGCCGGCCAGCAGTCCAGGATCCACTGCACCAGGCTCGCCGGAAACAAAGCCGACACCTGGTTTTTGCGCAGGCACGAAAAAGTGCTGGACCTTCCGTTCCGTAAGGATATCGGCAGGGCCGACAGGGACAACATCATCGACGCCTACATCAACAAGAACGAAGAAGACGTCTGTGCAGACGGCAACTGGCAGAGATATTTCACCCGAAGACCGGAACCGTTGACTAAAGAGGAGATCAGAAGATATCTGGACAGCCTGGATGGCGTATCGCTGGCTTCCGATGCCTTCTTCCCGTTTGGAGACAACATCGAACGCGCCCACAGGAGCGGCGTCCGCTATGTCGCCCAGCCGGGCGGATCCATCCGTGACGACAACGTCATAGAGACCTGCGACAGATACGGTATGGTGATGTGCTTCACCCACATCAGGCTCTTCCATCATTGACAGGATCGCTGCAGCTCAGGCTGCAGCTTTTTTATATTTGAACGGTCAGGATTGAATTTGCAGAAAAAGGGACTATAATACAGTTTTGGATCTGAATATGGAGGCACGCATATGGCCGTTATACTTACTACCGCGATCACTCTGCTGGCAGGCTTGCTGCTGACAAGAGTCACGAAATATCTGCATCTGAATTTCCCCGATGTGACAGTCTACCTGCTCACCGGTCTGCTGGTCGGACCTTATTGCCTGGGAAGGCTCGGTCTGGACGGGATCGGTTTCAAGACCTTCGCTGAAGTCGAAAGCCTCGGCGTCCTGTCGACAGTCGCCCTCGGTTTCATCGCCTTTTCGATCGGCGCTGAATTCAAAATGGAAAAGATCGCCCATTCCGGCAAAGCGACGATCATCATCGGCATCATGCAGGCTCTGATGGCATCGGTCCTGGTGGACATCGCCCTGATCGCTCTGCATTTCGTTCTGGGTGATGCTATCCTGCCGATCCCGGTCTGCATCACTTTGGGCGCCATCGCCTCAGCCACGGCTCCGGCGGCGACCCTCATGGTCGTCAAACAGTACAAGGCTCATGGCCCGGTCACCGATCTGCTGCTGCCGATCGTGGCTCTGGATGATGCGGTCGGACTGATCATCTTTGCGATCTCGCTGGGCGTCGCCCAGGCTTTGAACGGCGGCGATCTCAGTTTCATCTCGATCATCGTCAATCCGCTGCTGGAGATCATATCATCGGTCATCCTGGGCTCGCTTCTGGGGCTCATCCTCACAAAGCTGGAAAAGATCTTCTTCTCCAATGGCCACCGCATGGCCATGACGATCACCTTCGTCCTGCTGGCGATCGCCCTGTCGTCCCGTCATCTTGATCTGGGACCTGTGAAGATCTCCTTCTCCTCCTTGCTGGTGCTGATGATGATGGGTACCATCTTCTGCAACACATCCGACTACGCTGCGGACCTCTTCGAAAAGACCGACCACTGGACAGCTCCTCTCTATGTCGCCTTCTTCGTGCTCAGCGGCGCGGAACTGGACCTCAGAGTCTTCACGCAGCCAAGCTCTTTGCTGATCGGCGCTGTCTACATCATCATGCGCTGTCTGGGCAAGTATTCCGGTTCATCGCTCCCGGCCAAAGCCATGAAGCTTCATGAAAATGTCGTCAGATATCTTGGCATCACTCTCTTCCCGCAGGCCGGTGTGGCCTTGGGCATGGTCAACAGCGCTCAGGTGCTCGGACCGGAACATGGCCCTCTGATCCGCAACGTCATCCTGCTTTCCGTCCTGATCTATGAACTGGTGGGACCTTCACTGACCAGGATGGCCCTGACCGGCGCCGGCGAGATAGAACCGCTGAAAGAAAAATAAGCATACGAAAGGTGCTCTTGCGAGCACCTGTTTTTTTTATTCCCCTAAAGGCAGGGTGAAGAGATAGAAGATGCCTTTCGGCAGTTCCACGCCTGCTTCGACCGCAATGACCGCATGGGCAGCCACGATGGCGCCTGCCTTGTCCGCAAGCTCCATCAGGCCCTTTGTCGTACCGCCTCCGCCGTAGACATCATCGACCACCAGGATCTTCTTGCCTCTGATGTATTCCGCATCGTCATCAGTCAGCGACATGATCTGATCGCGCGGCGTCGTCACGGAACGATAGACCGCCTGTATCCTGTTGCCTTCGCTCTTTCTGGCGACGACCGTCTTTGTGATATCCGTTCCCTTTGCCTCGTTCCACTTCAGTGCGATCGAATGTGCCAAAGCATTGGATTTGGCGACCGGATTGAGGATCGTATCGAATTCGACACCCGCTTCCAGCAGAAGATCGACGATATCCTTCGCTGCCGATTCATTCAGCGAGACCTGTCCCGATATGTCCAGGAACGCGACTTTCTTGCCGGCAAGGACCTTGAAAGGAAGATCATAATCCTTCCCATCCATCGTCACTCTCAGGAATTCCTGTCCGTCTTTTTCAACTCTCTGTGTAGCTGTCTGATTGATCTTGCTCATAATTTCCCCCTTGAACAATACTATTATAGATCACATGACCGAGAAAGCGATCAGTGAGATCAGCCCGAAGACCGGAAGGACCGGTATCAGGTAGAAAAGCGGCACCGGCCACCATTTATAGAGCATGCCGAATATCGCGTTATCCGGATCATAGGTGAACACATAGTTGGAGATCGGATTCAGCCCCGTCTTGCGCAGGAACATGTTGATCAGATGCGCGATGCAAGCCAGCACGAACGTCATCAGCATCGGCCAGATCGCATCGATCGGCTTGGGATCATAGAGACCCAGTGTGTAGAAAGCAAGACAGGTCACGACCAGCAGACCGTGATAACCGTAGAAACCGAAAGCCTGCTTGGAAAAAAGGATCTGATCCCGGTTGTAACGGTCCGGCATCGTCAGCGCCAGCAAGGCGCCCAGCGTTCCCACAGAGACACAGTAGCTCATGAAGATCCTGTTCAACGTCAGACAGCCGATGATGCACAGGATCGTCGACTGGTTGCACAGGTAGCAGGGCAGCTCATTGTAATAGTTGTAGTCGTCTCTGATGTCCTTCAAAGCGAATTTATAAAGGCGCAGTATGAGGTACTCGGTGATGCTGATGCCGAGCAGATAGAGCCTCTTTCTTTCAAAGGGGAGATCTTTTCCCGCATAGGTGACCAGCCCCAGCGTCAGGAACATGAGGATCATATAGAACCACCAGCCTGCGCCAAAGACTTTGATGCGGATCTTCTGCATTGACCTTAAATATTTCATACATATTGGATTATATCACCTGTTCCTGCTTTGACGTTTCTCATGCATCCTGCATTTATTGTAAAATGGTATTGAGGCAAACCATGGACCAAATCAACTGGAAAGAAATTCTGGAAAAAATGAAAGTCGACACGAGTGCGCTGATCGCCAACATCATCGCCATCGCGATCATCGTGATCCTGACCAGGATCGCCCTGAACATGCTGACGAGATTCACCACCCGCGTGATCGAACGAAGCAAGAAGATCGATGACGAGAGCCGGGCAAAAGAGCTGACGACTTCAATGACTCTGTTCAGGAGCGTCGGCCGCTACCTGATCTACTTTGCCGCTTTCTGTCTCATCGTCAATCAGCTCGGCTACGGTTCCGTCCTGTCCAACATCGTGACCGCCGCCGGTGTCGGAGCCCTGATCATCTCTCTGGGCGCTCAAAGCATCATCAAGGATGTGATCGCCGGAGCTTTCATCATCTTTGAAAGGCAGTACGCTGTCGGCGATTTCGTCAAGATCAATGACTACGACGGAACAGTGACCTCTGTCGCAATGCGCTGCACCTATCTGAAGAACTGGAAAGGCTATCAGATCATCATCCCGAACGGCCAGATCAATACCGTCATCAACTATTCCGGTGACTTCAACATGGCCATCGTCGAGATCCCGGTCCCGTACGACTGCGACCTCGACAGGATCTTCTCCATCCTGAACGAAGAAGCTCTGGCATACTATGAAAACAACAGGGACATCTGTTTTGACAAGCCGAGCGTCCTCGGCGTCAACTCCTTTGACGATTCCTCCATGGCTTTCTCCATCCTCATGAAAGCTGTCAAGAGGAATCACTTCAAGATACAGAGGGACTTGAGGGTCGCGATCAAAAAGAGATTCGACAAGGAAGGGATCTCCATTCCATTCCCTCAGATCGATATTCACGAAGTAAAATGACAAAAGGCGAGTACCTCGCCTTTTTCTTATGTCTCTTCTTCGTTCTTTCTCTTCCTGATCAGACGCTGCAGCGTCTTGAGCAGCTTGTCCGGATCGAACGGCTTTGCGATGTGTGTATCCATGCCGGCATCCAGGGAATCCCGGATGTCGTTTTCATGCGCATTCGCGCTGATCGCAATGATCGGGATCTCTTTGCTGTAGACCTTGTCCAGAGCCCTGATCGCCCGGGCAGCCTCAAGACCGTTCATGAGCGGCATCTGCAGATCCATGAGGATCGCGCTGTAATAGCCGGCACCGTTCCTTTCCATCATCTCCAGACATTCCTGTCCGTTGACCGCCCTTTCGACCTCGATCCCGTACCGGGAAAGGACCATGATCGCGATCTCCGCATTGATGTCGTTGTCTTCCGCCAGAAGGACGCGGGTACCGATCAGATCTTCGCTGTCGTCCTCTTTCGGCAGGACCACCTCATCGACTTCGCTTTTTTTCAGATCGAGTTCGATCGTGAATGTCGAACCCTCGCCCGGCTTGCTTTGAACGCTGATGCTTCCTCCCATCTGCTTCAGAACCTTGTAAGAGATCGCCAGACCCAGTCCGCTGCCTTGTACCTCGTTGACGGTCGTCCTCTTCTCTCTTGAAAAACTGTCGAAGATGTACGGCAGGAAGTCTTCCGAGATGCCGATACCGGTGTCGCTGACCACAAAACGGTACCTGTTGACGCCCGGCTCCGTCTCTTCCGTCTCTTCCGCCAGCATCTCCACAGTCCCGCCTTCCGGCGTGTATTTGATCGCGTTGCTGACGATGTTGATCAGGCTCTGTTCGATCCTTAGTTCATCTCCCTTCACCATGTGGTGTTTTATCTTCTTTCGGTCGTAGCGGATCTTCAGCGCCTTGTTGCGGGCCTGCAGGGAAGTGATGTCTTCGATGCGGCGCAGCAGTGCCCTGAGATCGAAATCCGAGATATTGAGTTCCAGATCGCCTTTTTCGATCAGGGAGTAATCCAGGACGTCGTTGATCATCGACAGCAGGAAGTGCGAAGAGGATCCGATCTTCTCCAGACAGTCCCGCACCGTATCCGGCTCATTCAGATGCGTGTTTGCGATGTTGGTGTATCCGACGATCGCATTCATCGGCGTGCGGATGTCATGCGACACGTTGGCCATGAACTCGTTCTTGGCCTTCTCCCTGGCGTCCGCGATGCTCCTCTTGTATTCTTCTTCTCTTCTGATCTGGGCATCGATGTTGTTGGAACCGATGATCAGATGCGTGCCGTGTTCATCATCCAGCAGCGTCGCCTTCATCGAGATGTAGACGGGCGCCCCATCCATCATCATGCGATACTTCATCGTGAAGATCTCGCCATTCTTCAATGACTTCATGATCCTTTCCTTGGTGAAGACTCTCATGAAACGGTCACGGTCTTCCGGATAGAGGAGGCGGCTCATGTTCCTGCGGCTGAGTCCGAAGAAATCCTCGCCCTCTTTTTCAACATTGAACTGGTCGTAACCCTTGGAAGAAGAATACTCGATGAAACGATCCGTCTCCGGATCCACGATGTAGATGCTGAAATAGTCTTTCGCCAGAGCCTGTGAGATCCTTGAGAAAGTGATGCGCTCAGCATTGGCCTTCCTGACGGATTCGCTCAGCTCATCGATCCTGGCCTGCTGGAACGCCTTATGCGATTCCCTCTCCTCCCTTTTTTCGGTGATATCGGAAATGAAGACGGTATAGATCGGACCATAGGCTTTTGAATCCAGATAGTGGCCATAATCATCGACAAAACGCACAGCACCATCCTTTCTGATGATCCTGTACTCCGCGTGGTCCATGTGATCTTCCCGGCTCTTGATCTGTTCATGGATCGAGGCGCTGATGCGCTCATAGTCTTCCGGATGGACCATGCCCCTGAACGTGTATCCCGTCAGTTCCCTGAACTCTTCCTCATCCCTGCATCCGAAGATCTCAAAGACCGGTCTGTTGGCATAGATCAGTTCTTCCGGAACTCCTGCCTTGTAGATGAAAAAACCGCCCGGCATGTGTGAGCCAAGCATCTTGAAGACTTCCAAAGTCTCTTCATCGATCTCTATGTTGGTTTCCGGCATATGGATAAGTCCTGACCTGTCACATCTATTATATTCCTAAACAAATCTGACGATATCCACAAACAAGAAGAAAGAGATATGGAGACTGTCTCACATCGCTTTTCTTCTGTCTATCCCTTATAATGATTGAGGAACATAAAGGAGCTGACTATGATCATCGATCAGATAGATAAAAAGATATTGGATCTGGCGAAAAGATCCGATGAAGACCTCAAAGGGGTCTACAAAAAACTGGATGAGATCTGCCTGAAGAATTCCGAAAGGGTCCTTTCCGCCTTCATCAGAAACCGGGTCTCCTACACCGACTTCGCCGACATCAACGGCTACGGCAACTACGATCCGGGCAGGGACAAACTGGAAAAGATCTTTGCGGAGATCCTGGGCTGTGAAGATGCCCTGGTCAGAGCGCAGATCATGAGCGGGACCAACGCCCTCTATCTCGTCTTCTCCGCCCTGCTGAAACACGGCGATACCATGATCTCCATCACCGGTACACCTTATGATTCCCTGCAGGAGATGATCGGACTCTGCGGCGACTCTTCGCAATCTCTCAAGGCCAATGGCGTCCGCTATGAACAGATCGATCTGCTGGATGGCAGATTCGATGAGGAACGGATCGTGGAACGCCTGAAAAGAAACGATGTGAGACTCGTCGAGATACAGAGATCCAGAGGCTACTCGCACAGACCATCCCTGACGATCGAACAGATCGAAGTCCTCATCAGAAAGATCAGAGAGGTCAACAGGGATGTCATCATCATGGTCGACAACTGCTACGGGGAACTCGTCGAAGACAGGGAACCGGGCCATGTCGGTGCCGACATCCTGGCCGGATCGCTGATGAAAAATCTCGGTGGCGGCATCGCCTCTTCCGGCGGATATGTGGCCGGCAGAGCCGATCTGATCGCCATGGTCGCGGACAGACTCACGGCTCCGGGCCTGGGCAAGGAACAGGGAGCCAACTTCAACCAGAACAATTCCTTCTTCAAAGGCATCTTCCTGGCGCCGAAAGCCGTCAAGGAAGCGATGAAGACAGCCGTCTTCTCTGCCTACATGATGGAGAAGCTCGGATATGTCGTTTCTCCGCGCTTCGATGAAGAAAGGACCGATATCATACAGACTGTTGAACTCGGCAACGAAGAAAGCCTGGTCAGATTCACCCAGGGCATACAGGAGTCCTCTCCGATCGACTCCTTCGTCAAGGTCCTGCCGGCACCGATGCCCGGCTACCCTTTCGATGAAGTCATGGCCTGCGGCGCCTTCGTTCAGGGTTCGACGATAGAACTCAGTGCCGATGCCCCGGTCATTCCGCCTTACACCCTCTATATGCAGGGCGGCATGTCCCTTGAATATGGCAAGCTGTCGATCATGCTGGCACTGAACAAAGCAATGAAAAAAGGAGAATAGAAAATGAAACTGATGGAAAGAAAAGAAGTCCCCGTTGAACTGACCTGGGATATGAGCCTGATCTATCCCAACGAGGAAGAATATGAAAAAGACAAGGTCAGGATGCAGACCCTCTGCGATGAAGTGGCTGCCTATCAGGGAAAACTGAACGACAGCGATGCGATCGTTTCCTGTCTGAAAAAATACGAGGAATACCTGATCGTCACCGATCACCTTGGAGCCTACGCGTCCCTTCCGGTATCCGTCGATACCTATGACAGTGAAGCCGAAAAAAGAGCCAGTTTGATGGGCAGTCTCTATACCGACTGTTCCGCAAAACTCTCCTTCATCGACAGTGAACTCTCACAATGTGATGAGAAAGTCCTGAATGAGGCGATCGGGAAAGCCGAAGGCAGTGCCAACTATCTGAGAGACATCCTGAGAAACAAGGCCCATCAGCTCTCCCCGGAAAGCGAAAAGATCTTAAGCAAGCTCGAACGCACGCTCGATGCTTCCTACGACATCTACCAGAAAGCCAAGCTGGCTGACATGCGTTTCGACGATTTTGAAGTCGACGGAAAGAAGTATCCGCTCGGATACAGTCTCTTTGAAGATGATTATGAGTATGTCACGGACACCGCCGTCCGCAGGACCGCTTTCAAAGCCTTCTCTGCCAAACTGAAACAGTATGAGAACGTCACGGCAGCCTGCTACGATGCCTACTGTCTGAAAGAGAAGCAGATGGCACAGATCAGAGGATTCGATACCGCCATCGACATGGATCTCTTCTATCAGAAAGTGACAAGGGAGATGTATGACAGGCAGATCGACATGATCACCAGCGATCTGAGCCCGATCATGCGCAAGTATGCCAGAGCACTCAAGGCGATGCACCACCTCGACAGGATGACCTTCGCCGATCTCAAGCTGCCTTTGGACAGTGAATACGATCCTGAGGTCACCATCGAACAGACCAGAAAGTACATCCACGATGCTCTGACCATCCTGGGAGACGACTATGTATCCATGGTCGATGAAGCCTTCCGGAACCGCTGGTTCGACCTGGCAAAGAATCAGGGCAAGGAGACCGGCGGATTCTGTTCCAGCCCTTACAGGAAGAATTCCTACATCCTGATGAGCTTCAACAACAAGATGAGCGATGTCTTCACGGCTGCCCACGAACTGGGTCATGCCGGACACTTCAGAGCCTGCTCGGATGCGCAGTCCTATTTCGACACCATGGTCAGTGGCTATGTCGTCGAAGCGCCGAGCACCATGAACGAGCTCCTGCTGGCGCGTCATCTCTTGAACAGCAGCCAGGACAAGCGTTTCAAGAGATGGGTCCTTTCCACACTCATCCAGAACACCTACTATCACAACATGGTCACACACCTGAGGGAAGCCTGGTATCAGCGCGAAGCCTACAGGATCATCGAAAAAGGCGAGTCCGTCAACGCGCAGATCCTCAACGACCTCTTCCGCCGCAATCTGGAGATCTTCTGGGGCGACGATGTCGAACTGACGGAAGGCAGTGAACTGACCTGGATGAGACAGCCTCACTACTACATGGGCCTCTATTCCTACTGCTACAGTGCCTCTCTGACGATCGCAACGGCAGCCAGCCGCCTGATCGAAAAAGAAGGAAGCGCAGCGGTCGACAGATGGAAGCAGATGCTGAAAGCGGGATCCACCCTCGGTCCGATCGAGCTGGCTCAGCTGGCCGGTGTCGATGTCACGACTGATCAGCCTCTGAAAGAGACGATCGCCTACATCGGCGAGATCGTCGATCAGATCTGTGAACTGACCGAAGAGATCGACGGCATCCACATCGATTAAAGCAAACGAAAACCGACATCCGTCGGTTTTTTTCTTCTTAGCAGCTTCCCGGCTGTCCGCCGTCGATGCGGATCACCGTGTTGTTGATGTAGGAAGCCTCGTCGCTGATCAGGAAACTGACCAGGTGGGCGACATCCTCCGGCTTTCCGTATCGCTGAAGGAGTATCTTCTCCGTCTCCGTCTTCAGGAAGTCCTCATCATAGCCATCCAGCTCCCGTTCCGTTCCGATGAAGCCCGGAGCGATCGCATTGACATTGATGTAAGGCGCAAACTGCATGGCCAGATTGTGGGTCAGCGAGATCAGCGCCGCCTTGGAAGCGTCGTAGTCGAAGCACATCGGATAGTAGGTGTTGATGCCGTTGGTCGAAGAGATGTTGACGATCTTCCCGCACTTCCTGTCGATCATGTGCTTGGAAACTCTCTTGGCGCAGTTGTAGGCACCGACGACATTGACATCCAGCACCTTTCTGAATTCATCCGCCGTCTTGAGATAGAAGAGGTTCGGCAGATCGATGCCCGCGTTGTTGATCAGGACATCGACAGGACCCAGCTGCTTCTCGATCTCCAGGATCATCGCATCGACTTCCTCTTCTTTTGACACATCCGCCTGTATCGCCAGACACCTGACATCATGATCTTCAGTGATCTTCTTCCGGAGCGCAAGGGCTTCCTTTTCCGAATGACACCAGTTGATGACGATTTCGTATCCTTTTTCTGCCAGCTCAAGCGCGATGGCTCTTCCTATGCCGGTCGCGCCGCCGGTGATCAGTACGATCTTTTTCATATAGTAAAAAGAGCTTGATTAAGCTCTTGATACGTACTTCCCTTCATCCGTTGAAACGATGATCGTTTCGCCCTGTTCGATGAACTGCGGGACTCTGATGGAAAGACCTGTCTCGGTCATGGCGTCCTTGGTCTGAGAACCCGGAGCACCCTTGATCGCCGGAGTCGTATCGGTGATGACCAGATTGACTGTTGCCGGCAGAGAGACGTTGATGACATCGCCTTCAAACAGCATCAGCGAGACCTGCAGACCATCGGTGATGAAATACTTGTTGAAACCGATGACTTCTTCAGGAAGCTCGAAAGTCTCGAAAGATTCCATATCCATGAAATAGAAGGTGTTGTCTGACTCATAAGAGAAATTGACGGCCTTCTTTTCGATGTTGGCTGCTTCGAACTTGACATTGGCGTTGAAGTTTCTTTCCAGAGTGTTGCCGGTCTTGAGGTTCTTCATCTTCGTCCTCAGGATGGCTGCGCCTTTGCCCGGTTTTACATGCTGGAAATCGATGACCTGCCAAGGGTCACCATCTACGATTAAAGTTAAACCTGTTTTAAAATCTCCTGATTCAATTGCCATAGTGTTTTCTTCCTTTTTTACTTGAATATTTTATCAGATTTTCTATGCTGATATCAAATCCCTACAAAAGAGATCTCTCCTCTTCCTTGTGCGTCCTGATGTAGCGGCTCCATTTGATGTAGCCGTAGGTCGTGTTGGTGAAATAGCCCAGCTTCAGGATCAGCAGGACATACTGGCCTGCCAGTATGTTGATGATCGCTTCCAGCAGAGCGCAGATGTACCAGGCGATCCACTGTTCCCTGAGCCTGAAAAAGATGAAGAGACCGTTGGCGATGCCGACCGCCGAAGCGCAGGCATCCAGATAGATCACCAGGAGCTCCAGATCTCTTTGACCGGCCATGAAGTCGGAAGAGATGTCCAGTCCGCTGATGAAATAGCCGACGACCACGGTCCACACGGCGATCGCCGCAATGATGAGGACTTCCTGATAGCCCTTCAGTCTTCTGACCATCGTCAGTTCGTCTTCGACCTCATCCTTGTGCTTCGTCCAGTTGATGAAACTCAGGATGTCGATCGGCAGCCAGAAGAAGAGGGTGACGGCCATCGTCGCAAAACGGTACATCAGCACCAGACAGATCGCGATCTCCGTGATCTCGACCAGGACCGACACCAGGAAGTTGTATCTGGACTGCTTGGAGATCAGCAGTTCACAGAGGATGTTCAGGAAGGTGTCCAGCAGATACAGCAGCATGATCCAGATACCGTTGACGCCGTTCGCGCTCTCTTCCGGGAAGATGACCGCAAAGATCGTCGCCAGTACCATGATGGTCATGAACCAGCACTTCTCATAAGTCGTGAAGAAAGAACCGAAGAAAAGGACCACACAGATCGAGACCGCCAGTATCAGCAGGGCGTTCGCCAGATTGAAAAGAGGCATCAGTTCAGCCGCCATCGTCTGCCGAAAGACTTCTTTCACGCCGTCCGGCTGCGGATCCTGATGATCGAAGAAGAGCTTGGTCCCGTTTTCGCTCTCATAGACATGGGCTGTGATCGTCTCATCTTCCAGTTTCACATAATCCTCATAGGTGTACGTCACGATCAGCTGTCCCTCATCGTTCACATAAACGACATCGCAGACCGTGGAATCCTCATCATAGTCCTCCGCCTCGAGATCCCTGACCATCTCGGTGCTTCCCAGGTAAGTCAGCTTGCCCGGGTCGGCATCGATCTTTCCCGTTCCGATAACAAAAGAAACAAGGGCCGCCAACAGCGAAAGCACCAGCAGCACAATCTCGGCGGTTCTCACTTTTTTATTCGGTTCCATGTATCTCTTCAATGTCTCGTGCATATCTTCTCCTCGCGTTTCTCATATATTATAGCCGATAGAAGAAATGAAAAGATTATAATTGAACTGTGAACGAAAAAATGAAAACAGAAGAAATGACAGAGAGATTTCTGCAAAAGACATACCGCATCATCGACGTCCTTCCCGAAAGAGTGAGCGAAGACAGAGCGTCACAGTACTTTGTGTTCGACGACTATCTCCGGAACGAAGACAACATCAAAGATCTGCACAAGAGGTTCATCCGCCTCTTTCTGAAACTGGAATGCTACTACGAGATGCACGTCTCGTTCGATATGGAGACATACGAAAAGGATCCCGCGCCGGATGAACTGGCAGACAGGATCCTGGATCTGCATCCAAACGATCGCCTCAGAGTCTTTCTGAACGATCTGATGATGATCGACTACGACGCCTCTGACAGCAACATGACTGTCTATGGGGAAGACGCCCAAAGACCGGACCTTCTGAAGGAACTGGTCCTTTCCGAAGGCCTCTTCCTCTGGAGACCGGAAGATCAGTAACTTGCGTTCAAGGGATCAGGATAGACCGACAGCTCTATCATGATCCTTTCTTTTTCAATATCGCACTCACAGATCTGAGCCAGCACCAGATAATCCTCGTTGTTCAGGTAGCGGCTCATGTCCTTTTCATCCGGCAGTTCGATGGTACCGTATCCTTCCAGATGATCGATCTTGCACTGGACGATCCTGTCTCCCATATATTCGACCAGAACGCCGTCTCCCTTCCGGCAGCGTTCCATCTCTTCTTTCCCGTAATCCTGTAAGAGATATCTACCTCTCTGGATGCAGTCCTCTTTTTTCAGATCCAGCTTTTGATAGACGCCGATCAGATAGCGCAGTTCCCCGCTCTCCTCGTCCGCATAGACGAACTGTATCTTCGCATCCGAGAGATCCGGGATCTCTTCTTTCCCGTATCCGAAGATCTCCGCATCGTGATCCAGCAGCAGCCTTGAGAACTCGAAAGCCTTGTCCGCCATGAAGATCTTTTTGAAACTGACGATGGAAAAATCGATGAAGACGCTCCGCTCCAGGACCCTGATCAGCCAGGCATCGCCCGCTTTGGCATTCAGGCTTTCGAAGCAGTGCTGCCGGATCTTTTCATAACGCAGCCTCTCCGAGATCTCCTTCTTCGTGATGAAATAAGGTCTCAGGTAGGATCTTTCGATGCTGTCCTTTTCCAGTTTTCTGATCTTTTCTTTCAGAATGGCATATTCTTTTCTGACTTCTTTCCTATCGATGAATGAATGACACATGATGACCTCCGTTTTATGATTCAAGTCCATCTTATGGAAAGAAGATCATCGCGCATATGTCCGGATAGAAAGCCGGAGCATCACGCTCCGGCTTCTTTCATGTTCTGATAGATGAAATCGGCGATCTCCCTGTTGCCCGTCTCATTTGGATGGACGCCATCAGCGAACCACTCTTCATGTCCGGCCGTATGTTCGTGCAGGTCGATGAGCTGCAGGCCTTTTTCTTCAGCGGTCTTTTTGACGATCCTATAGATCGGACCGTCTATGTTTTTCATGTCGATATCAAAAAGCACGACACCGCTCTTTCTATCAACAAAACAGGATGGCGGACTCATCAGGATGACCTTCGATCCTTCTATCTCCATATACTCGGAAACGAAACGATCCAGTTCCTCCTCATATCTCTTCTCATCCCAGTTATACGGTTTGGCATCGTTCGTCCCCAGCATGATCAGATAGATGTCTGCCTTGATCTCCTTTGAGATCGGATAGAACTTGTCGGCCTTGTAAGGGTAGTCTCCCTCGTCCTGCAGGGTCCTGCCACTGATCCCGTAATTCAGGACCTGATATCCCTTTCCCAGTTTTTCTTCCAGGAAATGTTCCCAGGTCGCTTCCTTCTTTCCGTTCACGCCGGCTCCGAAAGTGATGGAATCACCCAGGCACGCAATGTGTATCTTTCCTGTTTCCACCTCCGGTGTCTTGGGCACCGCCAGATACTTCAGCATAAAATGTTCGATCGTTTTTCTGAAACTCATATGCATATGCCTCTCTGCTTCTATTCTAACAGGAAGAAAAAGAGTACATCAGTCATCCCGTGATATGATGGATGCAAGAGAAGGGAGAACGGATATGGGAGGATTTGAAAACAGGGTCGCCGTCATCACCGGCGCAAGCCACGGGATCGGACTGGCCATCAGGAAAGCCTTTGAAAAAGAAGGCTGCAGGGTCTACGCCATCGATCTGCGGGGAGAGGACTCTTATATCGGCGACATATCCGAAAAGAGAGTCCTTGAAGACTTCGCTTCTTTTGTCCTGGACAGGGAAGACAGGATCGACTACCTGATCAACAATGCGCCGCCGATCAGAAAAGGCATCAGCGACTGCAGCTATGAAGAATTCGAGAAAGCACTCAAGGTCGGCGTCACGGCACCTTTCTATCTCAGCAAGCTCTTCAAAGACCATTTCTCAAAAGACAGCTGCATCATCAACATCTCCTCGACCAGAGACTCCATGTCCCAGATCGAAAGCGAATCCTACGCGGCAGCCAAGGGCGGCATCCGCGCCTTGACTCACGCGCTGGCTGTAAGCCTGCAGGGAAGGTGCCGGGTCAACTCGATCTCCCCGGGCTGGATCGATACCGAATACAGGACCTATGAAGGCCCCGACGCCGATCAGCAGCTGGTCAAACGGGTGGGAGATCCAAACGATATCGCTGACGCTGTCCTCTATCTGTGCAGCGACAAGGCTTCCTTCATCGACGGAGCGAACCTCGTCATCGACGGCGGCATGTCAAAGCTCATGATCTATCACGACGATCACGGCTGGAAACTTGAGGAATAAAAAAGAGGCTCACGCCTCAGATGAAATGTAAGGAGACTTAAATTTTATTTTTGATCTTCCGGATCGCAAAGCCGATCAGGAAAGTTCCAAGCAGGATCACCAGATAGAAGAGGAATCCGATCGGATAACCCCAGCTCAGGAAACCGTACCAGTCGTTGTAATGCGGCCATTCACCGATGCCATTGATGATGTTGTTGCCCATGTAACAGACACCATAGAGACCCATGGGGGCCGCTGCCAGCAGGTTGTCTCTCAGAGTGAAATTCTCCCTGTTCCAGAACAGCACCTCCAGCAAGGCACCGAGCGGAACGACCAGATGCATCCAGAAACTCACGCCTGTGAACATGGCGATGTATCCAAAAAGCGGACCCAGGAACGTCAGTACGACGATCATCGTCAGCGTGACGGAGACGGCTGCCGCATATTTGATCTTCTCGTTGCCGTTGTACAGCCAGACCAGACAGGCGATCCCTTCAAAGAGGTTGGAAAGGACCGTGAAATATTTCAGGGAACTAAAACCCCTCGCTGTCAGGGCGGTGCCGGAAAAGACGAAGACCATCCTGAGCCAGGTGACCAGGACGATGATGAAGAGGACGATGTTCAGGATCTTTCTTTTGTTCATGTGATTTTCTTCCTCTCTTAAGATAGCACCTTTATGAGTGGCTGTCTCATCCCGTGCCTTTTCCTTTCGATACAAGGCGGGCATCTGCCGATAAAAAGCCCATCAGATATGATACACTGCAAGTGACATGAAACTGCTGCTGCAATTATCCAGGGAAGCGATCCGCTATAAAGGCCTCTACTTCATCGCCATCCTCTCCACGCTGGCACTGACCTTCGTCAACCTGAGTGCGCCGAAGGTCCTTTCTTCCATGACCGGCATCGTATCCAGAGGGATCGATGAAGCAGGGCTTGCGCAGATACAGAGACTGACGATCGTTCTGATCTGTCTCTACCTGCTCAGGATACTCTTCCGCTTTTTAAGCAACTATATGGCCCACAAGGCCGCCTGGTACCTGGTCGGCGATCTGCGCACGCGGACTTACGACAAGCTCCAGAGCATGCACCTGGGCTTTTTCCACGACAAGCAGACCGGTGACCTCATGAGCCGCGTCGTCAACGACACCCGCGACTTCGAGCTCCTCTATGCCCACATGATCCCGGAATCGATCACCAATATCGTCACCTTCCTCGGTGTCCTGATCGTCCTGCTGACGATCAACGCCAGACTGGCGCTCATCACCTGCGCTCCCATCCCGCTGATCCTGATCTCGGGCGTGATCTTCTCCAGGAAAGTCAGGCCCTACTTCCGCATCTCTCAGCAGAAGATGGGTGAACTCAACGCCAAGCTGCAGGATAACCTCTCCGGTATCCACGAGATCCAGTCCTTCGGTCAGGAAGCCTATGAGACTTCCAGGATCGATGAAAAGAACTTCGCCCACGTCAAGGCGATGCTGCAGGCGTTGAAGATCTCCGCTATCTTTCACCCTTCCGTCGAGTTCGTCTCTTCGATCGGGACCATACTGGTCGTCGCCGTCGGCGGTTATCTCGCTTATTACAACGGCCTCAGGGTCGAAGACATCGTCGCCTTCCTCTTGTACCTGTCGCTTTTCTATGCGCCGGTCACCGGACTGGCAAACCTGCTGGAAAACATGCAGCAGTCGCTGGCAGGAGCTGAAAGGGTCCTCATGATCCTGGACGCCCCGTGCGAGATCAAAGACAAGGAAGGGGCCGTCCCGCTCAAAGACGTCAAAGGAGAGATCACCTTCGATCACGTCAGCTTCTCCTATATCAAAGACATCCCTGTCCTCAAGGATGTGTCCTTCAGATGCGCACCCGGACAGATGCTGGCACTGGTCGGACCTACCGGCGTAGGCAAGACCACGATCACCCAGCTCATCTCCCGTTTCTATGAACCGGACGAGGGAAGGATCCTGATCGACGGTCAGGACATTCAGGATGTCACGATCGGATCCCTGAGACAGAACATCTCCGCCGTCCTGCAGGACACCTTCCTGTTCAACGGCACGATCGCCGAAAACATCTCTTATGCCAGACCGGACGCCACGATGGATGAGATCAGGGAAGCCGCAAAAGCAGCCAACATCAGCGAAGAGATCGAAGCGATGCCCGATGGCTACGATACGGTGACCGGTGAAAGAGGTGTCAAGCTTTCCGGCGGACAGAAACAGCGCATCGCCATCGCCAGAGCGATCCTGAGACGCTCACCGATCATCGTCCTGGATGAAGCGACAGCCTCCGTCGACGTCGAGACCGAGGAACAGATCCGCGACGCCATCAATTCCCTTTCCGGACGCAAGACCATCATCGCCATTGCCCACCGTCTGTCGACGATCCGGCACGCCGATCAGATCCTGGTCATCGAAGAAGGAAGCATCATTGAACAGGGAAGCCATGAGCAGCTCATGAAACTGAACGGCATCTATGCCCGCATGAACAAAAAGAGATCAGAATGATCTCTGATCCCCAAAACGGTCCCTCAACTCTTTTAGCAATA
>JAEEGJ010008810.1_pt1 | contig 27524 bp, 19 predicted proteins | sample 8958761 | NCBI WGS metagenome assembly JAEEGJ01 (sample SAMN16246546, study PRJNA631951) | gut metagenome | biome: gut microbiome; feature: rumen; material: RS-attached | host: Bos | place: Iran: Karaj | collected 2018-10 | reverse complement strand
GTATGCGTCTTGGTTATGTTGTTGCTTCGCCCCAGCTTATAAATACAATTACCACAGTAAAAAACAGCGTAAATCACTTTCCGCTTGATGCGGTGGCTCAGGTTGCAGGCTGTGTTGCGTGCGAAAATCCTGCGTACTATGCAGACTGTGCCCGCAAGGTAGCCGAAGAACGCGATAAATTCTATAACTTTTTAAAGTCTCGTGGTTTTTATGTATTAGAAAGCAAGACAAACTTTTTGTTTGCGCGTCATCCGTCAATCGGGGGTGAAGAGCTTTATAAACGCGTAAAGGAAAAGGGCTTTTTAATAAGACATTTTGCAACACCGGGAATCGAAGATTTTGTGCGCATCACAGTCGGAACCCCTGAGCAGATGGAAGGATTAAAAAAGGTATTTGAGGAGATTATATGAAACTTTTAGTAATTAGCGACCTGCACGCACATAATGACGTGCTGGATAAGATGGACGATATTTTTAAGCAGGCAGATGCTGTTCTTTTTGCAGGAGACTTTGCAGAATGCTTTAAGCCAGAGACCGGAGACGAAGCCCTTGAAAAGCTTTGCAGCAAGCACGATACAATTTTTGCAGTACTTGGTAACTGCGATAACGAAGTATTCTTGGGCGACCTTGAAGACAAAGATATAAGCGTAGAAAAAGCACTTGTTTTCCACGAAGGATTGGCTTTTGCAGGAAGCGGCGGCGGAACAAAGTTTACCGGTAAAACCGAATTTGAACGCACCGAGGAAGAATGCCTTAGCGACTTTGATATTGTTGTAAACTCTGTTGAGCAGGGTGGAGACAGCTCGCTTTGGAACAATACTATTTTAATAAGCCACAACCCTCCAAAGGGAACAACCGTAGATGCAGTAAATGCAGACCTTCATGCCGGAAGCCCTATGTTCACAAGCTTTATTAAGGAGCACAAGCCTCTTGCAGTAATCTGCGGACATATTCACGAAGGACGCGGTGTAGAAAAGATTGGAGAAACTACAGTAATTAATCCGGGCAGCCTTGGAGAAAAAGGTACCTACGTATGGCTCACAGTTGAACGCGACAACGACGGCAACTGGAGTGTAAGCAAAGTAGAGGAGTGCAAGCTTTAATGAAAAAGATGATTGCGGGGCTTTTTGCCCTTGTTCTGTCGGGAATTCTTTTTGCTCAGACGGCTACTACAGTTCAGCCTACCGCAACTGTTCAGAAAAAATTTACACCGCTTTCTCTGGTGTCTTTTAAATCTCATCTGTCGTATAAAATTGGGCAGGACACAGCAGCTTATCCTGCAGACAGAACACTCAAAGCTTTTTCAATTAATAAATACGAAACCTGCTACAGCCTCTGGTACCAGACAAGAATCAAGGCAGAAAAAAGCGGCTATTATTTTCAGAATCCCGGCCAGGGCGGAACTAATGGTAAACGTGGTGCCGAACCTACAGAAGAAAATCAGTATCAGCCGGTAACAATGATAAGCTGGTATGATGCAATTGTGTGGTGCAATGCCCTTAGCGAGCTCCGTGGAAAAACTCCATGCTATACCTACAACGGAATTGTTTTGCGAGACTCATCAGATACTGCAGCATGTGACCTTTGTTCCTGTGACTGGAATGCAGACGGTTACCGCCTCCCAAGCGAAGCCGAATGGGAATATGCAGCGCGCCGCACAAAGAGCGGCTTCCAGAAGGGTAACCTTGTAAGCGGCCAGACCCAGGCCAGTAACGACGAAGACGCTTACCTTTATGCCTGGACAAGCGACAACGCCGGTTCTACCCGCAATGTGGGAACAGCTGGTGTACCTTTTGATCCTAATTCAATTACAGAGCCTGCAACCGGTAATGCAAACGGAGCCGGCCTTTATGATATGAGCGGTAATGTTCTGGAATATTGCTGGGACTGGTTTGAAGATTATACTGCAGGACAGAATTACGGACCAACTGTAGGCTACGACCGTGTAAGCCGCGGAGGCAGCGTTTCGGACTATACTCCGTTCTACTACGCCGGCGACCGCTACAGCTACGATCCGAACGAATGTTATAATTATTTTGGTTTTAGAATCGCCTGCACAGTACAGTAAACTACTTTAATTTACGTTCCTGTTTCTTTAATTTTCTTGTCTCTGCCTTAATCTTCATGCGCTGTTTACGCGAAAGCTTGCGTGCGGTGCGGCGGGCTTCTATGTTAGACTTGTTTATATTCAAAAGCCATACACTTAAGAAAACAGAAATTACACAAAGCCCTGTTGCAATGAGGACCGGAATATAACCCGGCAGAGTTTCAAACGGCAGCTTGTAGTTCATTCCAAAGAAGCTTGTAACAAAGGTTGGCGCCATCATTACAAGGTTAATGATTGCAAGCTTTTTCATTACGATATTGAGGTTGTTGGAGGTTACCGAACTAAATGCGTCCATAACTCCAAAAAGAATGTCTGTATAAGTGTCGGCCATTTCTATAGCCTGGCGGTTGTCAATTGCAACACCTTCTACAAAATCAATGTCTTCGTCGTCAAATTTAATAAGGCGTGTGCTCTTCATTTTTTGCAGCAGCAGTGCATTACTTTTGAGCGAGGTAGAAAAATAAACCAGAGATTTTTCGAGTCCAAGCATGAGCATGATTTCCTGGTTTTCAATTTCCATGCGCATTTCGTTCTGGATGCTTGTAGAACGGCGGTTTATCTCTTTAAGGTAGCGCAAAAAGTTTAAGTTTGCGCGGTTCATAATCTGCACAATGAACGAAGGAAAATCTGTTAACTTGATGTTTTTAATTCTGTTGTTGCCAAAGTCCTTTAAGATTTCGCAGTCGGTCCAGCAGATGGTTATGATTGTACGGCCCTTAATGATAATGCCAACCGGAACCGCAAAATAAGGAGTTTCTGCCGCAGGGTCATAAACCGGAACACGCACAATTGTAAGGATATAGCCTTCGCCGTCTTCCATACGTGAAAGTTCATCAGGGTCCAGAATATCAAGGATGTGGTCCTGTTCAATATCATAATCCTGCTGGAGCTGATTTGTTTCATCACGCGTAACATTGCGTGCATCAATCCACAGAGGCTTTTTTGAGTTTATTTCGTCTTTTTTTGTTTTGAAGAACTGTCCGTCTTCCTGCTGCCAGTATGTAATCATTTTTAAAATTCTCCCTTTAATAAATGCGGCGCACCCCAGAGAATTCCAAAAAATGTGCAGGAATATTACTTGCTAAAGCTAAGGAGGCCGCTTACAGATTTTATTTTACGTATGGGATAACTACTCGACCCGCCGTCCATAATGCGCCTCCTTTTTTAAGATTAGTAAATCAAACTGATGCGTTTATTTTAGCATTAAACCTTAAACTCGTCTATCTGTTTTCCAATTTTGATAATGGAATCCTTCATACGGTCTGCAACTTCGGTTAATACTGCACCGGTTTCATTAATTTTTTGAGCACCAACAGCCATTTCGTCCATGCTCGATTTCATAGAAATTGTAACGTTCTGCAGATGCTGAACTTCGGAAAGAATAAGCTTGTTGCCTTCCTGCATTTCGTCAGAGGCACATCTTACTTCCTGAGAACCGTCGTTCATCATTTTAAGTGCATCAATAATCTGCTTTGAACCTGCATTCTGTTCTTCCATGGCTGTCTTAATCTGCATAACCAGCTGGTCTGTATCTTCAAGCTCGTGAGAAACAAGAGAGAAGGTGCTGCTTGCATCTGTAGAAGCTCTTACAACCTCGGTTATAGATTCCATAATCTGAGTAAGCTGATCCGAAATCTGTGTAGACTGCTGTGAAGAAGTTTCCGAAAGCTTACGGATTTCGTCTGCTACAACCGCAAAACCCTTTCCTGCTTCTCCCGCATGAGCCGCTTCAATTGCAGCGTTCATAGCAAGAAGGTTAGTCTGTTCTGCAATGTTTGCAATTGCAACGTTTGCTTCTACAAGAGCTTCGGACTGGTTTTCAATTGTCTGAACCTTTTCGTTTACAATGTTAAGCTTTTCAAAACCTTCCTGTGAGTGATGCTGCAGATTTCCAAACGAATTATTCATTCGTTCTACAGAAGTACTTACCGAATTAATATTGCCAATCATTTCTTCAACAGCAGTAGAAGCCTGAATTACACCCGAAGACTGATTTTCTACCATGTTGTTCAGAGAATTAATATTTGCAGATATTTCATCAACCGCACCCGCAGTCTGGTCTACGCTGCTTTTTTGTGCATCAAGCTGCTGACGGAAGCTGTTGATATTTGCAATAATCTGTGTAATTGCAGTAGCCGTATCCTGTGCTGTAGACGACATGTCTTCTCCCGCAATTCCAAGCTCGTTTTTAGAGTCTTTAACATCCGAAATAATAGTCTGCAGCTTTTCGGTAAAATTATTAAAGCCCTGTACAACCTGTCCAATTTCGTTATTTGTGTGAACTTCAATTCTCTGTGTAAGGTCTGCATTACCCTGTGAAATTCCGGTAATAGCATTTTTTACTATCTTGAGCGGCTTGAGCGAAATTATAAGAACAATTGCACCAAGAACAAGAATTATGGCTACCATTATAAAACCAAATATAATTGCAGCATTTGCAATTCTATTACCAAGTCTGTCCAGTACTTTTCCTGGAACAGTAAAGCCCATGCCCCAAGGAGTTCCGCTAATTCCAGAATATACAAGCAGGTCATACTTGCTGCCGGTATAAGAAGCAATGTAGGCATAACCCGAGTCTCCGTCGACCATGCGTTTAGATATTTCTGCCAGATCTTCGTGACCTTCGCCTGCGTTTGTAATAAAGTTTCCGTCCTCTACTCCGGCAGGATGGTAAATAATTCCACCGTTATGGTCAATGAGCCAGAGCCAGATGCCATCAGGAACCTTTGTTCCCATAACAGGCTTGATAAGGTTTTCAATATTTATAACGCCTGCAAGCATTGCATAAACGTTGCCGCGTGCATCTACAAGAGGCTTGGTAACGTGAATTACCTTTTTGCCGGTAGTTCTTGAAACAACAGGGTTATCGATATAGGTTTTGGCACCTTCAAACATTACAGCCTTAAAATAGTCGCGGTCGCTAATGTCTGTGCGGGTGCCGTTGTCGTTGTAAGAAAGTCCTTTTGCATCGGCAATCATGATGTAGTCAAAATCCTTGGCACGAATCTGCGGATTTGCCTGGAGCCACTGACCCACCAGATCAAAGTTTCCGGACTTTGTAATTTCGGAATTAACATACGGATTGAGCTGCATAAAGTAGCCCTGAATAGTGTTTTCCAGAGATTCCCTTATGGAATTTGTAAGCATTACATAACTTTCTACGTGATCTGCGCGGGAATCATTTTTGGCAAGCTTTGAAAGGACAGCAACCTGAATAGCAGTAAGCGCTGCAATACCAAGCCCAATCAAAATAATCAAATTAGCAATTAAACTCACCCGTCTTTTTTTAGTAGTTTCGGACATCTTGTACCTCATATATGTGAAATAATAGTGCACTTTTAGAATAAGGTAACTTTTATAAATTGCTATGTCCTTATAGTGTAGAGCATACAGCCAAATAAATCAATTAAAAACCACAAAAATGAATTTTAGTATTATATTTAAAAATATGCAGGTACTACCGGTTTACATGATGAATTTTACAATGGTTTTTCTCATTTTTCTTATTTTTAGCTTTGTTGGCTGGGTAAGCGAGGTTCTTTATGTAGGAATCTTTTTTGAACACCGTTTTGTAAACCGCGGTTTTTTGCACGGCCCGCTTTGCCCAATTTATGGCTTTGGAGGACTCACCATCCTGCTTTTGCCGCAGGCACTTTATTCCACCTGGGCACCGCTTTTTTGCGCCTCCATGGTTTTGTGCACCGTTGTAGAATATCTTTCCAGCTGGATTTTGGAAAAGCTTTTTCATACCCGCTGGTGGGACTATTCGCACTATAAGTTTAATATTCACGGCCGCGTGTGCCTTTTAAATTCTCTTTTGTTTGGCGTGCTTGGGGTTGCCATCATTCATTTTATTCAGCCACAGGTAATGCGCTTTTTGTCATTATTCAGCGACTTTGTGCTTACACTTAGTGCCAATATTCTTGCAGTTGCTCTTGTTGTTGACTTATTAATTACAGTACGCCGCCTTGTAGACTTTTCTGTTTCTATTGCACGAATTAAGTCCTTTGGCGAAACTCTGCGCGAACGCTACGGCCACGAACAGTGGTTTAAAGGCGAGTCTCTGTCCCAGATTATTGCCAGCGTAAAAGCCCACGCCCTGGATAAAAAGGACGAAATTAACAGCGCACTCCTCAAAAAAATCCAGGATTTTGAACCCCGCATGAAAAACCTCGAAAGCTTTATCAAACGATTCCCGACCCTAAAAAGCATTAACTACAAGGATGTACTTGCAATGCTCAAGGAAAGGCTGCATAAAAAATAAGGGTGGAATTTGGCTTAAATTCCTAAAAAATCAAAAAAAATTCAAAAATTTTCATTTTTTTTCTCAAATTTTTGTAAGAAGTCCCATTTTTTAGCCATATTAAGTATGTAAAAAACTTACCTGAATCAGGGGGCTAAAAATGCTTAACTTTGGGCGCAGATTCTGCTGTCTGCTTTTGTACTTTGTGATGTTTTGGACTGCTTTTGGTGCAGAAAGAAATGTTGTAGGGCAGAGTGTGTACAGCTGGGATTTTTCTGATTGTGAAATCCGCGACATTCTGTATGTTGTTTCTCTTGATACCGGTATTTCGATTGTAAGCGATGATACTGTAAAAGGCAGAGCAGACTTTCGTTTTACGGGCAAGGATTTTGAAACAGCTTTTGATTCTTTCTTAAAGGCAGCAAGATTGTATGTTTTTAAGACAGATGAGGTGTGGACGGTCAGCAGGTTCAGAATGGAAGAACACGACGGTTTGTATGTTCTGGATGCCTGTGATTTGTCGGCAGAACAGATTGTGGAAAAGTTGTGCGTGGGACTTGGAAAGGCTTTAACTTATGAAGTATTGCCGACAGGACTCATGAGCGTGCATTTTAGTGGGTTGGGCGAACAGGAGCTGCTTGAGGGGTTTTGCAGGAGGCTGAACGGATTCGAGCTTGAACTGAAGGACACTGGATATCATCTTGAAAAAAAGACCGGTGGTTCGGGAGAAAAGAATTCTGGCTTTGGGTATATGGATGTGCGTATGCTTGAGGACGGGGCTTTTTTTGTGGACATAAGAGATTCTAAAGTTGGAGAAGTTCTTGAAGCTGTTTTTGCACAGGCTGGTGCTAATGGCGGTACTAATGGTTGTGATAAAAAGCAGTTTTGTGTTCTGACAAATTCTGAGACAAGGATTAACAGGCTTTGCTTTAGGGCAGGGAATTTTGATGAGGCTTTGGAAAGGATATGTGTATTTAACGGACTTGGGTGCTATGTAGAAGAGGATGTGTATTTTGTTGTTCCGGGAGTTGCAGCTAAAAACTGGCATAAGGTTTGCCTTGAGTTTATGGCGGCGGAGAAGTTTGTTTCTGTACTGAAAGGGAGGTTTGGTGGTCTTAACTGTGTAGTTTTGCCGGATGAAATGTCTTTTTTGGTTTGTGCTGATGAGCGCGAATTTGAAGAGGTGATTGCTCTTAAGGATGAAGTTGATATTAAAACGAATATGTATCTTGTGGAGTTAAAGTATATCAGGCCAGATGAATTTGTTAAGTATCTGCCGCCGGGTGTAGATAAGGGAAGTTTGTTTTTTGCAGACGACAATTCGAGCGTGTTTTTTAAGGGAACAGAAGCGGCTTATTTGAGCTTATGCGAACAACTGAAAATTTGCGATAGGCCCGTTGTTAGGGTGAGCTATGATCTGCTGATTCTGCAGTATGACGAAGGGAGCGAAAACGCGTGGAATCCGAATTTTTCTGCCAGAAGAATTGCTGTTGGTGACAGGAACGATTTTGGGGTAAAGCTTGGTTCTGTGTTGAATTTGAATCTGAATGTTGTAGGCGCCTTTGGTTTGAATTTTGCGGCTCAGCTGCAGACTTCGATCGAAGAGAATAAAACTACGGTTTTTGCAGACACAACGATTCATGGAGTTGCAGGAAAACAGATTAATTTTCAGAACACAAATACGTACAGGTACAGAGATAACAATCTGGATCCAAGTACGGGAAAACCTGTCTATTCCGGTATTACAAAGGAGATAGTTTCCGGATTGAAGCTGGAGGTTGTAGGTTTTGTAAGCGGTGACGGAATGATTACCAGCACGGTAAAAGCTTCTGTAACCAGACAGGGCCTGGATACTTCCTCTTCAACCGGTAACCCTCCGCCTACAAGCGAAAAAATAGTTACCACAGAGGTTTGCGGTAAGAGCGGTGAACCGATTGTAATAAGCGGACTCATACAGAATTCAGATTCTGTTTCGCAAAACGGAATACCACTTGTTTCAAAGATTCCTCTGCTTGGGAATCTGTTTAAATCAAAAGAAAAAATTATAGAGCGGTCGCAGATGGTTATTTATCTTATTCCGCACATAGAAGATTACAACGGAGATTTAGAGGCTGTGTCTCCTGAATCTGAGGCGGTAGCTGCACGCAATTATATGAGCAGTTTGTATAAATCTTTTGCTGGAGGAAATACTTATGAACAGTTATAAATTTAATCTTACACCTGGTTACTGCCTGTATAACAAAGTTGCAATTATGTCTCAAAAAGGTTCGTCAATCTGTTTTATTACAGAGAATCCGGATGACGAACTGCTCAAGAGCCGTATAAAAAAAGCCTTTTCGAATTATCTTGCGTATATTGTGCAGCGGCCGGATTGCCCGGCGGAGTATAAGGAAGCACCCTCGGTTGAGTTTATAAAGGGGAGCAGAACCGAGCTTAAAAAATGTGTTTCGCAGCTCTTTTTACAGGCAGATGACCAGAATAATAAAACTCCGGAAACGGCGTTGGATACGGCGGGCTACAACGATGCTGCGGCGGTGCTGCTGTTGGATACAATTATGAATGAGGCGCGAAGCCGTAATGCAACGGATATTCATATCGAAAAGAATACCGTCAAATTCAGGATTTACGGCAGGCTTGAAACTGTAGAAAAACTTTCGGAAGAAAAAACAAGGGAGCTTGTTCAGCGCATAAAATTTCTGGCTGGCATGAATGTTCTGGAAAAAAGACGCAGCCAGGACGGGCATTTTGTTTATGGGACAGAAGCTCCTGTATTTGTTCGGGTTTCGTCTGTTGGTGTGGTTGGTAAGAACGGTAGCGAAACGGAAGAATCAATTGTTATAAGACTTTTGGATACAAAACGGCTTCCTCTTTCGCTGGACAGGCTTGGCTTTAACGAACAGCAGTTAAAAAAAATCCAGGAGATAGTTGCGAATAAAAACGGGCTCATAATTATTTGCGGTCCTACGGGCGCTGGAAAATCTACAACAGCGGCTGCTGTTTTAATTGACATAGGCCGCAACAGCAGTAATACAAAAAAAATAATAAGTCTGGAAGATCCTCCTGAATACCTGATTCCCGGGGTTACGCAGATTCAGATTGATGAAAAAATAAGCAATTCCTTTTCGGATTCTCTGGTTCATGTATTCCGGCAGGATCCGGATGTACTAATGATTGGAGAAATACGCGATGAAAATTCTGCAGCTGTAGCAATTCGTGCAGCTTTAACCGGTCATCTTGTTGTGGCAACTTTGCATACTGCAACAGCGGCGGGTGTGATACTGCGTCTGGAAAATCTTGGAGTTCCGCGAAAATTAATTGTGTCTGTATTAAAAGGTGTTGTTGTGCAGGAGCTTAATAACTTTAGGGGAAATGTAAACCTTGTTGCAGATGTTTCGGTGCCCCTTAAAAAGCTTGGAAAAGTTTCTTATGAACACATGCCCGAAGATAAGCTGGAAGAATTTTTTGAGCACACTACAAATTATGCAGAGCTGTTTCACGAAACAATACAGATTCTCAAATCCAATCCAAAACCAAAGCTTTTGGTTAGAAGCGGCAGGAAAAAGAATATGCCTGTAGCTGGGGAGAATGCAGGCTGATGAATTATTTTACAAACAAAAGCAATAAGAGAAGATTTACTCAACTTTTGCAGGAGCTTGTGTGTTCCAAAAAAATGGATTTAAAAGGAGCACTTTTACTTATGAGCAGAGCCAGTGCTGGAGATGCTGTTGCCCGGTCTGCAAAGCATATATATGAATCGCTTTTGAAGGGAGAAACTTTTTCAAATGCCCTCAAAACCTGCCCTTACATAGAGTTTGATGTAGTTTATATTTCATTTTTGAATTTTGCAGAACGTGGAGGTTGTCTTGAGAATGCGCTGCAGTTCCTCCAGAAAAAATGTGACCGTGAGTACGAAAATCAGAATCGGATTATCGAGGTTTGTATGTATCCTGCTTTTGTAATTCTGCTTGCGGTGGGCGCGGGAATTCTTCTTAGTATAAATTCTTCATCGTTTGCAATAGAGGCTGATGTTGATCTTAAGCTTAGTCTGTGCTGGGCATTTGGATTTCTGCTTATGTTCTGCATCACCGTCTGTCTGGTTTTAAAACAAAGTCTTGGAACAGATAAATTATACGAAGCCTTTCTGGCAATGGGGTTTCTGATAAAAGGAGGAGAAAGTATTGCCAATGCTGCTAAAGCAGCTGTGAATGTTCTGGGTTATGAAACAAAGGAGGGGATGCTTTTTGTCCGTGCCGCAGAAAAACTGTCTTACGGGCATAGCTTAAGGGAAGCCTTTTCGTTTAATAACCGTATGTTGGATCAGGCATTTTTTTATGCAGAGAATTCCGGAGGGGAGAATGATGTGTTTGAAAAAATTGCTTTATGGCTCAATGCCCGGGATGAAAAAAAACGTTTGATTTGCATCAAGCTGATCGAACCGGTTTTTATTTCGGGGACAGGAATATTCTTGCTTATATTCCTGGTCAATCTTGTGCTTCCGCTTTTTTCCGAAGGCACTTTTTTTCTGTAAATCAATATTTGGGAGGAATTGGTAAAAATGTTGAAAAGATATTTTTCAAAGGAGAACCAGAATGAAAAAAATGAAGCAAAAAAACAGAAGGATTACGAGGCCTTTACTTTTGTGGAAACCCTTGCGGTCCTCGCAATTATGGCAGTCCTCACGGCTGGTTGCACGGTGTCGGTTACACGGCTTGTTTCCATTGCAAAAAAGAATTCAGCAAGAAATCAAATCGAACAATTCAGCGCGGCACTTCAAACTTATTTCCTCGACTGCGGATGCTTCCCCACAACAGAACAGGGACTCAACGCCTTATGGGAAAAACCGGTTTTCTATCCGGTACCAGAAAACTGGGACGGACCATACCTTGAGCGTAAACCAGGGAAAGATCCTTGGGGAACCGATTTTGAGTATATCAGCTCTCAAAGCTCCGTTATGCCGTCAGAGGTTCCTGCGAATCTGCCCTTTGTACTCATCAGTTACGGCGCGGACAAAACAAGAGGAAACACCGAAGGAGGTGATGACATTGTCTCCTGGAAATAATTTGGGTAACGGGACCTGCGGTAAAACTGTGTGCTCTGTTGTCATTGTTGTTGCTATGGCTCTTGGAACCGCAGTCTGTTCCTACAGACTAAAAAAATCGGCAGAAATAAGACTCTGGGAAAAATCTCTTAGTGATTATTCTGAGCGTCTTCAAAACGAAAATCTTGCAGCGGTAAAAGAAGCTCAAAGCAATAAGGAGACCGGACAGTAATGCGTTTTTCAACATTGATTGTGGTGCTTGTTTTTCTGGGAATTATCGGAATTTCTGTGCATCAGGCTGTGTGGCATTCAAATGAACTGGGGACACGTGCAGAAAATTTGAGGCAATGCTACTGGATAAAAAAATTTATTACACAGAGCTTTAAGGATTCCTGTGACGGAAAGGGTTTTGCGTCTCTGGAAGAATGGCAGGTAACCTGTAGAAGTATGTTCGACCTTGAGTATATTGCCTGGTGCCCTGCAGAAGAATTTATGATTGTTCAGAATGACGAGTACAGAAACAGGCTTATGTATGCAACCTGGAAAGGTAACAAAGACCTTAAGGCCTGTAGTGGAGAAGTTTATTACAGGAGTAAGTGATGAAAAAAGCATGTAATGTTCTGGATTATGATTTTTATTCCTTTGATTATCCTTTGAGCAAGGTTGGGTTTGCAAAAGAAAAAAGGAACAGTTTTATCTGTTCACAGCTGGAAAAAATGCACCCGTGCTTTTCGGATGACTGCTGCTTTGACTATAAACTAAGGCTCAATAAAAACAAACTTAGGGCAGATGTAGTCGTAATGCAGAAATTCCGCCTGGCGGAGTACAGGAATCAAAGAAAGAAGATTTATATTCCGGAAGGAAAAATGACTGCTTTTTATTCGCGGGCAAAGGTGTGGGTATTTGTAGTGTGTATTCTGTTGCTTCTGCTTTGTGTTATTGCAGTAGCAGGAAGCTTGATGCTTGGAGGGGATAGCCAGGAACAGGTTTTTTCAGATAACGTCGCCGAGCCAAGTTATTCAATGGAAAATCAGACACAGTCTTTAGAGCTTGTGGAGCTTGTGAGGACTTTGGGTGGAACAGTTGATTCCTTTTATTGGGAAACCGATGGCTTTACGGAAAAAATAACGTTAGCAACGCAGAGGATTTTTCCAGAGCAGATACTGCAGGTTTTTCCACAGGCAAATTTTTCTTCTTTAACATTTGATTCTCTTGTGCCACAACTGACTATTCAGATAACAGCCAGAGTGAATAACGGAATAGGTGGAGAGCAAACTTCACGTCTCCCGCAGTTTATGTCGCGTTTCAGGCGCTTACTTATGGAAAATGATAACGGAGCTTTTATTATGGAAGAAACAGTAAAACCACATTCAATAAAATTTTCTCTCAGGCAGGATATTAAAGACGGAACGGAAAAGATTCTTGGAGTTCTTGATGAAGAAAAAATCTGTGTTTCCTCTCTTGTTCTTAAAAAACAGGCAGATGAAATACTTTTTGAAATTGTTTTTTCGGACGTGGAGTTCACAAATCAGGATAAGTTGTTTCAAAAGCTTTTGGATAATGTAGGTCTGTTTTTTGAGGAACAGGGGGCAGTGTTGGAGAGTCGGCATGAGATAGCCCCGTCGTCGGCATCATCAAAAACACAAGCGAATACGGCGTTTCGTGACCAGGATTATACTCTCATTGGGAAAATAATGCATGGCGGGGAACACGTAACAGAATATTACAAAACTCCGGAAGGAAAAATCATTAAAAAAGAGAGGTAATTGTTTATGAAAAAGACAGGAAAAATTCTGCTTTTGCTTATGACATTTTTTATAACAGGATGTCAGTCTGCAAAATCAGTATATGGAAAAGGTGACTCTTCACTCGTAGTTCTTATAGTTGATGAAAATAATCTGGCGGTTGGGGATTATTCAGTTGTGCTTGAAGGAGGTAAACACTCCGGAAGCCTTAGAACTAATTCACAGGGAATGTGCAGTTTTACAAAAATAGGAAAAGCCTCATATTTTCTGAGCGGTAAAAAAAACGGTTACACCAGCCTTACGCATATTCCAGTTCAGGTTGAAAAAACCGGGAGTGTACTTTGCTTTTCGGTCACAAGTGAAAAATCAGTTTTTGAAAAAGCCCTGGAACTTTATGAACAGAATCTGTTTATCGACGGTCTGACCATTCTTGATACTCTTTGTGTAAAGCCCGCATCATGGTCGTCTGCTGCTCTTGGCTTGTATAGAACTGTGGGGCTTTTAAAAACAAATCAAAAAATAGAAGCACAAAATCAGCTGACTCAGACGCGACAGTTTTTGTATGAGGTGAATGGAAAAATCTGCAGGGATAATAATCAGTTTTTGTTTGAGGGTGATTTTATAAATCATACAGAGCTTGGGGTAAAGGCCTTCACCGTGGTGTTCAGTCTTTATGATGCAGATGGAGAAGCCGTTGCTCTTAAAAGAAGTAATATCGTTTATAAAATAGAAATGGCAGTTTCGCCTTATTCGCATTGTGAATTTTCTATTCCTCTCGAGGAATATTATTCAGACGAGTTGAAACAGGAATATCTTTATGTGAGTCAGATTTTATATGCAGATGATTCTTTGTGGCTGGATCCGTTTGGGCTTGAGGTGTTTGAGGGGGAGGATGCATGAATAAAAAATCATTAAACTCTGTTCTTTTTTATCTGATACTCCTGGGACTTACCTCTACTTGTTTTTTGTCCTGCAAAAATGATGTGTTTTCCAAACCTGATTTTTCAATCTCAAATCTAACCTATAAAGATAAAGGTGTGTATTTTGATTTTTACAATAAGGCGCAAAAAGACATAAAGTCCATGCAGATAAAAATGTGTGTTTATGACAAAAAGGACGGGAGTGTCGCCTTCGAAGGCGAAGGAATAATTACCTGCCAGATTGATAGTGGAGTTATGGCTCTCGAACAAAGATCCTTCTGTATATCGTTGCAAGACTACTTTACAGATGACAAAGACTTAGAACTGATTATTGATAATTTTTATATAAGCCGGATTTTATACACGGATGGAAAAGAATGGAAGGACTGGTTTGGATTGTATTCACAAAAGGGGGAATGAATATGAAAAGAAAAATAAACTGGAAATATTTTTTGACATGCAGTGTTATGGCAACTTTGATTATTGTACTTGGTGCATCCTGTACACCTTCGGTTCATAGTGCAAAGGTAACAGATATTACTAAACCGCTGGAACCGGGAACTGCAGATTTAACTCTTATGGTTTACATGGCTGCAGATAACGACCTTGAAAGCTATGCGCTTGAAAATCTGCGTTCCATGCAAAAGGCAGCATTTAAAGGAATTAATGTTCTTGTACTTATGGATCGTTCGCAGTCCTATGATGAAACGGAGGGAGACTGGTCTGATACACGATTGTATGAGGTTATCCATGCAGACAACAGCAATAGTGCAGGCATTGTTTCAAAACAGATTGACTGTCCTTTACTTGGACTTTACTGCGGAATGCAAACCGAACTGGATATGGCAAATTATTCGGTGCTCAAGGGTTTTATTGAATTTGTAAAAGCTCAGTATCTGGCAAAGCATTATGCCCTTATTGTTTGGGGCCACGGAACCGGCTGGAGGTATGCATCGGATCAAAACACTTCCAGAGCTGTTGCAATAGATGATAAAACACAGTCTTATATGTCTGTACATAATCTTGGACTTGCAGTAAAGGATCAGGGACTTAGTGTAATTGGTTTTGATACCTGTTTTGGCGGAGTGCTTGAAAATGTTTATGAACTTAAGGATGCTGCAGCTTTTACAGTCGGGAGTGCCGGCATTACGCCAAGCCTGGGTTGGGATTACAAAAGACTGCTTGAAAAGCTTTCTGAATGTAATTATCAGGTGGAAGCCATAGAAAGTGAGACTGTATCGCAAGAGATTGCTCTTTGCATGTCAGATTCCTGTGCAGTTGGCGCCACTGTTTTTGAAAACAAAAAGCTTAATCAGCTTATGTCAGATTTTGAAGATTTTGCCTGTGAACTTGCGGCGGCAATAAAAGATTCAGAATCCCAAAAAGCGGTTTTTGATACACTCGTAACTACCAGAGCATATACCTATACCCAGTTTCCCTGCGATATGTATCTGGACCTTTTTACAATGGCACAGCATTATTCGGAGGCAGAAAATTCTGCACTAGCAGCGGCTTCTCAAAACTTAATGCAGCAGACACAAGGTTTGCAGATTGGCGTTCATTTTATTCCAAAGCTTTCTAATTCAACTACAGCTGTTACTCATTCTGCATCCTATGTTAAAGATGATGCTCAGACGGATCAGTGTGCATTTATAAAAGAAAGCCGATGGTGGGTCCCTACAGTTTCCGGAAATTCCGGCAGCGTGCTGGATAAGCTTTTTTATACAGTCTTTTAATCAATAAGGGAGGGTTGCGATATGAAAAAAAATAATCTGTTTAGAATAATTTTTATTTTTGCTTTGCTTGGTGTAACAGGCTTGGGAACCCCTTTGTGGACAATGTATTATACTGTCAGACCAGATGGAACACTTGAACCTCATTCAAGCCTGATTGGTAGCGAAACGCCGCCGGATCAACCAGTGGAAGAAGAAGAGGAAGATGTAGATACTACAGAAGAGAATTTAAATGCTGCTGCAAATGATGCGGCAAAGGCTCTTGATGATGAAAAAAGCAAAAATGCTGCTGTTCCTTCGGGGGGTAATACTTCTGCTTCGGTTGCAGCAATTGACGGAGAGCTTGAAGGCGGAGAGGCTGCTGTTACAGAAGCAGAAAATGATGAAGTAGTTATGACAGGCGAGAATGCGGCTGCGTCAGATGAGGAAACCAAAATAAAAGAAGCACCTTCCGGCGGCGATCCGGTAAAGCTTTCTACAGGTTCTTATGAACAGAGCGAAACAGACATACAGGGGCAGGTAAGTCCGGCTATAACAGTTCAAAGATATTATTCTTCGCGCAATACAGTTACGGGTAGCATGGGTTATGGTTGGGTTACAAACCTGGATGAAAGAATAATCCTTGGAACGCAGCCAGGTTATAAGGAGCGACAGGCTGCTATTCAAAATTATGTAGATATGACAGCCAATGCAATTACGAAATTGGAAAATACGATAATTCAGATATACCAGGTAAGCAGCGTAGAAAATGCTGTGACAGAGCTTGAAAAAAGAATAGAGGTTTGTAATTTAAACTTAAAAACTTCGCAGGAACTTTATGATTGGTTGTATAATCTTAGTATAAGTGCCCAAGGGTATAGTGTGCGTGACAGAATAGACAGCTTAAAATATGATGCATATATTCATGTTAATGCAATTATAGAGAAAATAAATTTAATCAAGGATAATAAAATAAGGCTGGAATCAGATCTCGCAAAGCTTCCTCTTTATATGGCTAAGCATATTTCGGCAGTTGCACAACTCAACGATTACAAAAAGATTGTTGAAAAAACGAATGCCCGTAAAGAAAAAAACAGGCTTGCAATGTTTACAGGAATGGAGCTTTCTGTTGAAGAAACGGGCCTTGATACTCTTACTGTAATTGATTCACAAGGTTATCCGCATCTGCTTAAAGAAACCTCAGAAGCAAGCGGAATCTGGAAAAGAGAGGGAGAAACTCTTATAAAAGAATGCAGAAGTACCGGCAGCGGTTATGTTGTTATGCAAGTTGACGGGACTGTAAAACAATATGATGGAAACGGTTTTCTTATTCAGACAGTTGATAGGAATGGAAACTGGATAAGGTATGAGCGGGGGCCCGGAGAAAGACTTAATACCCTTAGTAATTCCTTTGGAGAAAGCTATACCGTGAGCTATACAGGCAGCCTTATCAATGCAATTGTTAATAATCGTTCTGCTGAGGAAAAAGTAATATATACATTTAATGGAAATAAACTTTCTGCTGTTAAAGATACTGACGGTGACACTGTTACAATGAAGTACAATCAGGCCGGATACATGACTCATCTTTATAAATGTGACGGAAGCTTTGTGGAATTTGTTTATGGCCTGGTTACACAGGATGGGCGTGCACTTGTAACGGCTACCAAAAATGAAGAAGGTTTTGAAGAAAAATTTGATTATGATATTCCTCATAAGACGACCACCTATACCGACCACGACGGAAATAAAACGGTGTATGTATATGATGATAATTATAGGACAAAGGATGAATACAGAGCAGATGGAACTGCAATTCATAACAGATATGACGGGCAGGGGAATCTTGTTCAGGTTACTCAAAATCAAAATGATACTTATTATGCTTATGATGACAGGGGAAATAAAATAAGAGCTTCATATAGCGACGGAACTTACGAGCTCTGGTCTTATGATTCGTATAATCAGCTTCTGGAATATACAGACAGTGATGGAGTTACAACAGAATATGAACGCGATTCAAAAGGAAACCTGATCTCGTGCAAAGTTGGAAAAAAATCTGTTTTCAGTCAGGGAATAGATTCCAGGGGATTATTGGAATGGCGTACGGTTCATGGTCAAAACGCTGTTACTACAACCTATAAATACGATACACATGGAAATCTTGAATATCAAATATGTGCGGGCGTAAAAACGGAATATGAATATGATCAACGCAATCGTGTAACAAAAATAATCTGCGATAATGTTGTTACAAACGAATATGAATACAAAGATCATAAAATAATAAATTGCGATTACAAGGGGCTTAAGACTACTTATGTTACCAATGGCCGTAAGGATATGACTCAGATAATTCTGGAGGATGTCATCACTGGTGTCGTGCATAAAACGAGGATTGAATATGACAGGCGGCATCTTCCGTTAAACATATTCGAAGGTGACGGGCAAACGGAAGCTCTGGTTTCTTCATATTTATATACTCCGGAAGGAAAGGTTAAAACTCAGATTTCTCACGGACAAAGTGAAAGCTGGGTAATTACCTATTCTTATGAGAATGGCGAAGTTCACGAAGTAAAACAGTTTAAGACAAATGCAAGTTCTGTGGTCCCTGAGCAATATGTCGGGGTCCCTGAGCATGTCGAAGGGCCACTTTATATACAAACTTATACCCATTCTATTCACCCAGGCAATAAGAAACTTTTGACTGTAACCGACGGCATGAATAATCAGACTCTGTTTGAATATGATTTTAACGGAAACCTTGTAAAAACAACCGATGCAAACGGTACAGAAAGAAGTATGATTTATTCAGATGCCGGCCGCTTAAAAGGAGAACAGTCTAGCCACGGTGGCTGGTATATGTATGAATATAATAACGGCAATCTCGTGCTTGCAGGAGAGAAAAATGGAGAGGCAGTTCAAAGCTCTTATTATCCCGATGGAAGTTTAAAATCAACAACAGACCGTTACGGAAAAACAAACTGGTACAATTATGATACCTGTGGCCGCATAAGCAGTATTCAGAGTGAAGTACAGACAATCTGGTATGAGTACGACAGCTTTGATCGTGTAATAAGACAGACGGTGGGCGATACTCCTGATGAGTATGGGGCAGTTTATTATATTACCTATGACTATTCATCTGACGGAAGAACCTTAACGGTTATAGAGGGTGGTAAGTATAAAACTGTGAGCCAGCTTGATGCTTTTGGAAATGTAATAAGCCTGACAGATGGAAATGGAAATACAAAGCGTTATGAATATGATTGTCAGAATCGGTTAGTCAAGACTTACGACGGATATGAAAATGCTACAACTTATGAATACAATGCGCTTGGAAAGATTAGCAGAGTGATTCTGCCGGATGGAGCGCAGACAGAATATCACTATAACTGCATGGGGCTTGTTGAACAGGTGAGTGATGAATGCGGAGTAGTTTATGCTGCAGAGTATGACAGAAGTGGACGGCTTATAAGTGAACGAAATCGTGCCGACAGTAAAAAGGTTTATGAATATGACAAAGGTGGAAGAGTGACAAAAGCCTTGTGTGGGGGAGAAGTTGTAGAAGCCTACGACTACGGACAGGACAACCGCACTGTAACAGTAACCGATGGAAACGGAGAAGATTACATATACAATTACAACGCCTTCGGACGTCTGACAGATGAACACAATCGCAACGGGCTTATTCAGTCTTACACCTACGATGCAGACGGACAGAGTAACGGACAGACAAATTTTGACGGAACTACGACTTCAATTATTTATTCATCAGACAGAACTGAGCGTACAGTGCGTTATTCCGATGGAAGCCAGAATCGTTTTGTCTATGACGCAATGGGAAATATAGTTGAAGCCTCAAATGCTTATGGAACAACTTTGTACAGCTACGACCCGGGTGGACGCCTGATCTGCCAGAAGGATGTAACTACAGGAGAAGAAGTTCATTTTGAATATGATACTGCCGGTAACAGAACTCGGCTTTACAGTTCAAACCGCGAGACAGTTTATAGTTACGGCAAAAACAACGAGGTTAAAGAAATCTTTGACAATAAGCAAAGAGTGCGTGTACAATTGGAATATAACATAAACGGATTGGAAGTATTGAGAAAGTTTGCAAATGGAACAAGGGAAGAAACTCTCTATGATAGAGCCGGCCGCGTTATCGTAAAGGTTCAGAAATCTGAACGTGGAGAACTGCTCTGGGGAGAAGGCTATACCTACGGCTCCGACGGCAAGCGCACTGCAACTGTAGACAATACCGGACGTGTTACCCTATACGAATACAATAACAAGGGTGAGCTCGCTACCGTTTATTATCCATACACACAAGAACATCTTCAAAAGCTTTGTGAAGAAGCAGAAATAAACGGTCTTTCAGTTAATGCAGATCCTGGACAAAACAAATTCCTTTCATCAGATATACATACACAAATGGTTCGTCTTTTGAACTCCATGCAGTATGGAATTTCCGGGGCCCTTACAAACCTTCAGATTTTCATTAAGGAAAGCTATACCTACGATGGTAACGGCAATCGTATTTCCAAGACTACAGACTACGGTACAATTAATTATTCCTATGATAAGGAAAACTGCCTTGTTTCAAGCGGCTCGCGTGGTCAGACTTATGTGACTTACACCTATGACAATGCAGGAAATCTTTTGAGTGAACAAAGCGCGCTAAAGTCTGTTGAGTATGCCTACAATGCACAAAACCGTCTTACCTGGTGCCAGGTTATTGATACAAGTGCGAGGGAATACAGTCAGACAGCCTATGCTTACGATGCACTGGGACGCCGTGTTCTGGTTCAGGACGTGGATCAGTCTGCTCTGCGCACTATATACGACGGCTTTAGTTTTGATGTAATTAAGACCAGCCCCACCTATGCAAGCGGAATGTTTACAGATAGCAGCGAAACTGGAATCCGCTGGGGTAATGCCGGTAAACCAACCGGCGACCGCTATCGCTATTTAAGCGACCAGGATATGAGCGACGGTAACCGCTATTTTTATCTTGATGAAGGAAACTATCATACAAACAGTTCCCGCTATTACGGCGAACGTACCCAGATAAGCGCCAACGGAACAATCGCAGCACAAGTTTCAGACGAAGGCAACCAGTACTTTACGACCGACCTTTTTGGCAGCGTAACCATAGTGAGCGATTCAACCGGCTACCAGCTTGACGGCTACACCTACGACGCCTTTGGGACATTAGTACAGGGTGAGCTCTCCGGCACCACCGATTTTGGCTACCTTGGCAAGCAGCACGACCCAGCCAGTAATCTCTACAACTACGGCTACCGCGACTACAATCCGCAACAAGCCCGCTTCACTACAGTAGACCCTATTCGAGACGGCACTAACTGGTTTTCGTATGTGAATAACGACCCCGTAAACTTTGTGGATTTATGGGGGTTGTTTTATTATACGGGTGATAACCAGAGGAGTTCAAATACATATAAACAAACAGAAGTTTATGTTTATAGGCACGATGATGGTACAGGTAATGAATTTAATTCAACAAGAATGGTTTATAAAAATGGTGTCTGTGTTTATGTAGATCAGGTTGGCGCAAACTGCAGTGAACAATATTATGATGGTGAAAAGAATTTTACAGAACCTGATGGAATATATTATTATTCGGCTGAAGGATTAAAAGCAAATGGTGACGGAACTTATGATTCAGATTCATATCATAATGTTTTGAGGCATAAAACTGATGATCCGAATATCCCCGAAAATGTTCGAAATGCAATTAACAATACTCCCGGAGATTTTCTGGAACATGGGAATCAACGTATTATTGATAAAGATGGACCATATAATAATAATCAAACTCCTGGTGGAGCTGGTTGTACGATAGGAATGGGCGGACAAGCACATCAGGATGAGTACATGGCGGTTCTTATGGATGGTGTAGATAATCCTGAAAAGATAAAGAGAGTAGTTACATCCTATGTTCATGTGGAGGCAAAGTAGTTATGAAAAAGAAATTATTTTTTATTTTTAATTTATTTGTTTTAGCAAATATCTTCTGTGAGAATTTTTCATTAAGTGGAAAATATAATCCGGATTTATATAGTACAATTGATGTTTTGTATATTGAAGATAGTACTATAAAATATAATTTTGAAACGACTAAACAAGAAAAAATAATTAATTATTCAAAATACTACGATAACGGGTTATTGTTCTTTAAACTTTCAGAAGCTTTTCCAAAGGAATTTAGTGAAAAATATTATTATCATAACCAGAGTATTGAAACCAATGATAATATGTTGATTTTGGCAGGAGCGAAAATCAATGAGAAAACGGGAAAATTTTCTGAAATCCTTATGTTTGCAACTACAGCAGGATTTGATAAAGATTCATATCCTTTCATTTGGCCTATGTTTCATTTTGAAGTACAGCGTAAATATACGGATTGTACCTCATTTTTAAAAGAAAAAACAAAACAATATAATGTCGAAAATTTATGTGAATTTGGGGTAGATACCCCTTGGGTTGAAGCTGCAAAAGGTGATGGAATAGGAGAGGGGTTCACAATTGTAAATGAATGGAATAGAGAATATCCATATCTTTTAATAATGAACGGCTATATCTCCTACGAAAAACCATATCTTTACAAACAAAATAACCGCATAAAGCAAATCAAAGTAACCGGTCTCAAATCTGGAAAAACAAAGATTCTGAATGTGCTCGATACTCCTCATCCTCAAACCGTAGATATTTCTTTTATCACAGACCCCGAAGATATCCGTGTCGAAATTGCTGACGTGTACAAAGGCACTAAATATGATGACACCTGCCTGCATTTTTGTGTAACTTACAATCAGCAGGTTATTCCGTATGAAAATAGTATAGAATAAAAAAATAAGATTTGTAAGAAGTGTCTTACCCCCCCCATTTTTTATCTTGACATATTCTTATTTGATGTCATAATAGAAATATTAAGAACCTCAAAAAGAAATTTATAAACAGGAAGTATCTATGGCATCTATAAATATGAAACAGACAGATCCAACTGCGTGGCTGGAAGAATATCGCGGTAAAGATTTTGGCGGTACCTGGCCTACCATGAAAGAGATGTTTGACCTTACGGTTAAGCGTTACCCGACCAACAATTGTTTTACCGATTTTGACGGACCAAACGGGGCACGACGTACACTTAGTTATGCGCAGGTAAAAGAAAAGGTTGTTGCGCTGGCTGCCTGGCTTACTGTTAATGGGGTTGCTTATGGCGACAAGGTTGCTGTTTCGGGAAAAAACTCGCCTGAATGGGCTGTAGTTTATCTTTCGGCTTTTTATGCGGGTGCCACTATTGTTCCTATTGATTACGGTCTACATAACGAAGAAATAGACAATCTTTTAAATACTGCCGAACCAAAGTTCTTTTTTGTTGATTCAGAAAAATATGATTACTTTTCTTCTAAAAAGGCAAAGTACCAGGTTTATTCACTTGCACCGGAGCCTGCCGACAAATACGTTTACAATCTTACAACTGACAAAACTCCAGAGGTTACTTATCCAAAAGAGGATGATATTGCTGCAATCCTGTTTACGAGCGGTACTACCGGAACTCCAAAGGGCGTAATGCTTACACACAAAAATCTTGTAAGCGACACTTATCTTGCCCAGACCAACATGAACATCTATTCAACCGATGTCTTTTACGCACTGCTTCCTATTCATCACGCCTATACAATGACTGCGGTATTTATAGAAGCAATTAGCGTTGGTGCCGAGGTTGTATTTGGAAAAACTATGGCTGTAAGCCGCATGATGAAGGAGCTTAGGGAAGGTAAGATTACAATGCTCCTTGGTGTTCCTCTCTTGTTCAACAAGCTGCTTGCAGGCATTATGAAGGGCATTAAAGAAAAGGGTGCCTTTGTTTACGGAATTATTAAGTTCCTTATGGGACTTTCCTATATAATCAAAAAGCTTACAAAGTGCAATCCGGGAAAAGCTTTGTTCAAATCTGTGCTCAAAAAGGCCAACATCTACACTCTGCGTATTGCAATTTGTGGCGGAGGACCTTTGGCTCCAAGTGTATTCAAGGCTTACAATGAGCTTGGAATTGACTTTGTTCAGGGCTATGGTCTTACCGAAACTTCTCCTATTGTTGCGCTCAATCCGGTTTATGCCTTTAAGATTGAAAGTGTCGGTAAAAACCTGCGCGATGTAGAGTTTAAGGTAATTGATGCAGACGAAAACGGAGTAGGCGAACTTTGTATAAAGGGACCTATGGTTATGAAGGGCTATTACAACATGCCTGAAGAAACTGCTGCTACCTTTACCGAAGACGGCTGGTTTAAAACCGGTGACCTTGGCTGGATAGACCGCGAAGGTTATGTAATGCTTTCTGGTCGTGCAAAAAATATGATTGTAACTGCCGGCGGTAAAAACGTATATCCGGAAGAAATTGAAAATGCTTTCCAGCTTTATGATGAACTTGAGCAGATTACAATCCAGGGCTATATTCCTGAAGGTCAGGGTGCAGGCGAAGAAATTGAAGCTCTTATTTACCCTGCCGACTCAATGCTTACCCGCATAGGCGCAGACAGAAAAAATCCTGCCGATGCCGACAGGATTCAAAAAGAAGCTTCTTCTATTGTTGATGAAGTAAATAAAAACCTTCTTTCTTACCAGCGCATTTCCAAAGTTACCATTTTACCGGAGCCTCTGGAAATGACCACAACAAAGAAGGTTAAGCGCATTTATAAAAAATAGATTGCCGCGCTTCGCTCGCAATGACGCGGCTACCAGCTGTACCTTATGGCTGTACCGGCACAAAAGCCTACATTAGGATCTGTGCCGTTTATGTTTCCCATAAAGCCAAACTGAATAGGTACAGAAAGATGTCCAAAGAAGATAAAATCAAAGCCAAAGCCGGCACCCGCAATAAGTGAGTGCTGGTTTTTTGTTGAATCTACAACTCTTTCATAGGTTTTATCATCCCAGTGGGTTTCGTTTTTCATGGTATAATCATAACCTAAAAGCCCGAATGCAAAGAGTCTTGAACAAACCTTATCCTTCCAGGATGTTTCAAAAAGTGTAAAATCCGGTTCGACGGTAAAATTAAATTCTACAGGTGTTTCGCTTTTTTTGGGACTTGAATAATAAACATAAGTTCCAAACTTTGTGCCAAAAATATCTGTAAAACGTCTTTCGTACTGAATACCGCCCACCGGAGTTTCTGCACCAATTATATACATACCAATTGCATTCCTGTTATCCAGCCCGTTTGCAAAAAGAGCAGGACACGAACATACAGCAGCAATAACAGCTGCAACTGCAAATTTTTTAAGATTATATTTCATAAACTTTGCCTCCATATATTTTAAAACCATTACTTTGCGTTAAAGTAACAGTTTATTTTTCCTTTTACCTCGGGCAGCTGGATGCGGTACTTTGTAGCAAGTGCCGGTCCGCAGGAATTAGAGCCAACTCCCGCCATTGCCCAGTCTACGCAGAATACGGTGCAGTCAGATTCCTGGAGCTCCCAGTTGTGACGTTTTGTCCATAATTCTTCCTGAGTATAGTGGCTTGCATTAAAGCTTATATATTTTTGCCGACTGTGAACTGTGTCTGTTCCGGTTACCAGAATATCTGCATTTTTACCGCAGAGCTTTACATAACGGCAGCCATAGTGCGAAGAATTTTCCTGAGGGCGGATATACGGTTCGTACTGGTCGCTTACCTTTTGATTAAAGATTCCGGCCCAGGTTGCCTGATGCTTGTCTATATAGCTTTCTGTTGGTCCATAGCCAAAGTATTCAACCTTGTCGTAGCTCTTGTCTACAAAAAAGCGCAGCCCTATTCTTGGAAGCATGAAAATCTTGCGGGTTGCAGTAAAGTCAAACTCTATTCCAAGAGCTCCGGATTTTTCTATTGTATAGATTACAGTTCCGTACATAAACGGCTGATGGCTGCTCCAGACAAAACCAAGACAGGCTGTAATCTGGACCTTGCCGTCTGCCCCCTTTTTAAGACTTGATCCATAAACCTTTGTTTCGTAATCGTGAAGGTGAGCGCCAAACCATTCTCCGCGCATAGGGTCATTGTCCAGCGGCGCCCGCATAAAATTAAATTTGAGCGGACTCTTAAGTATCTGGCTGCCGCCACATTTAATGGAATCAAAAACTCCTGTTATGCGATTAAAGGTGTATTCAAGTTTGCCTGCGTTTACCTTATACATAAGTCCGTTTTCTTTGTTGCTGCAGTCATTCTTTTTTGTAGCTGCCATTACAAAGTCTGTAAGCTTTTTGATTTCATCCCGTGCATTTTCCTGTACACCGTTTTTATCACGCTTACCGGGCCACCATGGCTTTTGGCCCGCCAGTTCCGGCATAAACGAAGCTTTGCGCAGTGTCTCGGCCTCGTTGTCTGCATCTGGTGCGGCTCCCAGTTGTATCTGGTCAAAGCAGGCAGTGTAGCCTTTTTTGCACCAGGACTGTGCTGTTTTATATGTAAAGATAAAGCGTATGAGCGCATCTTTGTTTTTGTAATCTGCAAGTCCGTCTAATGTCACATTTGTTTTTTGCAGTGGCGGCAGTGACGGTAGCTCCAGTTTTTTAGTTGTAACAATTATTCCGTCTATGCAAAGCTCGTATGTGCAGTCAAAAATTGTGGCTGCATCTGTAAATGCCAGGAGGTTCCAGAAGGTGAACTGTATCGCCCTCCGCCCTTCGACAGGCTCAGGGACCCCGGATTGAACAGATATCCTAATCGGTCTGTAAACCTGCTTTGCTTCCAGCAGGCCTGTGTGCGGTGTGCGGTCGGGGTAAACAAGTCCGTCGCAGCAGAAGTTTGAATCGTTGTGTTTTTCACCCCAGTCTCCGCCGTAGCCGTATTTAATCTGACCGTCCTTTGTTTTTCCAAGTACAAGACTGTGGTCGCACCATTCCCAGATAAAGCCACCGGCAAAACGAGGGGAGCTGTGGAATACCTTGTGATAATCTTCCAGATCTCCGGGGCCGTTACCCATAGCATGGCAGTATTCGCAAAGAACAAATGGTCTTTTTTCTTCCTTGTTCTGCGACATTTTTTTCCAGTCCTGTACACTCGGGTACATTCTTGAAACAACATCGTAAGGTGCGTCTGTTGCGTCTCCTTGATTATGTATGCTTTCGTAATGAAGCAGTCTTGTGTCATCAAAGCTTTTTATCCACTGAGCAGCCTTTGTAAAGTTCTGGCCATTGCCCGATTCGTTTCCCATGGACCACATTACAACACAAGGCCTGTTTATATCCCGTGAAAGACAGATTTTTTGGCGGTCGAGTATACCTTTGTAAAAAAGCGGATTACTTGCTGCCAGTGCAATGCCCGAATAATCAGACCAGTCCCAGTGTGCAGTATTATTTACACTAACGCTTCCATGCATTTCTAAATCTGCCTCGTCAATTACATAAAAGCCATAGCGGTCGCACAGCTTATAAAAAATTGGCGCGTTAGGGTAGTGCGAAGTTCTTATTGCATTTACATTGTGCATTTTCATAAGACTAAGGTCTTTTTGCAGCTGTGCAACGCTTGCAGCATAGCCTGTGTCGGGGTAGCTGTCGTGTCGGTTTACACCGCGCAACTTAATTGCACGGCCGTTTATTTTGAGCACACCCTTATCGTTGCAGATTGTCCTGAATCCAACTTCTTCGCCAATAACTTCGCTGTCTGTTGTAAGTATAAGGCGGTAAAGGTACGGAGTTTCTGCAGACCACAAACGCGGGGACGGAACTTTTATACAAAGTGTCTTGCCTT
>JAEEGJ010008808.1_pt1 | contig 27526 bp, 19 predicted proteins | sample 8958761 | NCBI WGS metagenome assembly JAEEGJ01 (sample SAMN16246546, study PRJNA631951) | gut metagenome | biome: gut microbiome; feature: rumen; material: RS-attached | host: Bos | place: Iran: Karaj | collected 2018-10 | reverse complement strand
ATAGCTTCACGCATGACACGATAGGTGGTGGCATCGAATGATAATTGCACACCAAGCATGCCTTCAATAGCGTATTCGCGTAATACCTGTGCGACTTGTGGCCCAGGTATCGTCACATGGAGTCGCTGGCCATCATAGCGAGAAATCTGGCAATTGTAAGGGAAAAAGATTGATTTTTCTTTATCTTCTTTGGTTGCAATACGAAAGAAGGCTACAGGACGTCCTGGTTCAAATTCGAATTCAATATCTTTGTTAGCAAGTTCTCCTGTTTCTTGATTTTTAACTTCACGCGAGAGGATTTCATCGGGGCAAGTCAGTTCAATACAGAACTGATCAAGGGCATTGTAGAATGTTCGATTTAGCATAACAGGATACCAGCATTTGCCCTGCCTGATGCGACGTTGGATGCCGACTTGCTGGCATAATTGCTGGTATTCCTCTTTTTCGTACTCGTATTCCAAGGTCAACAGACGTTCCTGTTCGGCCAGATGTTTGGTATAATTCACTTAATTTTGTAGATCGAAAATGACACCATATTCCAACCTTGTGGATTGAAGCGGATAGAATGGCATTACAAATGTGTCGTTGGAGAACATCTTGGTTCCAAAACCAGAATACATTATGTAGAACTTGATTTTCTTCAAATTACAATTGATGTATCCATTAAATATCGGGAAGCCACCACACTCATATTGATTCTGTGCTGCAAACTGTTGCGTCGCAGGTTGATAGGTTGGAGCATAATACTTCGTAGTATAATAGCCGGTGACGCCCATTTCGGTTGTTAAAGCATGCGCGATAACGAATCGAAGACTAAGGTCGGATTCCCAAACTATTTTTGGCAAAGCGAGCACATCTTCCTTAGTGGATTTTTGGAAAAGGACCCTGTTGTTGAAATGTATAGCTTTCCAGTGTAGTTTTTGCGAGGCTTCAAGACTGAAAATCTCTATCATATCATCGCACTCATGGGGAAGGTAGTCTTCACTGGAGAAGTAATGATAGTTGCTGAGATGTTCGATGCCCACTTTGGCTTCTGTCCCTGTCAATGAATATCGTAAAAGGGCTTGAAGGTTCAGTCTTTGTTCAGGGTCGAAATCCTCTGACCATTTGAAATGGTTCGAGTAATAATGATTCATCAAGTAGGAAACCTTCTGATTGCGGAAATAACCCTTTCCACGCACCGTAATACTATCCTTGCCTGCTGGTATTACTGTTTGCAATTGCCCATTAATATCGATATCGCCAACTTTGTCACCCGAGATGCCGAACTTAGCAGTAACGTCGAAAGTAAGGCGATTTGATTGATGACGACTTAGTTGTCCACCAACAAAGATATTGTTTGATGTGTGGGTGCGCTCTATGAAATTGAGGTCGAGCGTGTCCTGCATCATCGTATAGGATTGGCGTTGATATCCGATGAAAGCAGAAAGACCGAACTGTGACCATTTGCTGAATCCCTCATTGATACGAATGCCAGCATATGTCGAGAAGTTAAGATATGATGTACTGTCCTGAGTAATCGAATTATTGATGTATCTGTTCGGAAAGAAGTTTCCTGAGTCGGTTGCATCGGCACCTTCCTTCATTCTGAACACATGCTTGAAATGTTCGACATCTACACTGTGGAAAATTGATGCTATTGATGTGAATTCATTCAGAACCTCGGTTGAATCCTCGGGGTTGGTGTATTCATCCCATTTACCCAAGTCATAACTGTGGTTGAAGTGTATATTCCATCCGTCGTTGTCGCTCCAAGTGTCGGTAAGGTTTGTGGGCATCGTATAAGGCGTCGTGAATGTGTTCGATGTCTGTTGGTCGGGATAAAGCACATATTCACGATCTTGGATGCCACCATTCTCTTGATTGGCAAGGTTGCTTAAATTATAAGTCAATGAAGCCTTGTACTGGTCATCATTGTAATAGAGGTAGCTTGTCCAATTGAGGGGTTTAGTGGATTGTGAGATATACTCACCACGGGCATATACGTAATCAAGAAACGTGCCTATTCCCAGTTTCTTGTTGATGTTGCCTGCAAAGTTAAGCAACAGACGATCGTTGCTTCTGGTGCTGGAACCAGAGGTCAAATATGCTGCTGTGGTGTAAGGAATCTTGGTGTTGAAGAAGAGTATATCTTCGGGACGTTTTGCGAACAGCGAATAAGCATTCACAAAAAGGAAGTCATTGTCGCGACGTCGGTCGAAAAGATCTATAATATAATGTGGTGCAAACAAATTGCCGGTGTGTACAAGTCCAAGGGATTTGCCTGCCATTGTTTGACGATTGGCCAAACCAATGTGTGTGGTGTCAGGCACCTGATCATAGTGGATACCGGTAATAGGATCTTGTGTCCAACAATAGCGTTCGTCACTCTTTTGAATACATGGATCTTCTGTTTCAACATCCCCTTCATCCCCTCCATTGCTTCGTGCATCGCCTCGATTGGACATACCTGGTTGACGCTGAGAAATTTGGGCCATTGTTTCAAAAGGAATGGTCCAAAATAGTAGGAATATAGGTATGAGGATTTTGAGAAGTCTCACTTTATCGTGTAAAATAAGTACATCAATCAATAAATCGACGAGACAATTCGCCAAATTCTTCGATTCGTCTGTCTCGAAGGAAAGGCCACCAGCGACGGACATTTTCGCTTCGCTTCATATCGACATCCACGATGAGTGTTGTAGGCTCGATGCCTGCTTCGGCGAGCATTTCACCTTGCGGTCCTGCAACGAATGAATGCCCCCAGAAGTCAATGCCATTGGTTTGTCCACTTGGGTCAACTTCATGGCCAGAACGGTTGACGGCAACCACTGGTATGCCATTGGCAACAGCATGGCCACGTTGAACTGTTTGCCAAGCGGTCAGTTGACGTTGCTTTTCTTCGTCTGTATCTGTCGATTCCCAACCGATGGCGGTGGGGTAGATGAGCAATTCAGCACCTTGCAGTGCCATCAAGCGTGCTCCTTCAGGATACCACTGGTCCCAGCATACCATAACGCCAAGTTTGCCTATTGACGTTTGAATCGGATGAAAACCAAGGTCTCCAGGCGTGAAGTAGAACTTTTCGTAGTAAGCAGGATCATCAGGAATATGCATCTTGCGGTACTTGCCGGCAATGCTTCCGTCCTTGTCGAACACAACAGCGGTGTTGTGGTAAAGTCCGGCAGCACGACGTTCGAAGAGGCTGGTAACCAAAACAACTCCAGATTCTTTGGCCACATTGCCAAAGAATTCGGTGGAAGGACCCGGTATAGGTTCTGCCAAGTCGAAATTATCTGTCGATTCCACTTGGCAGAAATACAAGCTATTGTGCAGTTCTTGAAGCACAACCAGTTCCGCTCCATTAATGGCAGCTTCCTTGATTGATTCTTTTAGTGTTTGGATATTGTTTTCAATATCAGAGGTCCTGCTCTTCTGTATCAGCGCTATCTTCATAATGCTGGAATAAAAAGTCGTTGTATGGGAAACGTTTGGTGTGAATCTCTTTCACCATTTCGTAGAGACGAGACTTCAATGCTTCAATGCCCGTACCTTTTTTTGCTGAGATAAATAGGCAGTTGCCTTCACCCATTCGACTCATCCAAGTCTCTTGCAACATTTCGAGTGAGATGTTCTCCTTGGTCATTGGAGAAAGGTCATCGGCATCCTTCGGTGTGAAAGTATAATTGTCCACCTTATTAAATACAAGTAAGGTTGGTTTCTGATGACCTTGTTCCTTCAGGGTGCGTTCCCATTGTTTCTTGTCTTTTCGATTGTAGCCGTAGCGATCGTTCTTGTGAACATCTTCCTGCGTCATGTCGCGGCAGATGTCGTTCAATGTCTCTTCTACCACTTTTATCTGGTCCTCGAATTGCGGATGAGAGATATCGACAACATGTACAAGTATGTCGGCTTCACGCACTTCGTCCAAAGTTGATTTGAAAGACTCAACAAGATGGGTGGGCAGTTTGCGAATGAATCCAACAGTATCGGACATCAAGAACGGAAGATTGTCGATGGTCACTTTGCGAACAGTGGTATCGAGTGTGGCAAAAAGTTTGTTCTCGGCAAAAACATCCGACTTGGCCAAAAGATTAAGCAAAGTGGATTTTCCTACATTTGTATATCCGACCAATGCCACACGTACCAATTTTCCTCGATTCTTGCGTTGGGTCGCCTTTTGCTTGTCAATTTGTTCAAGCCACTGTTTGCAGAGATTGATTCGATTGAGCACAATACGACGGTCAGTCTCAATCTGCGTCTCACCAGGACCACGCATACCAATACCACCTTTCTGACGTTCGAGGTGTGTCCAAAGACCTGTCAAACGGGGGAGGAGATATTGATATTGTGCAAGTTCAACTTGAGTCTTGGCAGCAGCTGTTTGGGCTCGGCTTGCGAAGATGTCAAGAATAAGGCTGGTGCGATCGAGAATCTTTACACAAAGTTCCTTTTCGAGAATCTGAAGTTGCTTGGGACCAAGGTCGTCATCGAAGACAACCATACCGATGCGCGGATCGGGTGGTAATTCGACTACCATCTTGCCTCCACTGGGAGTCTTGATTTCCACTTGATCAGTGGTGCCGGTGAATTGGAATTGAGTGTTGGCTCCATACTCTGCCTTGAAATCCTGAAGCATCTGATCGTATTCCTGATCCTTCTGCAAGATGTAATCCTTGATTTCCTGCAATTTGCCAGGACCTACATACGTAGCATTGTTAGGTGTGTCAAGACGTTGCACAAAACGCTTGACGGGCATTGCTCCTGCCGTTTCGGCAAGGAATGCAAGCTCGTCAAGATATTCCTGCGTTTTCTGCTCGTTCTGTCGTCCAGTAATAAGACCGACAAGGATGCAGTTCTCGCTCTTTTTATTGCTTAATATGAATTCCTTCATTTAGTATCCCCCGCTTTCAATGTCTTCGAGGTCCTGATAGCCGTCAAGGTCGAGTTCGTCATCATTGAACGAATCATCGCCATACATATCGCTTGTATCGAGATCTTTGAACATGGCATCAATGTCACCCTCCTGCTTGGGAGCCTTGCCCTTTTCGAGCGTGATGACAGGTTGAAGCAGATGTTCGTGGTCACGTACCTCCTTGAGTTGCATGTAGAGATAACGCTCACACATGATGTCGAATTCGAAAAGAAGATTAAGCTTGTTCTTGGCATCCTTTTCGCTGATGATGTCACTCAGATGAGTATGCTCCATCAATGGAGCAGGTTCTTTCTCAGGATCATCATGCATATCAACAGCCGTGATTTCCTTCTTCTTCTCCCAGAATTCATCACAGACGAAGAAAGAGGTCATCAGGTCTTTCTTGTATGCGCAAGTTTTTAGCAAAAGGTCGTTCAGTTCTTGGAACGTGGCCTCGGCATCGATGTCTATTTCACGACGGAAATTATCGACTTCGTCGCTTAAAACTACAAAATGGTATATCATAGATTTCTAAAATGAAATTAGATAGAATCGATATTACATGTTGCCGGCAATGATACCGCGATCTGAGTTGCGGATAAACGAAAGGATATAATCACGCTCAGGACTTTGTGGAATTTCTGCCTCGATGTGTTCACAAGCATGAGTAGTGTTGTAACCACTGGCATAAACGAGACGATAAATGTCCTGAATGTTGATGATCTGTGCTGTGGTATATCCATGACGACGGAGGCCCACCGTGTTAATGCCCATCCATTTGGCTGGAGAACGTCCTACCATAGCGTAAGGAGGAATGTCCTTGACGAGACCAGAACCACCCTGAATCATACAGAAGGAACCAATGTGGGTAAACTGATGAATGAGTGAACCTCCTCCGACAACTGCGAAAGGATCGACCACAACTTCGCCAGCCATCTGCACCGAATTGCTCATGATGACATTATCGCCAACATTGCAATCGTGAGCCACATGGCAATAGGCCATAATCATACAGTTCTTACCAATTTTGGTGACCATCTTCGATGCTGTACCACGATGCACGGTCACACATTCATGTAGCTGTGTGCCATCACCAATCTCAACAGTGGTGTATTCACCTTTGAACTTGAGATCTTGAGGTACAGTTGCAATGCATGCGCCTGGGAAGATATGTACATTCTTACCGATACGTGCACCTGGGAAGATGGTGACGTTGTTTTCAAGGATTGTGCCATCGCCAATCACCGTATCATTATATACGCAGCAGAATGGACCGATCTTTACATTTTCGCCTATCTGAGCACCTTCCTCGATATAGGCAAGAGGGGATATGTTGTTGCTCATAATTTTATTTGTTCTTAATGATTTGTGCCATAAATTCACATTCCGAAACAATCTTGTCGCCTACAAATGCATAACCTTTCATCTGGGCAATACCACGACGAAGAGGAGTCATGAAGGAGACATGGAAGATTAACGTATCGCCGGGGACAACCTTCTGACGGAACTTCACGTTATCAATTTTCATGAAGTAGGTTGAATAGCGTTCAGGTTCATCGACGCAACTCAATACCAGGATGCCCGAACATTGTGCCATAGCTTCAATCTGGAGGACACCAGGCATGACGGGTTCATCGGGGAAGTGTCCCACAAAGAATGGCTCGTTGGCGGTGACGTTCTTGATGCCCACTACAAAGTCATTCTCTTCGATATGAACGATCTTGTCGACAAGCTGCATAGGATAGCGGTGAGGCATGATCTTCTTGATGCCGACATTGTCCATGATTGGCTCCTTGTTCGGATCATAAACGGGAGCCTGCACTTCGGTACGTTTCATCTCCTTGCGTACCACACGAGCAAGTTTGTTGTTCATGCCATGACCAGGACGAGTGGCAATGACGCGACCCTGAATGTATTTGCCGACGAGAGCAAGGTCGCCGATGATGTCGAGAAGTTTGTGGCGAGCAGGTTCGTTGTCCCACTGAAGAGGACGTTTTTGTACATAGCCAAGATTCTCTGCTGATGGTGCTTGGCTTCCAATTGTTGCAGCCAGCGTGTTGAGTTCTTCTTGACTAACCTTTTTGTCGTAGATTACAACTGCGTTGTCGAGGTCGCCACCCTTGATAAGGTTGGCAGCCAAAAGAGGTTGAATCTCGCGAACGAATACGAATGTTCGTGCAGCAGCCACTTGGTCAGCGAAATCGTTGATGTCGTTCAACACAGCAAACTGGTTGTTGAGAACAGGGCTGGGATAATCGACAAATGTGGTAACAGAGAAATGGTCATCGGGGAAAATCTCGAGTTTCACGCCACTCGCCTCGTCAACTACCTCATATTTCTTCATGATGCGGAAGATCTCGCGCTTGGCATTTTGTTCTACCACACCAACATTTTGAATAGCTTTTACCCAAGGCAATGCCGAACCATCAAGGATAGGTATCTCGGGGGCATTAAGTTTAATCAGACAGTTGTCAACTCCGAGGCAATAAAGGGCAGCCATGGCATGTTCGATGGTCGAAATCGTGATGTCGCCTTTCTTGACGACTGTGCCACGGTTGGTGGCAGCTACATTGTCGGCAACGGCTTCGACGATGGGTTCACCCTCAAGGTCGATGCGCTGGAATCGATAACCGGTATTAGGTTCTGAGGGGCAGAAAGTGGCCGTGATGTTAAGGCCGGTATGCAGACCTTTGCCTTCGAGAGTGAAAGGTGCTGCGAGTGTCTGTTGTTTTTGCATTTCTAAATAATTGAATTATTCTTTGTTCGAAAGTTCTTTCTTTATCTGTTGCAGATCGCGCTGCATATCTGGCAGTCGTTTCAAATAGACGGCTTGACGTGCCCAATCGCGTGCCGGAATCACGGGATAACCCATCAATATCTGCTTGTCGCCAATGTTGCCGGGGATGCCTGACTGTGCGCCGAATGTATTCTGATTGCCAATCTCGCATTGTCCAGCCACACCCACTTGACCGGCGAAGGTGTTCCATGCGCCAATCTTGGTGGTGCCAGCGACACCAACTTGTGAGCAGAAGATGTTGTTCTCCTTGGTTACCACGTTGTGTCCGATTTGTACGAGGTTATCAAGTTTCGTGCCACGACCGATAATGGTATGACCCATCGTTGCGCGGTCGATTGTCGTGTTGGCACCCACTTCGTTGTCACCTTCGAGGATGACATTGCCAATTTGCGAAATCTTCTCGTATTCTCCGTTGACAGGAGCAAATCCAAAGCCGTCTGCTCCGATGACACATCCTGCATGAAGGATACAGTTATCGCCAATCACACAGTCGTGATATACTTTGACGCCTGCATAAATAATACAGTTTTTGCCGACCTTGACATTATCACCCAGATAAACCTGAGGATAAATCTGTGTGCCTTCGCCGACAGTCACGCCCTTTGCAAGATAAGCGAATGCTCCGACGTAACCATCCTCAGGAACTTTGACTCCATCGGCAATAAATGATGGCTGCTCGATGCCTTTCTTGCGAGGGTTCAAAGCTTCCTGTACCATATTGAGAAGCATACCCATAGCGGCACGAGCATTATCGACTTTGATGAGAGTGGCCTTTATCTCCTTGGTTGAGTCAATCTCGATGCTTTTGTCAAGAAGTACGATGCTCGATGCAGTGGTGTAGAGGTATTCTGTATATTTTGGATTAGCGAGGAAAGAAAGACAACCTTCGCGTCCCTCTTCGATTTTGGCAAGATCGCTGACCGTAGCATTGGCATTGCCAATGACTTCACCTTTCAGGAATCCTGCTATCATTTGTGCTGTAAATTGCATATCTATTTGCTTTATAAGTTATATTTATATCGTGGCAAATTTAGTAAATAATTTGCAAAAACTCGAATTATAGAGCCAAATTCTTCATTATTTACCTTAATTTTGTGCAATTTAGGTCAAATACATTTATGTAGTTGGCAAAAAATCGGCTTTGAAGTGACGATTAGATAACATCGGTGAGATACGAAATACACCTTCTGAATTATGCTGGTCGTACCACAAACGACAAACTACTCCCATGGTGCATCGTAGGTTTAGTTCGACACAAGGATGGACTTTTAAGTCTGGTTTTGCACTATCTTCCGTCTTATCATGATAGGTTAGCATATCTACACCGAGATAACCTAGATGCCAAGGTTTTCCGAAGAGAGGATGAAGCATTTCTGTGAGTATTTCTTCATAGGCTTTTGCAATGGAAGAAAGGTGGTCATTCGGAATAGAAAGCTTTTCTACAATCTTGTTATTGCTCAACAAATACCCTTGTCGATAGGTTGAGCTGAACGACGATTTATCATTATCGAAGAGAGAATAACCTATGAAACGAACATCTTTATCGGATGCATAAAACAGCATAGCAAAGTCTTGAACTTTGTCGGAAATCCATTCTTCTCCCATAATTACACCCATTTTGTTAATGGTGCCAAGTGCTTGTTTCATCAAAAGAGTGCGTGAATTATTGACCACAAGACCATTACTTGTCGTTGTGAAACTGACGAGCAGACCTCTGCCAGAAGAACTCCAAGGAGTCTTCAATACGAATGGGATATCGGCAGCATCTTTCTCAGTAATGAAATTCCATAGTTTGTCTTCGGAATCAAGATATTGGGGCATTGTGCAAGAGAAGTCAATATGCCTTTTGCTTAATCTTTCCAGGCATGAGATTGTACTCTTGCGTGAAGAAATATTGCGAATAAATTCAAGGTCATCATCTGTTGGAAGATCGCGCATCTTGACTCCATATTTGCGATGTATATGGTCGCGTGTATCCCAATCCCATCCCCAAGGCAAAGGGATAGCGGTTTCACCTCTCATGAATGGTTGGTTCCATATTTCATGGAGATATGCCAAATCCTCCTGCAGTCGAAGTGCAGCTGCAGGAGGATTGAAATGTCTGACGCCATGCGCCAATGCTATGTCATGACTGGGATAGAATAGATTCATTAAAGATCAACTTCAACACAGTTGATTACTTCGTTCGTATTGGGGTCACTGACAATGGCTACTACACTACAGTTGTCGGCTACATAGCTGGTGCCTTCTAATGAGAGCGTGTGACTCTTCATGACATAATCGTCGCCTATTGTGAATACTTCGCCCTGATTGCCGTTGATTGCCATACGAAGCACATGGTTGTTCACATATTCTCTGTTGATGCCGCTTTGAGTAGATTGGTATGCTACAATGCCACTCTCAAGAAGCCAAAGTTGGAGCTTGACATCTTTGTTTATATATGCACCAGGCACTAAAAGAGTACTAAGCAGATAGTTATTGTCAGAAGACTTCTTTACATTGATAGCAAGGTTGACAAATGGAGCATGGTTGACATAATAGGAAGAGAACTGATCAAAGGAAAGACTGCGAAGTGTGTTATATACGGTCAATGTATCTCCACTTTGAAGGATTTGTCCATTGATGGCTTTTTGGTCAAGACTTACTGCAGGAAGGCTCATCGACGATGCGATAGTAGAGCCAGCCAGAGTATTGGCTATTTCATCAGCCAATGTACAACTTAAGCTGAATCGAGAAGCAACTTGGTCAGTGTTAGATAATGAATTAGAAGCGGGATGAAGACTCACAACCACAGAAGGAAAAATATTCTCAATATTATTAATGAGAAAAGCGGCCATATTAGGACAATTTACACAACGCCATCCTGTAAAATCTTCAATCAAAATCCTATGCAAGTCAGTATATGTAAAACTTTGGCCATCAACCTCCACTGTTACATCATTGCCTTCAATCTTGTATTCCTCCATATTGCCAATAGTCACACGATTCGTTTCGTCAATGTCATCACACGCAGATGCCATTAACAAACAAGCCACTATTGGGACAAAAGTTTTGATACTTCTGATTATTTGAATAATATTTTTCATATTACTAAAAATTTAGAAGACATAATACCATGAGGCTGTAAAGCCGCGCTGAGCAGGAACTTTTCGGCAAACACCACCTGTACAATTCAATCCTTCGCTTGTGCGACCATATCCTAATTGTAAACGGCTAGATTTGTAGTTCCAAACAGCAAGGAAATTGAAGTAATGAGTATCTGTGCCTCCATGAATTCCTGTGTTGTATTCATCGGAGATAGAGATCATGTAATCCTTGAGGAAGGAGAATTCAGCCAAAGCGTATGCCCAGTCGCCTTCATCTTGTTTGGTGATCATGTACTGGCCTTCCATACGAATTGCAAAATTGGGATTGCGAACATAAGAGGCATCAGCTACGAAGATATGGGTCTTGACGATTTCGTTTGTATCGTCGGCTTTTGCGCCATCCTCAATCACGCTCATGTTGTACTGTTGGTTAATATACATGGTCGTAAGCTTCCATTTCTTGTTGAGTTTCTTCTCCATCGTCAGGTTGATGTCTTGATAATAGACCTGATCACTCATGCCAAAGAAGGAAGCATCATAGCCCTTTGTACCTGCCGCGCCAAGAATAGAATTATCAACTGGTTTCTTGTCGAGGCCACGTATATGTGAAGCATTCAGGCGAAGCAACGTTCCATATTTGCCACCCATGGGTGTATTACGCTTAAAGCGATAGCTAACTTCTCCTTGGAATGCCCACTCGCCATCCATTTGAGTTGCGTAGGGGTACTGAGTGGCCAGTGTATAGGTATGTTGGTAAGCAAATGCCGGTTGATGATTCAAATACAGGCTTGTAACAGTGGGTGACGCTGTTCTGTCGGAACGGAATCCCATATCCTCACTACGCTTTGCCTGAATGATGGTGCTGAATCCGCGCTTGCTGTATGATGCCGAAAGCATCAGTGCCGAGCCATGGCGATAAATAAAGCTGTTGTCTGCACTTGGATCATGACTTTTCATAGCATACTCGGCCAGAATGTTGTAGCCGCTATGTTGCCATTGCAGACGAAAGTCCATAGCTGATACCTGCTTGGGCAAATTTAATGTAATAGTTTGGCTGTTAAGTATTGGCTGGCTCTCATTCGGATTGAAGTAGAATGTTCTAAAGTTTCGCTCTGTCTCATCGTCATATCGTGTCACCCCACTAACCCCAAAGGTAAGTACATGTCCCTTTTCGGTCAACGCCTTGCTCCATTGGCTGAGCTCCAATTCGAGGTCAGCACCAAAGACAGGGTTGTTGTCGTTCCAAGAGAAATGATAACGCTGAATGCCACCAAGCATTTTCAGACGAATGCCCTTGTAGGGAGTAAGCACCACGCGGCCACCAAGTATCGAGTTGTCGATACCGATTGTTCGTTCCTCGTAGGCGCGGAGAACAAAGCCTGAGCCGAATTGCTCATAGAAAGTACCTGCCGTGGCTTCAATCCATTTATGGTTCGAGGCAGTTACCTGGAAGTAGGGAAGACCAGTGCCATAAAAAGGTTTGGTGTCGGAGAGGTTCTCGTAGCCGGGCAGAGGCTTCTCCATGGTTTCGAAGCGAACACCTGCAGTTACATACTTCGAGTCGAAGTTGAGGTTGATGTAGGTGTTGCCGAGCAGAGTGCCTCGGTAATCATCTTTGTTGGCACCGATGGCTTCGTCGTTTTCTGCGACGAGCCAATCCGATTGCACAGAACCGCTGAGCCTCATCTTTCCGTCTTGTGCAAAGAGGGAAGGTACGAAACTCAGCAGTAAAGATGAAAGGAAAAGTGTGTGTAGAATACGCATTTAGAAAATTACTTTACAAGTTCCTTTACATGATTGTAGAGCGTATTCTCATCACCGTCCTTGTATCCGATATGATTATAGACGAGTTTACCGGTGCCGTCGAAGAGGAAGACGTGCGGAATATTCTGAACGCCCAAAGCACGAGCAAGGTCGGAATTGACGTCGAGGAGCACTTCATACTCGAAACCCTTGGAATCGACAAGAGGCTTCACCTTGTTGACATTCTGAGCCTGGTCGATGCTCACAGCGATGAGTTTTACGCCAGTTTCGTCCTGCCAATCTTCATAGACTTCACTAATGTTTGAGAGCTCGCGCAGACATGGGTGGCACCATGTGGCAAAAAATGAGATAATGATAGGCTTTCCATCGTTCGAAAGCTTGGCAGTATCAACAGTCTTGCCATTGATGTCCTTGAGTTGGAACGAAGGAATCTGTGCCTGAAGGGTTGCAAAGCCAATGAGAAGCATGGCAACTGCAGCAGTAAAGAACTTTTTCATTTTTCTATTTATTAAAGGTGATTATTTTCAATAATATGAGCCAAAAAGGGCAATTCAGTTTAAATTTCGCTGCAAATATACTAATTTTTTTGTTATTATTGGTGGATTGTATGAAAAATTCTTTATATTTGCACAAAAAATTGTTTTATTATCACAAAAAACACCTTGAATTATGCAAAAAAAAGTTTTATTTTGGCTTCTTCTGCCAGCACTCACTGCTTGTAATTCACCTAAATTGACTCCGGAAGAAATCATTTGGCAACGTTGTGATTCCGTTTTGAATGCAATCCAGTTGACCAATATTCCAACGACGGAATTCAATATCAAGGATTATGGCGCACTCGCAGTCGTTGAAGGTCGCGATACGGCTATTGCCACGGCAGCTATCGATGCCGCCATCAAGGCTGCTAATGAAGCTGGTGGTGGCACGGTCATTATCCCTGACTCCACTTATTTCACAGGTCCTATCACTATTTTGAGCAATGTCAATCTCCACCTTGCCGATGGTGCAATGGTCAAGTTCAGCACGGTTCCCGATCTTTATTATCCTGCTGTCAAGACTGCTTGGGAAGGCGTTGAATGCTACAATGCTCATCCGTTGATTTATGCGCTCGATGCTGAGAACATCGCCCTTACCGGCAAGGGAACACTCGATGCCCAGGGTTCCAACGACAACTGGTGGGCAATGTGCGGTGCTCCTCGTTTCGGTTGGAAGGAAGGTATGATATCTCAAGCCGGTCGTGATCACGTTCGTGAGACTTCTCCACGTCAGCGTCTGCTCGATTGGTGTACCAACCAGGTGCCTGTTGAACAGCGTCAGATGACCAAGGAGGATGGTATGCGTCCGCAGTTTGTCAACTTCAATAACTGCAAGCGTGTCCTTATCGAAGATATTACGCTGCTCAATTCTCCCTTCTGGGTACTCCATCCGTTGCTTTGCGAAGATCTTATCGTTCGTGGTGTCACCGTCAATAATGATGGCCCCAATGGTGATGGCTGTGACCCTGAATGCTGCAATCGTGTATTGATTGAGAATTGCGTATTCCACACGGGTGACGACTGCATCGCCATCAAGTCGGGACGTAATCAGGATGGTCGCAATCGTGGCATCCCTTCGCAGAATATGATTGTACGCAAATGTACGATGGCCGATGGTCATGGCGGCGTAGTTATCGGATCTGAGATTGCTGGTGGTTATAAGAACCTTTGGGTGGAGGATTGCGAAATGGATTCTCCCAACCTCGATCGTGTGATTCGCATCAAGACCTCTTCTGCACGTGGCGGCATCATCGAGAACGTCTATGTTCGTAATGTCAACGTTGGCCGTTGCCGTGAGGCTGTGCTTCGCATCAACCTCAATTACGATCCTAAGGAGATTGCCGAACGCGGACACAATCCTATTGTACGCAACGTGAATCTGCGCAATGTCGTTTGCAAAGAGAGCCAGTACGCTGTTGTCCTCAATGGTCTTGACGATTGCTGCAATATCTACGATGTCAACGTGAAGGATTGCGACTGGTCGGGTGTCAAGGGCGGTAAGCGTGGCAACCTCTGCGATAGCCTTATTTGGACAGAAGGTCATTACCGTGATATCCATTTTGACAATCTCAAGGTCAATGGTAACGTGATTGAGTCACTTGCCGACAACCTGTTGCCAGAATAATATTTCTATTCGAACTCGAATATTTATCACGTAAATAAAAAAGGACGTGGCCTTTTGGGGTCACGTCCTTTTGAAATAATAAGTGAATGAATGTATGTGAATTAATAATGATGTGGTTCAAATACATAGAGTTGTTCACCATTGTCAAGGTTGGCTTGCTCAAGGGTATAATCAGAGCTGCCATCAAAGCAGTGTGTGCAAATTTGTTCCTTGGGCAGACCAATGGCCTTGATAAGAGTATCCATCTTGGTAAACTTGAGTGAGGTTAGATGGAATTTATCTTGAAGAGTCTGTACCATGCGCTTGTATTCGGGCGAGTCGGTGGTTGAATATGCCTTGACACGCTCGGGATCCATGGCAGCATCGGGGCCTTCGAGTTCGGCGATGATGCGTCGTGTGATCAGTTCCATGTCGGACTTCGAAGAGGTGAAGTTGACGAACTTGCATCCATAGACGAGTGGGGGACAGGCAATACGCATGTGGACCTCTTTGGCACCTGCTTCGAAAAGACAGGCAGTATTGTCACGCAACTGGGTGCCGCGAACAATCGAGTCGTCGCAGAACAGCACCTTCTTGCCCTTCAAGATGGTCTTGTTCTGAATCAACTTCATCTTGGCAACAAGGTCACGCATTTCCTGATTGGCTGGGGTAAACGAGCGTGGCCAGGTTGGCGTGTATTTCGAGACGGCGCGCATATAGGGGCAACCATGTCCGGCTGCGTAACCTATTGCCATGCCGATGCCTGAATCGGGAATGCCGCAGGCGCAATCTACCACAGCATCATCCTCCTTGCCCATGGCAAATCCGCAAGCATTGCGCACGGCTTCGGTATTGCGGTTTTCGTAGTCGCTGGTCGGGAATCCGTAGTAGATCCAGAGGAACGAACAGATCTGCATGCGCTTGTTGGGTTTGCGCAGCACGTCATAACCGTTCTTTGTAACTTTCACGATTTCGCCAGGGCCCAGGAACTTCTCCACTTCGTATCCGAGATTGGGGAATGCAGTTGTTTCAGAAGTGATGCCATAGGCTCCTTCCTTTTTGCCGATGATGACGGGAGTGCGTCCCCACGAGTCACGTGCTGTGATGATGCCGTTTTCGGTAAGGATTATCATCGAGCAAGAGCCACGAACTTCACGAAAGACCTGTTCGATGCCTTCCACGAAATTCCTGCCTTTGATGATCAAGAGACCGATGACCTCGGTTTGGTTGATGCGTCCTGAAGAAAATTCGGTGAGATGTTTACCTTCGTCAAGTAGTTTCTTTGTAATCTCTTCAATGTTGTTGATCTTAGCAACTGTGCAAATGGCAAAACGACCCAAATGAGAATTGAAGAGCTGAGGTTGGGCATCTGTATCGCTAATCACGCCGATGCCGGAGTTTCCTTTGAACTTTGGGAGTTCATCTTCGAACTTGGTGCGGAAGTAGGTGCTTTCAAGACTGTGAATCGAACGCTTGAATCCAAGTTCGGGATCATAAGTCACCATACCGGCACGACGTGTGCCGAGGTGTGAATTGTAGTCAGTTCCGTAGAAGACGTCAGTAACGCAGGGTTCTGACGATACGGTACCAAAAAAACCTGCCATATTTCGGGTATTTTATGTTTTTTGATGCGCAAAGATAGTGAAAATATCATTTTGTGCTCAAAAATTGCATCTAAAAATGTATAATAATGTTAATATTACAATTTTTTACCCGATTTTGTAATTTGAAAACTACTTTTTTAATAGGACATAAACGATGACAGGCACTCCAAATAGGGGAGTAAGTGCGTTGATTGGAAGTAAAGTTCCTCCATCGGGACGTGTACTGAGCCACAAGCACAGAGAGCAGCATAAACCGCCTAGGAGAATTGTGACAGGCATAAGTTTGCCGTGGTCATCAGTTTTCAGCAACATTCTGGCAACATGTGGCATGGAAAGACCGACGAAAGCAATAGGTCCACACCAAGCCGTGGTAACGGCCGTTAGAAGACCTGTCACGCCTAGTACCATCAGTCGTGTCTTCCGCAAATCAATTCCCAGATTCATGGCATACTTCTCGCCTTGCATCCAGCCATTGAGCGGCTTGATTAAAAGCAGTGAAGCCAATAAACCTATAACAATCAGCAGAACGAAACCTGGCAATTCAGTAATGCTGACGCTGCTGAAATCGCCCATACCCCAAAGCATGAGTTGCTGGAATCCTTGCGCCGAGGCATAATAGCCCAAAAGTGTGATAAGGGCTGATGAGAGATAACTGAGCAGGATGCCGATGATAAGCAAGGTGACTTGGCTTCGGACAATGCGCCCGAGAAACAGGAGCAGGGCAAGGACGAGGAATGAGCCGATAAAGGCGGCAATTACCACCACGCTCTTCATTTCGAACGATGAGCCCCAGGTAATCGACCATCGAAGACCTCCAAGAGTGACCAAAGCCACCATCAGATTCGCGCCGTTGGTGATGCCAAGTATTGAAGGGCCTGCCAAGGGATTGCGGAAATAACTCTGCAACAGCAAGCCGCAGGAAGCCAATGCCGAACCTGTAAGCAATGCTGTGATGGCCGCAGGCATTCGACTTTCCCAAACGATGAAATGCCAACGCTCTTCAAGGAGCTCCTCCAAAGGTATGTGAATTGAGCCATAGCAGATATTTACTGCCACGGCTGCAAGATTGAGTAGAATGAGAAGGAAGATTACAGAGCGAGTTCGCATGATTTGCTATTTGTTCGCTACTTTTTTATAGAAGGCGCCATTGCCCTTGACAAAACTTTCGAGTAAAGAATCAGGGCGGAAGGAAGTGATGTCGAAGAAGTCGGAATAAGCCGTGTTGCAACCCCACACATTCCCTTCACGTGCTGCCTTGAACTTGTCGAAGAACACGTTCTGTCGCTTGAAGTCCGCCAAGGTCCAATCCTTGTTGGTGTCCATATAGCGAATGTACCACACGTCGCAATCCTGCGCCTTCGAAAGTACGGCTTCCTTGCTTAGCGAAAGGCTGCCCGAATGTGGGTCATCTGCCCAGGGATAGACGAAACCTGCATCTTCGTAAAGTTGTGCCGAAGCGCTGCATCCTCCAGGTACATACCACGTTGCACCATAGGGCAGATCTACAAGTATTTTCTTCCCGTTGCTGCCGTTGTTCGAGAGTTTCTCATAACGTGTTGCGACTGCATCAAAGAGTGAATCGGCCTTATCTCCACGTCCCACGAGGCGACCATAGAACTTCATCCATTCGGCACGTGCCAAAGGCGAATCCTCCATATATTCGGCACAATAGATGATGGGGATGGGAAGTCGGTCAAGATTGCCCAACGAGGCATTCTCGTAGGGACTGATCCAAAGGGCGTCGCTCCGACCTGCCATCAGCACTTCGACATTCGGTTTTGTTGCTGTTCCTCCGTCGAGGATTGTCGGCGTCCCGTCGGGTTTCTGCGTTCGCATCCATGCCTTGATATTGCTGGCATTGATGAATGCGGTGTCACATAGGATTGCGATATTGTCGAGCGCATCAAGTTGGGAAAGCAGCCAGGTATGGCACGCCGTTGTAAGAGTCATGCGTGTCAATGGTGTGCGAAGTACCGTAGATTCACCGTATTTCGACGAAAACGTTTCCTCGACTTCTTCGTTCCATTCCTTGTCATCCTTTGGCACCAGCAGGTATTGCATCATGTTCCTTCCTGTGCGCCAAGGGTCAAGGATGCGGCAAAGGGTTCTATCGTTGCCCAAATCCTCCATAACGAGCAGTTCGGCATATTCGATGCCGAATCCCTTGCCTTCGATTTTAACATCACGTTGTTGCTGTTGGGAAGTGCGACAACTCAACAGCAACAACATGGATAGAAATGAAATCAGAATAATTTTAGTTTCCTTCATTTATTATTTTGGAATGACAAAAGGATTGACACTTGGTGTCGGTGATTTTTCGGGTTCTCCGAAATAGGATGCTTCCACATCATTTTCGTCGAGCTTGAACACCATGAAGCCGGGATTCTCGGTGGTGCAAGGTGCCCATTCGCCACCATCAGGACCATTGGGGTCGCTGTATTTCGCAAAGTTTGTCCAAGCGGTCAGCATCTTTTCCGAAAGGTCCCAGTCACCCTTTGCCCAAGGACGCCAGCAATGCTTCATCGACTTGAACACAAACCAAAGGTCCGATGAATGGAAGGCGCCTTTCAGACGTACGGTAACTTCGGGATGCGAACCATCGTCGGGCAATGGACGAGCAAATTCGTAAGCCCAAGCCTTGCCGCCCTTGCTTTGACGAACCTTGCAGAACTCTGCGATGCCACCGCTCATGTCGCCCATATCGTTGAGCGTGTAGCCGATCATATAGGGAACGTCGGCCAAAGTGCCTTCATGGGTGGCGTCGTCAAAACTCTTTTCGCTCACATAACCGTCAATCAATGGCATCAACCTTACGAAAGTCGGGTTGCCGGTAGCTTGTCCGTAGATGTTGGGTAAGGCGAAGACGGTTTCGGTGGATGCAGCACGCATCTTCTCGAGGTCGGTCAAACCTGCCCAGTCGAAAATCTTCTTCGACAAAGCTGCTGCTTCCTCGGGTGTGCCTCCTGAATATCTGCCAGGTATCACGCCATTGCCGTTCGGATTGGGGATGGTGATTCCTCCGGCACTCATGATGACGGCCTTGTGGAACAAACCGCGTGCCAAAGGTGACTCGCTCAGGGTGCGAACGCTGCCGCCACCTGCACTCTGTCCGAAGATGGTCACATTGTCGGGGTCACCACCAAACTGTGCGATGTTCTTCTTGATCCATTTCAGCGCCTCGATTTGGTCGAGGATGCCGTAGTTGCCCGAAACGTGATTGGGATTTTCCTCCACGAGGGCAGGATGATTGAGGAAGCCGAAGATGCCCAGACGGTAGTTGCACGAAACGAGTACCACGTCCTTGGCACCCCATTCCTGACCATCGAACTCGGGTTCAGAACCCCAGCCTTCACGATAACCGCCACCATGAATCCATAGGGCAACAGGCAGTTTCTTGTCAACCTGGCCGGGAGCCTTTGTCCAAACATTCACATAAAGACAATCCTCGCTGAAAGGAGCCTCGTCGCCATATCCCCATTCGGTGTAGTAACCGCCGGGATACTGAATGGCTTGATAACTTGGATGTCCGAAGGTGTCACAGATCTTCACGCCCTTCCACGGCACAACGGGTTGTGGCGCCTTCCAACGATTCTCCTTGATGGGAGGTGCAGCATAAGGTATGCCTCGATAGACATACACATCCGGATGATCGTCAGCCAAAACGCCTTGAATCTGACCACCTTCGATAGTTAACACGGGATTCTCTTTTTCAGCAGTACTACATGCCGAAAAAGCCAACACAAACAGAAATGACCAAAACAAATGTTTCATAATGGTTTGTTTTAACAATAGTAATAAGGTAATGTATTATTTTTTTGACTATTGTTAATCTGAATGGTTTAAGTTCTGTCAGTGTTTTTATTGAAAAACATCAACGATTACGAACCATTATCACTTTGCCATTACGAATCATGAAGCCTTGACCTTCCGTGGCACGTTGACCCTGCAGGTTGTAGGTGGCTGCCGAAACCTCTTTGTTGCTTACCAAATTGACATTATCAATGGTCAGTGGCTCATTGAAGTTATCCAGGCAGAAGTAGGCAGGAGTGTTCATGCCCCATTCGCCATTATCGCTGCTCGAAAGGCTGAATACTACACGATCGACGGTGCCAATTCCCGAAAGGTCAAAGATTTCCCAAGAATCGGCAATCTTCCCGTTTTGTGCAAGGTAATACTCTGCCGTACCCACCTTTACGTCATCAAGAAAACCGGTGGCTGTGATGAGGAACCAGTCATTTTCGTCAAACTTCTTGGCATAAGCGTCGCCTTCTTTCATCGAGGTATATGCATAGGCAGAATTGGTTACAAAGCAGGCTTGGGGTTCGAACGAAGCTCTGTCTTTACGAGCTACTGTTGGCAGAATCTTAGCGTAGGAATTGTAATAAACCACTGCAAATGTTTTGCTGTCATTCGCACCATGTCCGACAACACAGTTGTATTGGTCATCCAAAGAGGCATAGGTCGTTGCTGTCATCGTAGAGTAGGCGAAGCCGTCCCATGAAGTGCCATACTCACCCCAATCGGCGAAGTTATTGGTGAATATGAAATCACCACTCGTGAATGAACCTGAGCCATCTGCGCCATTCCAGAAACTTTCGGCAGCAAGTCCAAGGTCCTCGAAGTCGGCAACACTCTGTGCAAAACTCGTTGTGCTGACCATTGCAGCACAAAGCAAACTGATGTAAATCTTTTTCATTGTTTTTGGGGTTTAAAGTTTTTAATAGTGAATATATTGTTTATAGTTACTATAGTGAATATAGTGACTATAGTTTTTATTTTTCTAAAAATCGTTACTCTCAAGAAACACCCCTCGCGAAGGGATATCTCCCGTCGAAACTCGCCAAAGGAAATGGCCTTCGGCATCGAAATGGAGCAGTTCTCCGCTCGAAACGTAGTTCTTGGCATCCAAGATGTAGAAGTCTCGATCATGGGGATTCACAATGATGCCGTAGGGCAGGGTGATATTCTTTATTTCGGGTGCTTCAAAAGTAACTGCAACGCTGCAACGCTGCAACGCTACATCAACAATGCCAAAGTCTTTCTTGTAACCTCCATCGACATAGCTGAATGTCGTTCCGATATAGTAGAGCGAATCGCCGACAATCGTCATCGAACTGACGGGAATCTCCAATCTTGCCACTACCTTATCGTCCTTGAGGCAATAGAGCGCTGGCGAGACGTCAAAGTAGTTGCCTCGTGTCGAAACCCAGAGCTGTCCATGCGAATCGGCAAGCAAACGATGCAGATTGACATCCACCTCAATTTCCTTGATGACCTGAAATGTAGCTAGGTCAATGACCATGATGCGATTGTCGTAAAGTGGTACGCGATACCCGCCACTATTCGCCACATAGAGTTTTCCATCGACGATTGCCATTTCTTCGGGTTGATAGCCAACGACCACCGAATCGACCTTCTGCAAGGTCAATGTATCGACCTTGTATACACGTCCCAAGGGACAATTCTCGGCAACTTGCACGGGTCCTGCATAACTGCTTACATAGGCGAATCCTCCATCGAATGCCAGGTAGCGACAGTTGTCGATATTGACTTGCCCGAGGCGTCGCGTCGAACGTGCTTCACATACTTCCACCTTGTTCGAACAATTCACCACTATCCAAAGTTTCGATCCGTAAATGCCGATGTCATTGCCCACATCGCCGAGTTCCTTGACGGTCGAAGGGTTGCGCTCGGCGTAGATGTTCCGATAATAATGAATGGTCGAATCCGTGCCACTGAGGTCGAGGTAATCCAAGGTGCAGCGATTGGCGCCCATATTCCCTTCGTTGAGGATGTAAAGGCCGTCGAAATGTGTTTCCTCGACAGAAGGTGCACCCGTGTCTTCGTCAGTCATATACGTGACATATTCATCCTCGCGGCACGAGAACAGACACAGAGGCAGGAGCCAAAGCAATAGTTTCAGAATTCGCATTGGATAGTCACGTTTAAGTTTCTCCCGGGCATAGGATAGTTGATGATCACGTCGTATTGTTGGTCGAAGAGGTTGTTGACTTCCAAGGTCGCCTTGCATAGCGTGCGGTCGAAAGTGTGCCTCCACGAAAGGTGGATATCGCTGGTGTACCAAGGCTCGACGTGGTTGTAAAGGATGTTCTCTTGCTGGCAATAACGTTCGCCTGTATAGACGAAGTTGTAGGCAAGGTCCCAAGCCTTGTAATCGGCCATCAGTGTTGCCGAGCCGCTGTGCCAAGGGGTATAGGGTATCTGGTCGCCGTAATACGATGTGGCCTTGTCGGTCACGTCACGCGCTCGTTGATAGGTGTATTGCAGCCTTGACGAAAGACGCAGGTTTTTCAAAGCCCTCCACGATCCTTGTGCTTGCACATCTATGCCGTCGATATGCACGCGTCCAAGGTTGAGCATCGTCCAGCGGAATTGCTGCCCCTTGGGATATGCCACGATCTTGTCGTGCACAGAGTTGTGATAGAGGTGGGCTTCCAGGCTTCCGGTCAGGGCGGCGTTGTGTGTAAAACCATCGATGGTTTTACCTATAACACGGGGGACGCGGGCGTCGGCTGCATCATCAACACGGGCATTGCTGAGACGAACGCCGAGGTCGTACTGGATGGCGGATTCTGGCCGAAGAAATGCGTTGCCGATATTGGTGTAATAGAGGTCGTTGAAGGTGGGCATCCGGTAGCTTTTCTTGATGAAACCGGATAGCTGCACGTAGTCGAATGGGCGATAGCTGGCGAAGAGGGCAGGGGTCCAACTATGGATTGATTGCTTTTGCGAACCTGATTGCGTTTTATCCAAATACTGCGAAAAGACAATGCTTCCCTGCAACTGCACCTTGTTCAAATCCATCGCGGTGGCCAAAGAACTGAGAATTGACCAACGTGTCGGATGAACGAAAAGCGGCATATCGGCATCGAGATAATTCCACCGCATATCATCGCTCAACGATACGCTCCACCATGGCGCAATTTCAAAGACATTCACAAGGCTCAGATACGCCTCTTGCTGACGATAGGTGTTATCTACCATCATTTGCGTCGTATCCTTATTTAAATAATGTGTGCGGTAATTGGCGTATTTTGCCATGGCACGCAGCGTATAAATCGGATTCACATCCTTCTGCCACGTACCTTGCACGAAAGTGTTGTCGTCGCTCTGACGTTCTCCACGTCGCCACACGTTGTTGACGATGGCGCCCGGTATGCCTCGATTCGAATGGTAGGTATATGCCTTCACCTGCCAATGTCCGTTCACGATGTTTCCATAGAGATTTACCTCTACTCGAAGCGCCTGCACATCACCATTCTGCCGCGTTGCCGTGGTGTCGTAGGCAATACTTCCATCGTGGTTGCGACGACGATATCGGAAGTCGTATTTGCCATTGGTCGAAAGGCATTCGGCGTTTGCTGACAAGAGTACGTTTTTGGTTATATTCCTCTCAAATAAGGCCGAAAGTCTAAATAGATTCGAAGATCCTGATTGTATCTTGGTTTTCAGAAAATGTCTTTTCGTCGCCTCGTTGCCCCGTTCTCTCATCGACCTTTTTGTCAGATGACTTGTCGTCTTGATATAGATGCTGCCGGCATTTGCAAAGTCGGAAGCCGTCTGCATTATCGCCGAGCGCTGCCCTTGATAGACGCTCACTTCCTCGATGTTGTCCAAAGAGAACTGGCCAAGGTCAATCACCCCGTTTTGTGCATTCCCAAGTTCTATGCCATCGTAATAGATGCCCACGTGTTGCGAACCCAACGAACGCAGATTCACAGTCTTCAAGCCTCCGATTCCACCATAGTCCTTCAGTTGTACACCGCTCATGAAGCGCAGGGCATCGGCCACCGTGTGGGCATTCACTTTCGATAGGTCCTCGCCCTTCAAGGTTTGCGGCGTTATCGTCTCGTGGTATCTGATTTTGCTGCGAACGGTCACGTTGTCAATCACGCGTACCGAATCCTGGGCAATGGCAGTAATCCATTGTCCAACGCTGCCCAAAATTATGAGCAGGACGATACGCATCAGATGTCTCATTCTTGTTGCGTTAACTGAACATTCGCCCTCCTGTCGATCGCAGGATTTTCTAATCGGGGCAGTCGTCAGCAGGTCTTCTGACTCGTCATCCCCTTGGGCAGTCTTCCCGTCTGTTAACATGGACAGTGACATGCCGAGGCCCGTGGGTTAGTGATGACATACAGCAGCGGGACTGTTCCGGATTCGCACCGGATTCCCTTTCAATCCGCAGGGGTCAAGCTGCAGAACTGACGGCGTAGTATTGTTTCTTCTAATTGTGTGCAAAGATACACGAAAAAGAAAAAATAACAAAATAAAAAAATAAAAAAGAATCGCACGAGGCGTTGACCCCGTGCGATTGCTATAAAGAAGTTGCAAATTTATCAGAACTGAACAGCCTTCTTGCCGTTGAGGATGAAGATCTGTCCGGCTGCTGGAGCCTGGATCTGACGACCATAGAGGTCGAACATCTGCTGCTTGCCGCGAACGTTGTCCTCGCTGATCTCCTCGATGCCGACTTCGGCAGTGGTGGTGATGACGAGTACGTCGTAGAGCTGGGCCTTGCTGCTGCCGCCTACCTGTGCCAGGCGAACGAAGAATTCGCCCTCATCGCCCTGATGTACGCGGGTCTTCTTCCAGTAGCGCTGGGTGGTGCAGAAGTTCACGTCACCGATCTTTGTCCAGTTCTCGCCATCGGCCGAAACCTGGATCTCGATGTTGGGTGAGCCGGTAGAACCGTTGCCAAGGTAAACAACTACGTCGAATGGAGCAGCGAACTTCTCGTTGCTGACAACGCGCATGGTGTAGGGTTCGCCCGATACCTTGCCGCCGAAGTCAACTACGCCGTTGGTTGGAGTGCCGATGGCATCGAATGCGGTCTCAGCAAAGCGTCCGGTATTGCCGTTGCCTACACCAACTTCTGGCTTCAGGTTGGTTTCGCCGGTTACTACCTGACCTTCGGTTTCGATTGTCCACTGGGTGTCGGTGGTCGAAGTGATCTTGCGGAAGGCAGTTGCATCAGGAACGTAGATGGTCTTGATGGAGTCGTTGCCGTTGATGTCCTTCAGAGGAGTTACGCCGTCCTCGTCGTAAACGATCTCGGTGTGGTCAACTACGTCGCTGTAGTAGTTCCAGGCCTTCTTGCCGAAGTAGTAGATGGCCGAAGCGTTACCGCTTGCGATACCCTCTGTAACGGCATCCGCTGCGCTGTAGCTGTTCTCACCCACGGTGATGACTACGTTGTCGTACCAGTCGGTTTGACCTGCGTTGAAGTGAGCCACGGTGTCGATAGGCAAGAAGATGCCGGCAACCTCGATGTCAGCGTCATAGATTGGCGAAGTCAGCTTGCTCTCACTCTCGGCAAACATGGTGATGGTTGCAGGTTCGGTCATTACGATAGGCTCGGTGTAGAGCTGCGAAGTGGCCGAAGCGGTGAGACCCTGGAAGTTGAAGTAGATGTTGGTGCCTTCCTCACCGGTGAGGGTGACGATGGTTTGGCCAGCCTCCTCCTTGATGTCGATGCTTGGAGCCAAAGCCTGGGTCTTCACGCTGATGGTAGCAGTAGCGATGTTCGAATCGTTGTAGCCATGAGCCTGTGCAAATGCCTTCACTACGAGGCCGTCCTCAGTAACTTCGAATGGCTCGGTGTAAACGGTGCTTGCAGCAGTTGGGTCGGTGCCATCGGTGGTGTAGAAGATGGTAGCACCTGGCGATACGCAGCTGATGCTTACGGTTGTCACGCCATCGGCAGGTTCCTGCGAGATGATAGGCATGGCAGCATTCTGTACCTTGCTCTTGGTGGCTGCGAGGATGTTCACGGCATTGCGGATGATGGTGAGCGCATCGTCGGTGAGGTTGAAGTCACCATCGGCAAGCAGGTGGTCGCTCGACAATGGGATGAGCATATACTGGTTCTTGGTGCCATGGCTGTGGATAGCGTTGATGCCATCACCTACGGTAGCAATCACGGCGTCGTCGGCGATGAGTGAGCCTTCGGTCACGGTGTAGCCCTGTACGAGGTTACCTGCGGTGATGTCCTCAGGATTGCTCTTGAAGAGCTGGATGGTGCCGTTCTCGTCCATGGTGGTCACGTCGGCAAAGAGAGGATCCTCGAGGTAATCCTCAGCCACGGTGATGCTGTTGGCCTTTGGCGAAGGATTGGAGCCTGCACCGAAGTCCCATACGCCCTTCTTGTACATGAACGACTTGAGGTTGAGCAGAGGCACCTTGTTGATGATGTCCACGAGACCCTTGGCATAAGTGTTGCCGCTCGAAACAGCCTCACTTGCTACTACAACGTCGAAGTTGAGCAGTGAGTCGTTGAGCTCGGCGCTGGTCATGGCCTTTACTTCTTCGCTGTTGTAGTCGATGGCGGTTACGTTGTAATCCATCAGGGTGATGTAGACGGGATCCATTTCAAGGCCGCCGTCGGCAGCATAACCTGCGGGTGTGCCGTCAACCTTATAGCCGTTGTAGGAGCTGTCGTAGAGGTAAGCAATATTCATGTCCTCCATGCTCGAACCGCTATCTTCGCCTACCTGGATGTAGTAGAGGTGGCAGCCGTTGGTGTTGCGGATCACGATGTTGTAGGTGCCGTCCTCGTTGGGGGTATCCTCAAGGCCTTCCTGCACCTGCCATACCTGGTCGGTGTAGTCGATAGGAGCAGCAGGAGCCTCAGCGCCGTCCTCGCCCAGGATCTTGGTGCCAAGGGCGTTGTTCGAAGTGTAGACGTAAAGTTCAACGCCACGTGCCTCGGTCGACTTGTGGCTCTCGACGCCGATGTAGATCTTCTCGCCGACGGCCACATTCTGGATTACGAAGTAGTTCTTTGTCTTGCTGCCCAACCAGAGGTAGCTGGGGCCGTTGTAGGGACCAAATCCGTCGCTCAATGGACCCTGGTAGTTGAGGGCGATGGCGAGCGAACGAGCAGCGGTGTTGGTGTAGAGCAGGCCTTCGAGCTCGGCGATGGTCTCACCGTTGGCGGTCAAGGTCACACCTGCAGCGTTGCCCTGTGCGGTGCTCTCCCAGAAGCAGTTGCCAGCCGAGAGTTCGGTAGGAGCGGTGGCCGAAGTCTTCTCCACGTCCGACCATCCCGATTCGGGGGTGATGGAGTTGGCGTTGGCGAAGGCGCCTGCCTGGAGGTTGTTGATGGTAGCGGTGCTCCACTTGGTGAAGTCCCACTTCCTGAACTCAGCATTAGCCTCAGTAGCGCTCATCAGGGCTACTGCAGCAATCGTAAGAAGTAAAGTTTTCTTCATGATTT
>JAEEGJ010008807.1_pt1 | contig 27531 bp, 25 predicted proteins | sample 8958761 | NCBI WGS metagenome assembly JAEEGJ01 (sample SAMN16246546, study PRJNA631951) | gut metagenome | biome: gut microbiome; feature: rumen; material: RS-attached | host: Bos | place: Iran: Karaj | collected 2018-10 | reverse complement strand
GAAGTAGAGGCTGTCTATCGTGAGCGTCTGCGGCTTGACTTTCGTCAGGTTCTTGAGCAGATAGGGATACTTCTCGGGATAGTAGAAGTGATAGTGGTCGGGGTTGAGAGGCGTAGCCGTGAACGTAAGGGTATAAGGACCGCCAGCCTTCGTGTCGGGCAATTGAATGGTCCACAAGCCGCTGGCATTCGAGAAGTTGTTGCTCTCGTGTACCACCTTTCCGTCGCGGGTTAAGGTCGCCTTGATGTTGCGGCGGGCATCGGAAATGCCTTCAATCCAAATGGGCTCGTCGCGCGGCAAGACCATTCCGCTGGAATAGACCGGCGGCAAATGCAGGCCGCCGTAGTCGCCCGTGAGAGCAGAATAGACGGTCTTCGCCAGAATCTTCGCGCCTTCTGGATTGGGATGCAGAGCATCGGGGAAGAGGTCGGGACGATCGTGCAAGGGCGTGAAGAGGTCGATGAGCTGCGCTCCGGCGCCATGTGCCACCTGCTCGATGGCCTTCTGAACCTGAGCGTGCCAGTCACGCGTGCCGCTCTGGAAGCGTGGGTGACGGTCGAAGATGGGCGTCATCTTGCAGACGAGGATACGGGTCTCGGGGTTCACCACTCGGAAGGAATCAATCAGGGCGCGATAGTTCGGGATGAACTCCTCCTTCCAGTCGGGCCAGTTGCGCGGGTCTGTGTCGTTCAGCCCAAGATGGATGACCACCCAATCGGGCTTGAAGTCGAGTGCTTGATGGAACTCCGGCAGACCGATGTAGGGCCGATGTCCCTTATATAATAAGGTAGCACCAGAGTGTCCGAAGTTGCCCACCTCGTAGCCCTCGCCCAGCATCTGCTGCAGGCGAACCGGGTAGGAATCGTGCTCGCGGTCTTGCAGGCCGTAGCCGTAGGTCACGCTATTGCCCACACAAGCCACCTTGACCTTCTGTGCTGCGTGTGAGGCACAAACGCAAAGGCACAAGACTATGAATATGATACCTTTATTTTTCATTTAAAACTCGTTGCAATGTTGGAAGAAACCTATCTCGTCGAGTTCCTTCTTGAGTTGAATCTCTTCCTCTGGTGTAATGTTTTGGAAGGGTGTACGATTAGGTCCGAGGTCGAGGCCAATCAGCTTCATGATGCGCTTGCCGCCCACGATGTTGCCGCGGAAATGACAGATAACATTGATGACCTTCTGCGAGTAATCCTGTAGTTGACGTGCAGCCTCTAAGTCGCCTCGGTTCCAGGCATCTATGATACCGACAAGATTCTTGCCATTGTAGTTCGTGGTGCCTCCGATTCCGCCTTTCGCTCCACCCATAGCGAGGCAGGGAAGGATGGTTTCGTCCTGTCCGTGAAGCATGTCGAACTTGCCGCCACCGTAGAGTCGGCATTGGTTGTACTCATAGAGGCTCTCGAAGGTGTACTTGATGCCTGCGAAGTTCGGGATGCGACCGTCAACTGCCTTGAGGAACTCAACCATCGGCAGGAAGGCACCATTAAAGGCTGGGATGTGATAGAAGTAGAAGGGTAGGGCGGGTGCTCCTGCGGCAATCTCCTCGCAATACTTCACGAGTTCTTCGATACGGCCAATCTTCGGGAACGGAGGCGCCATAGCTCCTATGCCCCAAGCACCAATCTTCTGGGCGTGCTCGGCAAGCTTACGGCTCTCGCGAACACAACAACTTCCCACATGCACGATGACCTTGAAGCCCTCGGGGGCTGCCTTTATCCAGGCCTCAGCCAGTTGCATGCGTTCTTCAGGCGTCAGCATATAGCCTTCGCCACTACTTCCGTTAATAAATACACCCTTCAATCCGTTCTTCTGCAGCATTTTAGCATAAGCAGGGATGGGTTCGAGGTTCACGTCGCCATTCTCGTGGAAAGGGGTGAACGGCGCGTCGATAAGTCCGATGATTTTCTCCATAATATGATTTTTAGTTAAGTGTTTGTTAGTTTCAGGGAACAAAGGTAGCATTTCTTTTATTAAATGAGAAATTTCTTGTTCATTAACAAACGTTTATAGTTAAAATTTGTATCTTTGCAGCACTATATTAACAAAAACCTTTACCAACATGAAACAAATCAGACTTTTTATCGTGACATTATTTGCCGCTGTTCTTCCGATGGAGTTATTGGGCAACACGGTGATTAAGGAATTGAATTCAACCTTTACTGGGAATGAGTATGGAATTGCCAATGAGACTTATTCAGAAGGCACTTTAACCACGTCCGAGGGCAACACCTGGACATGGCGGGAAGGCGGAGAGGCCAAGTCGCCCGTCATCAGTATGGCTGAGGTGGACGGCTGGAACGTTCTTGCTGTCAAGCCCAGGACATCCATTTTCGCCATGGTTACTGACTTCAGCGTTCCCGGCAACATCCAAGAGATATTCTGTGCCTTTGGCGGCAACGTCGGGATGGTCATAGTCGATTTCGGTGAAAGGACTTTCTCCTATAACCTTAATATCGCAGATGACGGCAAGTTGCACTATTATGCTTTTGGATACAGCGACTTGAGCCTGAGCTCCACAAATGTCAACCAATGCGTGCAGATGACGTTCTACCCCAAAGACGAGAGTTCCGACCAACCCATGTATATCCAGCGTATTAACATCTCGACAGAAGTTACTGTAGCAGACGGCAACGACATCATTTCGATATTCGGAGACTATGAAGGGTACGATAATGCTTTGCCTGCCAATGACGGAGAACATAATTGGTACATATCGTTGCCAGCCGATGGTACAGAGCTTGAAAAATACAACACACAATGGAACGATGAAATGTGCGTTTATATGCGAGCCACTGGCGGCAGCAGCACGTACCCGAGGCTGAAACTTACCTCAGACTTCCGTGTAGAGGGAAAGGTGAAGAAGCTTATCGTCAAGGCAGGTGGCGACATACATCACATCTATTATTCGAGTCCGTACGGAGCCTCGTATGAAAGCAAATTTTCAACCAGCAATCTGCCTTATTACGATAACTTTGAACTTGATTTTGGCGACGGCATAGAGATGAACGACGTCTTCTCTTTCGATATGTATGTGGGCAGAAACACTTTCCTGAAGAGCATCACGCTCGTGATGGAGGGCGGGGAGATGAACTTCTCAGGCATCGTCTCCACCTTCTGCGACTGGGAGACAACGGATGTGACGGAGTCATACAAGTGTGGAGTTGCATCGAGCAAGGAGGGCACACCCTGGTCTGCTGCCTTCCACGACCCCGAGACTCCCGTCGGGATGACCACACTCATGCTGACTGAGACAGACGCGCTCCCCACCGGGGGCGACTCCTCGACTGGCGTGGAATGCCTCGGCATTGGCGGCTATTCCAACACAAAGGGCGTGGAATGCGAGTTCCGGAACTTGTTTGGCGTGACGGGATGCATCAAGAAGATTGTAGTGAGGTTTGCCGGACATCTTGAGGCCATTGCCGGAATTATCTGCGAGCGTGGCACCACCGATGAGAAGTTGCAGGAGATGCGCAAGAATGTCCAACAAGATGCTGACTTCACCGATGCCGTGCTGGAGTTCGACGGTGAGACAGAATATACGGATGCCAGCATCATCCTCTTCTTTAGCGGCATCGAACCCTACTTCTTGCAGAGCATTACTGTTGTGCAGGACGAGGGTGCCGATACCGGCCTGCCTCATGGCAAGTGTGGCGACAATCTGGAATACGCCCTGACGGAACTTCCCTACACCGTCTGGGTCTGGGACAATGTTCTCTCACAGTCCCTTGAGAAGCCTGCCCTGAAGCTCACCATCACAGGCACGGGCGACATGTATGACTACGATGACTGGGAAAATCTGGCTCCGTGGCGCGGAGAGTATGGCGAACAGATAGTTGAGGTCGTGTTGCCCGACGGCATAACCAGCATAGGCGATGAAGCATTCGACAATTGCTTCAATGCCCATTTTTCCAACCTGCCCAACACCATTCGTACAATCGGCGCGTATGCCTTCTGGGGTCTAAGCAATTGGCCTGAAGACCTGTATCTTCCTGCTGACCTCTACTCAATCGATTACGGCGCATTCCGCTATTGCAGTGGCATCAAGAACCTCTACCTGCCTGCCAACCTGCGCTTTATCGGCGATGCTGCGATAGGCGGAATCTCCGGCTTGGAGAACTACTACGTCGATGAAGCCAATCCTTATTTCAAGATTGACAACCATGCAGTCATCGAGATTGCCTACAACAGGCTCGTAGCCGCAACAACCAAAACCGTCATTCCCGACTACATCGAACAGATTGGTTCCAGTGCCTTCTTCTGTCTCGCCATCGAGGAAGTCGACATCCCCCAGCACGTTGTCTCCATCGGCACATATGCCCTTGCAAATTCCAGCATCCAAAAGCTCTACATCCCCAACAGCGTGACCGACATCGGCTATTATGCTTTCTACGGCTGCAAGAATCTCAAGACCGTAGTCCTTGGCTCGGGTCTCAAAAAGATTGATAACAATGCCTTCTACGTCAGCAACAACATCACCGATGTGTTCTGCTTCGCCAATCCCGAGGCGCTGACCTGGGTGTCAGCCAACTACGAGAACAAGTCATTCATGGAAAACAAGGCCACGAAGATGCATGTCTATGCCGCTGACCTGGCGAAGTATGAGGAGAAGTTCAGCTTCCTCAACGTCACCTTCGTAGGCGACCTGGCAGACTGGGAAGACGGCATCAAGGAAATCAACGGAGAAAGGACGATGGACGATAACGTTTACGACCTCAGCGGCAGGAAGATTGTAAATGGCAAATGGTCAAATGGTAAATTGCCTCAGGGCATCTACATTCGCAGCGGCAAGAAATTCATGGTGAAGTAATCCATCTGGTCTTCTACCTAACAGAAGCGGGGCGGCTGCAAGAAGCTGTCCCGCTTTTTGTTCTGGCGTTTTGTTTTCCCCCGAAGGGCGTTTGTCCTTACCTCTTTTTGCACTTTTCCGCATTCTTTGTTCAATTTTGAATTTAATAATTTTGTATTTATAATTAAAAGTCGTACCTTTGCACGCGTTTTTCAAAGATTACACATTACTTTTCGGATATATGGAACTAAATATGCTGACGGCTGTTTCGCCTATTGACGGCAGATACAGAGGCAAGACTGAAGCTTTGGCAGCATACTTTTCGGAGTATGCTCTGATTCGTTATCGCGTGCGAGTTGAAGTGGAATACTTCATCGCGCTCAAGCATTTGCCTCTGCCGCAATTGCAGGGCATTCCCGCCAGCGACGAGCAGCTTCGCGATATCTACCGTAACTTTACGGAAGATGATGCCAAGCGCGTGAAGGACATCGAAGCCGTCACGAATCACGATGTGAAGGCTGTCGAGTATTACATCAAGGAGCAGTTCGACAAGATTGGTGGCCTGGAGCAATACAAGGAATTCATCCACTTCGGTCTGACCAGTCAGGACATCAACAACACCAGCGTGCCCCTCAGCATCAAGGAAGCACTCGACCAAGTCTATTACCCTCTCCTCGAGGAGCTGATTGCTCAGCTTCAGCAGTATGCAGAAGAGTGGAAAGACGTGCCCATGCTGGCCAAGACGCACGGACAGCCTGCCAGTCCAACCCGCTTGGGCAAGGAAGTGATGGTGTTTGTCTATCGTCTCAAGCGTCAGCTCGACATGCTTCGTGCTTGCCCTCTTACAGCCAAGTTCGGTGGTGCGACAGGCAACTTCAACGCCCATCATGTGGCTTTCCCTATGTACGACTGGCGCGAGTTCGGCAGGAAGTTCACCAGCGAGAGTCTTGGACTGGAGCGAGAAGAATATACCACACAGATAAGTAACTACGACTGCCTGGGCGCTGTGTTCGATGCCATGAAGCGCATCAACACCATCATCATCGACCTCGACCGCGACTTCTGGCAGTATGTCTCGATGGAATACTTCCGTCAGAAGATTAAGGCTGGCGAAGTAGGCTCAAGCGCAATGCCTCATAAGGTCAATCCCATCGACTTCGAGAACTCGGAAGGCAACCTCGGCATCGCCAACGCCATCCTTTCGCACCTCAGCCTGAAGCTCCCCATCAGTCGTCTGCAACGTGACTTGACGGACTCGACTGTGCTCCGTAATGTTGGTGTTCCTGTTGGGCATATGCTCATCTCGATACAAAGCACCCTGAAAGGCTTGCGGAAGCTTGTCCTCAACGAAGAGGCCATCCGTCGCGACCTTGAGAACTGCTGGGCAGTCTGTGCAGAAGCCATTCAGACCATCCTGCGCAGAGAAGCCTATCCGCATCCCTACGAAGCCCTAAAAGCCCTGACGCGTACGGGCAAAGGCATCGACGAAGCAACCATAAAGAACTTTATAGAGGAACTGAACGTCAGCGAATCCGTGAAGGAAGAACTGCGTGCAATTACTCCATATTCATACACTGGAATGTAAGAAAAACACATTAATCCACAAACACTTAAACAAATGATTAACGAACAAGAAAACTGGAGAGACAAATTCTCGGATGCTGAAGCACCAAGACGCGCTTTTGATGCGCGGAACTCCGAATCAGACAACGGCGGTCGCCGCGATGGCTATCGTCCGCAGAGTTACAACAACGACAGACAGAACGGCTATGGGCGTCCGATGCGTCCTCGCATCAATCGTTCTTACAATAACAATCAGGGCCAGGAAGGCTATCAGCCTCGCGAAGGTTATCAGCAGAGGGAAGGTGGCTACCAGCCTCGTCCTCGCTATAATCGTGAAGGCGGTTATGGGCAAAGAGAAGGTGGTTATCAGCCCCGTCCCCGTTACAATCGTGAAGGAGGCTATCAACCTCGCGAAGGCTATCAGTCCAGAGAAGGCGGCTACCAACAGAGAGAAGGTGGCTATCAGCCCCGTCCTCGCTACAATCGTGAAGGCGGCTACCAGCAGAGAGAAGGTGGCTATCAGCAGCGTCAAGGTGGTTTCAATCGCCGTCCTCGTACCGCTGGTTACAATCCTCATGCTAAGTACAGCATGAAGAAGCAGATTGAGTATAAGGAGCTTCATACTGACCCAGACGAACCAATCCGCTTGAACAAGTACCTCGCCAATGCTGGCGTTTGCTCACGTCGTGAAGCTGATGAGTTCATTCAGGCTGGCGTAGTGAAGGTCAATGGTGAGATTGTAACGGAGCTCGGCACAAAGGTGAAGCGTTCCGACGAAGTACACTTCCACGACCAACTTGTCAGCATCGAGAAGAAGGTCTATATCCTCTTGAACAAGCCTAAGGATTATGTGACCACGAGCGACGACCCGCAGAACCGCAAGACCGTGATGGACCTCGTGAAGGGTGCTTGCCGCGAGCGCATCTATCCTGTAGGCCGCCTCGACCGCAACACGACTGGCGTGCTTCTCCTGACGAATGATGGCGAGTTGGCAACTAAGCTGACACATCCAGGCTTCATGAAGAAGAAGATTTATCACGTCTATCTCGACAAGAACGTCACAGTTGCTGACATGAAGCAGATTGCCGACGGCATCGAACTCGAGGACGGAGAAATCCACGCAGATGCTATCGAATATGCAAGCGAGACTGACCGCAAGCAGGTGGGCATCGAGATTCACAGCGGCCGCAACCGTATCGTTCGCCGCATCTTCGAGCACCTTGGCTACAAAGTCATCCGCCTCGACCGCGTTTACTTTGCTGGCTTGACGAAGAAGAACGTCCGTCGTGGTGACTGGCGCTTCCTCACGGAAAAGGAAGTGGATATGCTTCACATGGGAGCGTTTGAATAAAGAACCAATGTCCTTAAAGACCTTAAGGACCTTAAAGACCTTAATGATATGAAAAGAACAAAAGTTATTGATGCTCTGAAGAGCACAGCATACGGATCGGACATCAATGTGAAGGGCTGGGTTCGCTCGAAACGCGGAAGCAAAGGCATCTTCTTTATTGCCCTGAACGATGGTTCGACCATTAAGAACGTGCAGATTGTGGGCGACGAGGCTAACTTCGATGAGGAGACCTTGAAGCGCATCACGACTGGTGCCTGCCTGAGTGTAGTTGGCAAACTCGTGGAGAGCCCTGCAGCAGGTCAGGCAAGCGAGATTCAAGCCACAGGTATCGAGATTCTTGGCGACTGCGACAACACTTATCCTCTGCAGAAGAAGGGCGCCAGCTGGGAGTTCCTGCGTAGCGTAGCACACCTGCGTCCCCGCACCAACACCTTCGGAGCCATCCTGCGCATCCGTCACAACATGGCGATGGCTATCCATACGTACTTCCACGAGCACGGCTACTTCTATTTCCATACACCGCTCATCACGGCAAGCGACTGCGAGGGAGCCGGCAACATGTTTCAGGTCACGACCAAGAACCTCTACGACCTGAAGAAGGACGAGCAGGGCAAGATTATCTACGACGACGACTTCTTCGGCGAACAGACGTCCCTGACTGTCAGCGGTCAGCTCGAGGGTGAGCTTGGCGCAACAGCCCTCGGAGCCATCTACACCTTCGGTCCGACGTTCCGCGCCGAGAACTCCAACACGCCCCGACACCTTGCCGAGTTTTGGATGATAGAGCCAGAGGTTGCTTTCCTCGACCAGGAAGAGCTGATGGACCTCGAAGAGGACTTCATCAAGTACTGCGTGAAGTGGGCACTCGACAACTGCAAGGACGACCTCGAGTTCCTGAACAAGATGATTGACAAGACGCTCATCGAGCGTCTCGAAGGCGTGCTGAAGGAAACCTTCGTTCGCCTGCCTTACACAGAAGGCATCAAGATCTTGCAGGAGGCAAAGCAGAACGGCAAGAAGTTCGAGTTCCCCTGCGAGTGGGGCGACGACCTTGCCAGCGAGCACGAACGCTACCTCGTGGAGGAACACTTCAAGAAGCCCGTCATCATGACCGACTATCCCCGTTCGTTCAAGTCCTTCTACATGAAGCAGAACCAAGAGACTGCCGATGGCGGTAGCATCGGTTACAAGGGCGCCGTAGCACCTGGTCCCACCATGCAAGGCACGGATGTCCTCTTCCCGTCTATTGGCGAGATTATTGGCGGCTCCGTTCGTGAGGAGAGCTACGACAAGTTGATGGCAGAGGTGGACCGTCGTGGTATGGACCTGACGCACCTGTGGTGGTACCTTGATACCCGCAAGTACGGCAGTTGCCCACATGCAGGCTTCGGACTTGGCTTCGAGCGTCTCATCCTGTTCGTCACAGGTATGCAGAACATCCGCGACGTCATTCCCTTCCCCCGCACACCGAGGAACGCCGAGTTCTAAATCACGAATTACACTTATTTCGCCAATTGAGATTTACTCATATGACAATGGAATAAGCGGATTAAGCAGAGAAAACAATCGATTAAGGGCGTGTCTGTAGTCATTCAGACACGTCCTTTTTCTTATTTTCACGCATGAAGTTGATTGCACATACATGTACGTGCAATTGCATATACATGTACCTGCAATCAACTCGACGTGTCGTGTCATGCAATTCATTGTGTCGAAAAGACAAATTCGACACGTCTTCTCCTGCAATCATTTACGATAAAAGGGATGCACCCTTCGTTCATTATATAATAAATATACTGATACTTTAATTACAAAATATAGGGATTTGTACCGACATTTTGTCGTGCTCTCAGTCATTTTGTCGTGCTTCGATGGCTTTGCACAGGATTTGTTGAATATGGGTGAAAGGAGAATAATGCTATGATACAGAATCCAAATCAACAACAAGAAGAGAAGAGCCTGCAGAAGTATGCTCGCAATCTCGTGGACGAGGCTAGGGCAGGGAAGCTCGACCCCGTCATCGGACGAGACGACGAGATACGTCGCGTGCTGCAGATCCTCTCGCGAAGGACAAAGAATAACCCTATCTTGATAGGTGAACCAGGTACGGGTAAAACGGCCATCGTGGAAGGTCTTGCCCACAGAATCCTGCGTGGAGATGTGCCCGAGAACCTGAAGAACAAACAACTCTACAGCCTCGACATGGGCGCGCTCGTAGCCGGTGCTATGTACAAGGGCGAGTTTGAGGAAAGGCTGAAGAGTGTCGTCAAGGAAGTGACCGAAAGTCAAGGCGGCATCATCCTCTTTATCGACGAGATACATACTCTGGTCGGTGCCGGTAAGGGCGAAGGTGCGATGGATGCTGCGAACATACTGAAGCCTGCTCTGGCCCGCGGTGAGATGCGAAGCATCGGTGCCACTACGCTCGACGAGTACCAGAAGTACTTCGAGAAAGACAAGGCGCTGGAACGCCGATTCCAGACCGTCATGGTCGATGAGCCTGACACACTTTCCAGCATCAGCATCCTGCGTGGTCTGAAGGAACGTTACGAGAACCACCACAAGGTGCGCATCCAGGACGACGCCGTCATTGCTGCCGTACAGCTCTCGCAACGTTACATCACCGAGCGCTTCCTGCCAGACAAAGCCATCGATCTGATGGACGAAGCCGCAGCAAAGCTTCGTATGGAGCGCGACTCCGTGCCTGAGGAACTCGATGAAATCAGCCGTCGTCTTGCTCAGCTTGAGATTGAACGCGAAGCCATCCGTCGTGAGAGCAAACAAGACCCCAAGCTTGCGGGTATCGAGAAGGAGATAGCTGACCTGCGAGGGCAGGAGAAAGAGATGCGTCAGCAGTGGGAGAACGAGAAGCATCAAGCCGACCAGGTTCAAACCCTGAAGGACAGCATCGGGCAGCTCCGTAGAGAAGCAGAGCAAGCAGAACGCGATGGCGACTACGCTAAGGTTGCTGAGATTCGCTACTCGAAGCTGCCAGAACTCGAGAAGCAACTCAAAGACAGTTCTTCCGTCAGCAATAAGTTATTGAGGGACGAAGTCACTGCCGATGATATAGCTGATGTCGTGAGTCGTTGGACAGGCATTCCCGTCACGAAGATGCAGACCAGTGAAACCGAGAAGCTGCTTCATCTTGAGGAAGAACTGCACAAGCGCGTTGTCGGTCAGGAGGAAGCCATCGCTGCCGTAAGTAATGCCGTTCGCCGTAGCCGTGCAGGCTTGCAAGACCCGAAACGGCCTATCGGAAGCTTCATCTTCCTCGGCTCGACTGGTGTCGGCAAGACGGAACTGGCAAAAGCACTGGCTGAATACCTCTTCGACGACGAAACCATGATGACGCGTATCGATATGAGTGAGTATCAGGAGAAGTTCAGCGTGACGCGACTCATCGGTGCGCCTCCAGGATACGTCGGCTATGACGAGGGTGGTCAGCTCACCGAGGCTGTTCGCCGCAAACCCTATCAGGTCGTGCTCTTCGATGAGATAGAGAAAGCGCATCCCGATGTCTTCAACACCCTGCTGCAAGTGCTCGACGATGGCCGTCTGACGGATTCGAAGGGCCGTACCGTCAACTTCAAGAACACCATCATCATCATGACGAGCAACCTGCTGACAGGCGCTGACCTCGACAAGGGAGAGCAAGATGTGCGCGACATGCTGGTACAGCGCGGCATACGTCCCGAGTTCCTGAATCGTATCGACGAGATTATCGTCTTCCATCCCTTGAACTGGGGTGAAGTGAAGCAGATAGTCCGTCTGCAGGTTGAGGGAGTTCAAAGGATGCTTAAAGAGAACGGCTTGACTTTGGAGGTAAGCGACGAAGCCATCGACTTGCTCGCTAACGAGGGCTACGATCCAGACTTCGGAGCCCGTCCCGTCAAGCGAGCCATCCAGCGACTCCTGCTCGATGACCTCTCGAAGGAACTCCTTGCAGGTCGACTTGACCGCAATCGTCCCATCAAGGTCGATGCCAAAGAAGGCAAGCTTACGATGGAATAAAGGAAACAATAAATGAATGAAGCCGAGAGCAAACGCCCTCGGCTTCATTGTTTATGGCCAATTAAGATTTAGAGCTTAATCTTGTCGGCTGCGCCCTGAATGGCATCGTTTGTCTTAGCCTTGCCAGTTTCGATTGCTTCGTCAACAGCTTTTTCGGCAGCTTTCACTGCTTCGTCAACCTTAGATTCAGCTTCGTCGATAGCAGCATCGGCAGCAGCTTCTGCCTGAGCCTGAGCAGCTTCTGCAGCATCCTGAGCGGCATCCTCGGCAGCCTCTTGGGCAGCGCCTGGCATTGCAGCAACCTTGTCAATAACAGCGGTCAGAGGAGTTACGTCGATGTTGAAGCCCTTCAGAGCCTCGGCGTTCTCTTCAACGAAAGCCTTGATCTTAGCTGCATACTCAGTAACCTTCTCAACGTTACCGGCGTCAATCAGACCAGCCAGCTGAGTCTGAACAGTCTCCAGAGCTGCTGTGATAGCTGTTGCATCACCAGCCTGTACCTTTTCTGCGAGTGCACTTACGACTGCTTCGGGAGTAGCCTTCTCGAAGTCGAGAGCCTCTTCAGCTGTGTTAGCTTTGTTACAGCCAGTCAGACACATTACAGCAATTGCTGCCATTGCAAATAACTTTTTCATACTTGTTTAATTTAATTGTTAATAAATAAGTTAACTGTGGTTTAATTATTATCGGTTATAGGATATTGACGGGTCGATGTACATGTCTTCTTGATTGCGTCTGAGGACGTTCCCCTGAATGGTGATGTCGCAGAACTCGCCTGTTACGTCGAAGCCCTTGACGTTGCTTGCCGGACAGATGTAGATGCCCCAGCGGTTGTCGAGCAGTTGGTTACCGCTGATGAGGACATCGCTCATGAAGTAGTTACCATAGAAGCCGGCTCCAGCATTGCCGTAGGACAGGTTGTCAAGGATGCTGATGTGTCGGGCTCCTTGAATGCTTATGCCATGGTTGCGGCCGTTCCTGACGATGTTACCTCGAATGATTTGTCCTTTTCCTTCGGTCATCGGCTTACGTCCGTTTACTCCGTTTCCGAAGCGCGACTGGTCTTCTACGAAGATGCCGTTGTTGCCACAATTCACGCAGATACAGTTTGTTATGATGAAGTTCTCGTCATCGTAGCCACGCAGTCCAATGCCGATGCCGCTACCGCCACCTTTTCCTTCCGTCCATAGGCGGCCGCCTTCGATGACGCGTACATTATTTATATAAACGCGATTGAGGAAGTCAACTCCCAGGGCAGTGGCTGGCGTCCCGCGCAGGACGAGGTCGTCGAAGACTGCATCAGTCAAGGGACGGATGTTGAAAGCCTTGCAATTGGTGGAGTAGGAGGTAGGCTTCATCTCATAACCATCTACGGTGAAATGCTTGAAGCGAACGCCTTCGATGGCAGGAAACTCCCCTTGCTTTGTACTTTCACCTATGAAGAGCGACCAGTTCGTCGTGCCAATCATCTTGAGAACAGTGCTCTGAACGGATACACCTTGCAGGGAAACATTTGAGCGCCATCTGATTGTGCTGCGGAAGATGTACTCGCCCGATGAGAGCTGAATAGTGCCGCCGCCTTCGGAATGCACTTTGTCAACAAGTGACTGCAAACGTTCGGAGTTGTCCCACATCTGGGGAGCCACAAAGAAATCGGACGCCTCATAGACCGTGGCATGAAGCTGACCGACAAGAAGTAACAGGCAGAAAAGCAACTTACTTGTCTTCTGACTTGCCGTCAGAGCACTAAAAGAGCGCAAGAACATGTTTACTTGTTGGGTTATCAAGTTTAATAGCTTTTCCGCAGCGAATTTACATTTATTATATGATATGCGCAAAAGTTTTAAGAAGAAAAATGCCATTCAGGCTTGAAAGTTACGAAAATTATGCTTATTTTTGTGCTCAAATTATGCAAAAAGTCACAAATCCTCTCATTTGGCTTGCTCGTTTCCGTCATCGCAAAGGTTATGGCGTGCACAGTCCTTTTGCCTTCCGCTTCATCACGGATGTCATATACGAGTCGCATCCCTATTATGGCTATGCGTTGCTCGACCGCGGGCTGCCTCTTTCGATGCGACTGAGGGTGCGAAGAGGGTTGCATCTCTTGCTTCGCATTGCCAATCATCTTCAACCATCTACCATCGTGCTTCCAAAGGATGCTTGGTGGGAAAAACGTTATTTGAAGTGCGGTTGCAAGAATGCCAACATACAATGTGGATGGCAAGAGGGAGAGGTGAGCATGTGCTTGCTGAGAGAACCTTGCGATGAGGCTCTTGAGCATCTGGGAGAACATTCTGTGCTTCTCCTTGATAACCTGCATCTCCATCGCGATTGGTTCAAGAGCATCCCATCAGTAGTCAGCTTCGACCTCTATGACTTCGGAATAGCATTCTTCGATAAACAATATAATAAACAATACTATAAAGTGAATTTCTGATGAAGGTATATACTAAGACTGGCGACGCAGGAACGACATCCCTTGTAGGCGGAAAGCGCGTTCCCAAGGATTGTGCTCGACTAGAGAGCTACGGAACCATTGACGAACTGAATGCTCAAGTCGGCCTCTTGTTGACTTACGTGAGCGAACCTGTGGACAGAGAAACGCTCATAGGCATCCAGAACAACCTTTTTGTTATTGGTGCTCAGCTCGCTACAGAGGCTCCTCAAGTGCCATCCGTCATCATTACTTCCATTGACGTAACAAAGTTGGAACAAAGCATTGATGCGGCTTCTGAAGGCCTTCCAAAGTGGCGAGGCTTCACCCTTCCCGGAGGGTGCAGACCGGCAGCACTGGCTCATGTCTGCCGTACTATTTGTCGCAGAGCAGAACGTCGCATCCTTGCCCTCAATTCATCGGAGGAAGTTGCACCGGAACTCCTTGCATATGTCAACCGATTGAGTGATTATTTCTATATTCTTGCACTTCGCCTCAATTTTTTGCAAGGAACAGACGAAATTTTATGGCATAAATGATTGCAGTTTCAAAAAATGTTGTATCTTTGCAAACCAAAAACAAAAAAACACTAAAGAGAATACTATGTACTGGACATTGGAATTAGCTTCAAGACTGGAAGATGCACCTTGGCCTGCAACAAGAGAAGAACTGATAGACTACGCAACTCGCAGTGGTGCACCCCTCGAAGTTATAGAGAATCTGACTGAAATGGAAGATGAAGGCGAAGTTTACGAAACGATAGAGGACATTTGGCCTGACTATCCTACCAAGGATGACTTCCTCTTCAACGAAGACGAATATTAAGACTTATTGAAATAAAAAGGTAAGCGAGGTATGATTTCTCATGCCTCGCTTTTTTATATTGGTTAGTATGGTTGCCTATCTCTGCTTCCTGAATATCTGCTTCATCGTCTCTGGGTCGAGCGGCTGCATGAGTGGCAACCTCAGGCTCTTCACCATGTGTAGCGTGCTCTGCTTGTACTTCTGGAAGTGTTTGGTCTTGAGATGATTCTGATATACCTCTTCCGAGGCATAGATTTCGAGGATGCGAATCTGGCACGAGTCCTCGCTGCTTTGCATGGGGTAGAGACAGATGACGCCTGGCTCGCGCTCTATGCTCAGACGGTCCACCTCTTTGGCAATCGCTAAGTATTCCTTCAAGTACTGCGGATAGACTTCTATCTCTGCGATGCGGACTATCATTGAGTCTGTACTGTACTTCGTTGCCGACGGTATTTCGTCAGTCTGACCAAATAGCCACTTTGCATTCTTCCACAGTATCATCTCCTTGAATGGTGCGAGGTCAGGTTCTGCAGTCAGGTACTGTTTCATCCTCTTGAGGCTTTGCGTGAGTACTTGCGGAGCTGCATAAGGGAAGTCGGAGCCATAGAGCAGATGGTCGGGCGTTGTGATAGTGAGCAACGTGCGAATAACTTCAGGCGAATGGGCACCTGCGAGGTCATAATATAGGGGACGGAGGTTGGCCTCGTAGTCAATCTCGCCCACCAGTTTGTTTGCCTGCATCACAGGTGTCAGCGACTTCATGCGTGGCATAGCTAAGGGCAGATAAGCTCCACAATGGGGAACAACAACCTTTATGTTGTTATAGCGAGCCAGCACATTGCGGCTTATCATATTCGTCACAGCTCGAGTGGTCTCCGAAAGGTACTCCTGCATGGCAAGCGGCGTCTGCGTCATTACTTCTCGATTCACAGGTTCAGGACGATGGGGATGCAGAATGACAACAGCCTTGCGCTCATTCAGGAAAGCGAAGAGCGGGTCGAGCTCGGGCGCACCAAGATACTGTCCATTAACATTAGTCGCCAGTTTGATGCCGTCTGCTCCTAATGTGTCGAGTGCATACTTCGCCTCTCGGATGGCAGCATCTACATCGGGGAGGGGTAGGGCAGCACAGAACATGAACCTGCCAGGATGCTCCTTCTTGATGCGGGCAGCAGCCTCGTTGACCTGTCTAATCACTTTTGGCGAGGTCGGTTGCGGAGCCGCTAACGTCAGTACAGATGTCTCGACGCCAGCCTCGTCCATCCACTTCAACTGAGTCTCTACATCATATTTTGGCAAGGGGAACCCCTCGTCCATCAATCTGCCTTCCTTCTCCAGGGCAGACTTAAATTCCGTCGTAATAACGTGGCTATGCACATCTATTACGGCCTGAGCGAATGATGCCGTAGCAAATATCATGGTAATGCAGGTTGCTTTAAGTCGTTGCATCTTTACTGTTTTGCTTTAAGCGAATAATAAGTTTCATCATCTACAGGCTCACACCATTGAGTTCCACTCGACTTCTGTCGCGACTCGGCAGAGTTGATGCCGGCATCGCTCTGCACTCGCTGCTCCGTCAGTTCATTAGAAGCATCTTCCTGAACATCCTTATGATAGGTGAGATGCTGGAACCACGAGTCCTTCTGGGCCCCATGCCAGTGCTTCACTTCGGCAGGGATGGCGATGATGGTGCCAGGAGTCATTTCGACGGCTTCCTTGCCCCATTCCTGATACCATCCGCGACCGGCAACGCAGATCAATACTTGCACCTGCCTGTGGTGAATGTGCCAGTTGTTGCGGCAACCGGGCTCGAAGGTTACGTTCATTACGCCTCCGCCAACGTCTGCCAGATAGCTTTGACCGATGAAATACTTGCCGTAAGGATTGCGTTCGCCTTTGGGCCACTTGGTGTTCAGGGTGTAGCCCTCGTTGCAGAGCCATGTGCTGAGTTCATCCACCAGCTGTTTTGAGTTACCCATGTTCACCGCACCCTGCTTGTGGGCAGCGAGTTGTGGAGCTACATCTTCGAGGCCGCTCAGGGCTGCTACGGTGACTATCTCGCGATCGGCAGCAGAGAGTTGGTCGCCAGCGAAGATGTCACCAAAGAGGTGCGACTTCAGGTAGTAGTCGTCCTGTGGGCAGAATGTGTAGTTGAAGGGCTTGCCTGAGAGCTGTGTTTGATTCTTTGTGCCCAGTTCGTAGGCCTTCTTGGCATCGTCCCACTCTGCGGGGCGTGTCCAGGGCTTGCCCTCCTGCCAGTTAGGCTGCTTGCTTTCCAAAACCTTGTTCAGCACTCCAAGTGCATTCAGGCTTCGTGGAAATCCTGTATAGGCATAGAGCTGCGAGAAAGCCTCCTTCAGCTCGTTGACGGTTACACCATTGTCGAGCGCCATGCGTACGGTTGGCTCCAAACGATTCATATCACCTTGTGCCATCAGGCAGGCACATGCTGCCAATCCCCGCTGACGCTCCGTCAGCGTCTGACTGTTTGCTGTTACTATTGTCATCATCATGATTAATATAGCAAGATATAATCTTCTCATGTTACTTCAAATGTTTTGCAAAAAAATCTGCCAGCGTGTCCCATGGAATCATATTCTTGGGTTGACCTTTACCAGCTTTTTCCTCGTAGCCGCCATCGTAGAGGTCACAATGTGAGGCATCGGGGATGATGAGCAGCTGCTTGTTCTCGGGGTTGGGATTGGGCTCTCCTACGAACTTGTAACCCTCAGCCTTACCATCTACCATATAGTGATAAGCTGCTTCGCCAAAGTAGCGCGAGTGGGCATCAGCTCCATGCATCACGAGAACGGCAGAGCGGATTTCGTTGATGTAGTAGAGGAAGCGGCTGTTGGCGTAAGCCTGAGTGCCGATGACGCGCCAGCCGTCGTTCGAGTTGCCGCTGCGTTTGTGGTAGCCGCGTGGGGTCTTGTAGTAATCGTAGTAGTCGTGCACGAAGTTGGGTGCCTGTGGGGGAACGGTGTCCAGCACACCTCCAGCCATTGCGTTGGGGTCTTCCAATCGTTGCTTCGAGAGGTTCTCACGGTTTCTGTGTCGCCATTGTTCGTCGTCGAAGGCATCATTGTAGTCATTACCGCTGACGCGCGTCATGTCGTACATCGTAGAGGCTACGGTAGCTTTGATGCGCGTATCGGCTGCCGCTGCGTTGAGGGCGATGCCTCCCCAGCCACAAATGCCGATGATGCCAATCTTCTCGGCATCCACATTCTCCAGCTTCGACAGGAAATCGACGGCAGCCATGAAGTCCTCAGTATTGATGTCGGGAGAGGCTGTGCGACGAGGTTCTCCGCTACTCTCGCCAGTATAGGAGGGGTCGAAAGCCAGTGCCACGAAACCGCGTTCTGCCATCTTCATGGCATAGAGTCCGCTGCATTGCTCTTTTACGGCTCCGAAGGGACCAGAGACAGCGATGGCAGGAAGTTTTTTAACTCCTTTAACTCCTTTAACTTCTTTAACTTCTCTAACTTCTTTCGGAGTATAAAGGTCTGCGGCCAGCGTCAACCCATATTGTGTTTCGAACGTCACCTTCTGATGAGTTACTTTGTCGCTCAGCGGAAACACTTTGTCCCACTCCTGCGTCAATTCCAATTCCTGTTTCATGTTGTTGTCATTAGTTCGTTTTTGGTTGCAGCTTGACAGCATCCCGCTCAGCAGGATTGCGGCTAATATGGTTTTTTTCATACCTTCTTTCCTAATTCAAATGCTTCTTGCAGTTTGGGGTTTCCTTCAATCTCTCGGGCATCATTCACGCCTCCACAGAAGAGCGTGCCTGCTATTCGACTCTTTGGATAACAGTCTATCCAGCCCGTCAGGCCTATCTCTGCTCGCTTTGGCGTCTCTGTTTCATCCTCTGCAGCAGTTGTCAGCAGATAGACATCGCGGAACTGATAGTCCTGTTCGTACATAGCGTTCATGCGGTCAATGAGTGTCTTCATCTGCCCGCTCATCTCATAATAATAGATAGGTGTAGCCCAGCAAATGACGTCTGCTTTCAGTACCTTAGCCATGATGTCGTTCACATCGTCGTTGATGACACAGCGCCCCAGTTTTTGACAACCAAAGCAGCCCTTGCAGAACTGAATGTCTTTGCCGACGAGGGAAATCTTCTCCACATCGTTCCCCGCAGCCTTAGCACCTTCCGCAAACTTGTCAGCGAGCATGTCGCTGTTCGAGCCACGACGCAGGCTCGTAGAAATAACTATAACCTTCTTCATAATATCACTTTTTTGCCGTTCTTAATGTAAATTCCTTTCGAAGTATTGCTGACCCTTTGCCCGTTCAGCGAGTAGAGTTCCTCGTCCTTTATGCGAGAGCTGGAAAGGGTATTGATGCCTGTCGCGTCTGACTGAAGCGACAAAGTGACCCTGATGCCAGTCTCGCCAGCCTTCAGGAACGAGCGCAATTCACTTTCCGACAGACCATCAATCTTGCCCAATCTTGTGTAGCTCCATGGGTTACTGCCGTAGAAGATGCAGATGTTGCTGCCGTTATAAAGGATGACGTCGCCAGGCTGAGCTGTTATTTGTTGGTCGCTTGTAGGCAAAGAGAAGCCAAGTGCTCCCCAAATCTCAAAGCCGCCGCTGCTGTTGAGCGTAACGGTAACAGGTGCTTGCTGCAACTTCTCTACCAAAGCCTTTGTGGCGGTATTGTTTTCGAGAGTTACGCTTTGAGTCTGTCCGTCGATAGTGATGTACATTTTATCCATAGTTGTTTGTTCTATTGCGAAGTCTTGTGTCTTGAGCCAGTTCTCGATGAGTGAAGCACGCTTAGAGTGGTTGCTTGCGTTTATCCATAAGGCTTCGCCCATCCAAGTGACGTCGGGTAATAGTCGTTTTGCATCTCTGACTACTCCGCTGATGCTGCTCGAGTGGCTCGATACAATCAGTCCGACATGCTTCCCTGCCATTTGCGAAGCGCTTTGGAACAAGTATGTCTGCATGATTGCAGCCATTTGACTCCACCAGAGCGGAGTGACGATAATGATGTTCTGGTATTGGCTGAGCGAGGTTGTCACGGGGTCGATGGCAGGATAGCTGTCGGCATCGTTGGGATTGTCGTTGATGGCGTTCAGCAACTCTGTGCCAAGCGCATAGCCGTTAGCCTCGTACCGCAGTCCCTTCTCGGCAGGTTGAATCTCCAGCACATCTGCCTCTATCTGGCTGGTCAAAGTCGTTACAATCTCGCGGCAGTTGCCCGTATAACTGTAATAGACCACCAGAGTTTTACCTGCATTCGCAGGAACTTCAGCCATTACCTTGCTGCTCTTTGTACAGAAGAAGAGCATCGTTGCAAATAACAAAAGCAATTGTTTCATTTTCGTTTGTATTAGAATTGTTTTCGCGGTCAAATCTCATTTCGACCGCAAAGGTACGGACATTATACAATATAGGTATTACACAAATTGGCTGAATGTTTACCAATTTCGCAGAAAGTGAATAAAAATGATGAAATACATACCATTATTGTACTATTTTATGTATCTTTGCCGTCGCTATGAAAAGGATTTTGAGAGTTGACAGTCCCAACGACTATGCAAGATTTGTTGATGCACCAGAACTGCATCCGTTGGTGAGCATCATCCATTACGATGAGCTGGAGCCTTTCCGCCACAGCCTGAACAACTATGGCGTATATGGACTTTTCATTCAGCGTCAGTTCCCCTTCAATCTCTCATACGGCATGAGGAAATTGCATGCAAGCGATGCCTCGATTATTGCCGTGGAGCCAGGACAGATAGGCGGCTTGGAAGACAACGGCGAGCGCATCACACTTGGCGGATGGGCACTTCTCTGGTCACCAGAACTGCTGCACGGAACAGAACTGGAACGTCAGATTGACCGCTATCAGTTCTTCTCGTATTTCTTCACAGACTCGCTTCGGATGGAACCCGACGAGTGGCTCAGCATCACGCAATTGGTTTCTCAGATGCGGGAGGAATTGGTTCATAAAGAGGATTCTCCTTCCTTGAGAAGCATCCTGTTGTCCTATCTGCGCCTGATTCTGGAATATTGTAACCGCATTTACCAGCGACAACTCTCCGAAGAGGATAGGGGAGAAGTTGACCTGTTGAAGCGCTTCCACGACTTGCTGCAAACCTATTTCCGCGAGAACCGACAGCTGTCGAACGGCCTGCCAACCGTCGCCTATTGTGCCTCAGAACTGGCTTATTCCCCTCGCTACTTTGGCGACCTCGTCCACAAAGCCACCGGCGGAACAGCCATTGGCTACATCCACAATTATGTCATCAACCAAGCCAAAAGTCTGCTCATGCAAGGCCATAACATCAGCGAGACCTCGCGTCTGCTCGGCTTCGACTTCCCACATCATTTCACACGCCTTTTCAAGCGCATTACGGGCCTTACGCCCAGTGAGTTTATAGGGAAATAACCAAATTCGAGTGCTCGACCTTCACTATTTTAATTAGTTTGCACTGTCAGTCTGATGACCGATTTGGGTTAGATCAATCAACTTGGTTACAGGAAAGGCGTATCGGTCAGCCCGCCGTAGCTGTCAGAAGCTACTTCCAAGGCATCCTCTGTCATGTATCGTTGATACAAAGTACAGCGAGTGACAATCGTTTGACGCGAACAACGGTCGTCCATCACCTTTACCAGAGCCCAACCCTTCATCTCGTCGGCAAACTCTTCGCCTACGAGTGCCAGATGGTCTTCTACTACGGTCATATCCCACCACGACACTTTGCGCATACTGAACCGTACACGTGGCAGAACATTATTCTCGATCTCCTGTACGGCGCTATAAAGCCACAAATTGGCATGATGTGTCCGGTCACTTACCTTGAGGTCGGTTATCAGCGCTGGTCTGCCATCCACCTCGCCCAACTCCTGCTTTATTATCGGCAGTATTCCGTCGCTCACTGGAATGCCGGGCATCAGGAACGACGACTGGTTCATGATTCCGTCGTTAGGTACATATACCACAGGCAACTGATTCGCCAGCGATGCGAAATTCTGATAGGCATTACGACGCATTGTAAATATCGTCTCACAGAATCTCAACATCTTCCATAGCGCCATAGTATGACGCATCTTCTGACGCTGCTTGAACTGCGGAAGTGTGTTGCTACGTTTCTCATGCTGTCGTGCAGGACGTGCTATCACCTGACCCTGACGAACATAAATAGTAGATCCACCTAAACGCATCTTCCGGGGTATCTGTAACCCTAAATTTCCAATTACATTTTTACTCATATTACTTTTCTCCTTTTATTTAAAAACTCTTTTATAATTTCAAACTATCTCTATTCAGTCTCAAGCAGAACTCCGAACCATCTTGAGCCAATCTCCGAACCATCTTTAGCAAGATTCTGGCCATTCTCCTGAGTGCCTCCTGAGTGCCTCCTATTCATGTTCAGTACTTCATCACTGTCTATTCACTACTTGTTCAGTCATTGACTGAACATCTACTGAACCACTACTGGACATCTACTGGACATCTACTGAACATATTTGGGAATCACTCGGGAGTTACTTGGGACTTGCATGAGAGTTTTTTCGGAGCTTTCTATGAATTCTTTCGAACTTCTTTCGGTATTCTTTCGGAATACTGCCAGCGTTCTTCCCTTGTATGTTGTATGTGGAATTGTATATTGTTCGGTTTACAAAGATACGAATTCTTTTTATATCAAGATTCCTCAAGCAGAGTAATTTGCCTTGTGGAGATAGTTTTTTTGTTTTTTTTAGTGAAATATCAATAAATAACAGAAGAAAGGCCATGCTTAATTGAGATTACTGAATATAATTTTGTATTTTTGCGCAAAGTATTGATAAAGATGATTTGATGAAATAAGCTAATAACTGATGGACCACGACGGCAGATTTATTATGCAGAAGACAGTGGACTGGTCGCTGTTGAACGACGGAATGACCATTCCAGTATCTGCATGTGCGCTACTGAAAGCCCTGCCGCCAAAGGAAGAGCAGCAAACGGTGTTCGTGGAGGGTTACAAAAACTAAAAGTAATACGAAGATACAATGGCAAAGATAATAGTGCAAAATACAGAGATAACAGTCCTATCGCACGATGACAAGGACTATATATCCCTAACCGATATGGCTAATGGCAAGCAAAGCGAAAGCCGTGCTGCCGACATCATCAAGAACTGGATTCGTACCAGATACACTATCGAGTTTCTGGGTACTTGGGAGATGATTCATAACCCTAATTTCAAAGTGGTCGAATTTGACCACTTTAGAATGCAGGCTGGTCTTCCTAACTTTGTGTTGAGTGTGAGCGAATGGATTGAAAAGACCAATGCAATCGGCATCATCGTGAAGAAGGGTCGCTATGGTGGCACTTACGCATTCAAGGACATTGCCTTTGAGTTTGGAACTGCTATCAGCGTGACGTTCAAGTTATATCTCATTGAGGAGTTCCAGCGTCTTAAGACTGACGAACAGAAGCAACTTGCATGGTCGGCCAAGCGTGAACTTTCGAAAATCAACTATCGTATTCATACCGATGCCATCAAGAGTAACCTTATTCCCGCAGAAGTAACTCGCGAGCAAGCAGCGATGAAGTATGCCGAGGAAGCTGATGTGCTCAAGGCTGCGAGTAAGCGAGTGCAGACGAAAGTTTACTTTCTGTATGCCGAGCGTAAGCAGGCTCGACCCAAGGTCAACGTGGCCATGTTTGGCATGACTGCAAAGGAGTGGCGCGAGGCCAATCCGGAACTCAAAGGCAATATCCGCGACTATGCCACCATAAACGAGCTTATTTGTCTCTCGAATATGGAGAACATAAATGCCGTACTCATCAACGACGGAATGCCACAGGGCGAAAGGCTCGTCAAACTCAATCAAATTGCCATCCAACAGATGCAGGTGCTGGAGGATAATGAAAGTAGGAAATTATTGAAGTAGGCTTATACCTTCGAAGATGGCTCGGAGATGAATATGCATAGTAAGTGAGTATTGTTTATGGATTCGAATAATCAAATCATCATATATCAGACAGAAGACGGGCAGACACAGGTGGATGTCCGTTTGGAGAATGAGACTGTGTGGTTGACGCAGGCTAAGATGGCAGAGTTGTTTGAGAAGACCCCACAGAATATCACAATGCATATTGGAAATGCATACAAAGAAGGGGAACTTGCAAAAGAATCAACCTGTAAGGAATACTTACAAGTTCAGCAAGAGGGCAAGAACAACGATGAGTAAAGCTGAGTACAAACGTTTAGGCGACTATATCAGAGAGATGAATGTTCATAATCGGGAGCATAGGGCGATGCAAGCTTATACCTTCGGAGATGGAAGAAGCAAGAACGCTCATTGGAGTATGCAAAGTTAAAAAGTAAAACGATAATAGATAAGAGAATGGACTACGAAGGCCGATTTATTATGCAGAAGACGGTGGACTGGTCGCTGTTGAATGACGGAATGACCATTCCTGTGTCTGCATGTGCGCTGTTGAAGGCTTGGGACGAGTCCATATTGACGCATGGCGTATGCAAGGACATAAAAGTCCTTATTGATGGCGAACTCTACGATGCCAAGCTGAAGAACCAGAACTTTGAGCAGAGTAACTGGGCGGGCCATAAGGATGTCATCCAGATTCGCTATGGACGGCAGTCGGCTCTGGCGGTGAAGTTAAGGGCTGTTTTCAAGAAGAGTTACAACTATCTGTTTGCGCAGAAACAGCTTCTTGGTAAGAGCAAGCGACAGATCCTGCTGCCAGATGATATCCATGAATATATTCGACTTTATATGACTACATCGAGCGACGTGCTTTGCATGGAGTGTTGCGCTAATGCTGACTATCAGCAGTTGGCAGATACGCTGAGTACAGTTCCTGAGGAAGTGTATGAGGCAAGCGATGATGATATGTTCTTCTTGGAAGATCGCACGGCAACGATTGAGGAGAAGGAACGGCTGGTGAAGTATCGCAAGATAGACCGCAGCATCATTCGTATGCTCAAGGAGTTTTACGACTACCGCGACGAGATTAGTGGCGAGAAGATTGGCGAACCCTATGGTGATAGCGTGGTGGAAGCTCACCACATCGATTACTTCACTCGTTCGCAGAACAACGACTCTTCGAACATCATTATCATCAGTCCCAATTACCACCGTATCATACACAAGAACAATCCGCACTTCAACCGCAAGAAGTTCCAGTTTGAGTTCGAGAATGGAGAAGTGCTGAGGTTGAAATTGTATGAGCATTTGAAAGTGTAAGGTATTATTTGTTGCGAACATTAATTAGAGGACATTTTGGCAGAATCATGAAAGGTATTATCTACAAATACACATTCCCTGATGGGAAAGTATATATAGGCCAAACACGTAATCCTGAAAAGAGAAAACGTGAGCATATAGACCCTAAAACTGGACCTGTAAATACTGGATTTTGGGAAGCATATCAACGTTTTGGAACCTTCGAGTATGAGGTGATTCGAGAGATAGAAAGCGATAATGAAGACGAATTGATAGACCTGCTTAACAGGTGGGAATCTGGTTACATCTATCAATATAAATCAGACAATCCTGAGTATGGCTATAACCGTACGAGTTATGCTTCTGTTGGAATAGAAAGCAAGAAAATCCTTCGACGTGTTTATAACGCTATTCAAGAGGATTTCTTCAATAGTGAGATAGTAATATTAGATAGCGCATCAGAAAAGATTTGGCGAACAAAGCAGCCCTTAACTGAAGAGGAATTATTCTTGATTACAGAGAAATATCATAATAGTCCATGGTTAGATAGCCTTAAGGATTTTGATTTTAAGAATCTTCGTAAAAGCAGAATCTCAGAAAGAAGAGAGTTCTATCTTGATGAACACTTTGGCTATATCAGATTCGCAGTTTGGGAATGTTCCCAATACATAGCAGCCCAATATGTAAGAGAGAATGGAAAACAAATTGTCGAAGAAGCTCGATTGGCAAAAGCCATCGTTCAGTTGGACAAAGAAGGTAATGTGATAAAAGAGTATGGTTCTATTTTAGAAATCTGCCAAGCGTTCAATATTGAGAGAGGAGATAATATCAGGAACGTATTGAAGGGCAAGCAAAAGACTGCTTACGGATTCTTCTGGAAATACAAGAAAGATATCTAACATTTTGATTATGCGTAAAAGGACTCTTAGCGAATTCATATATGAAGCAAGGAAAGTGCATGGGGATAAATACGATTATTCCCGTGTCGTCTATGAGAGTTCTCTTAAGAAGGTCTGTATCATTTGTCCTGAGCATGGCGAGTTCTGGCAGACTGCCGATGCCCACTTGAGAGGTTCTCAATGTCCACAATGCTATAGATTATCAAGACGTTCAAATGCCGAGACCTTTATCACCAAATGCAAAGAGGTTTATGGGGACTTGTACGATTATTCCAAGGTGAAATATGTTCATTCAAAAGAAAAAGTCTGTGTCATTTGCCCAAAGCATGGTGAGTTTTGGGTAACGCCCAACAATCACATGCGTGGTTCGCGTTGTCCTGCTTGCTATGGAACACCAAAGAAAACGTTAGAGCAGTTCATTGAAGAAGCGCGTAAAATACACGGAGACAAATTTGACTATAATAAAGTCGTTTATGATGGCTTAGATGTAAAAGTGTGTATTGTTTGCCCTGAGCATGGCGAATTTTGGCAGACTCCTTATGTACATCTAAAAGGTGGACAATGTCCTGCCTGTAGCAAGGTACAGCGAATAACCCAGGAAATATTCATTGAGCGAAGTACCAAAATACACAAGGGTAAATATGACTATTCAAAAGTCAAGTTTGAACACGTTAAGAAACATGTCTGTATTGTTTGTCCTGAACACGGCGAGTTCTGGCAAAAACCAGGCATTCATCTTAGAGGATATGGATGTCCGATATGTGGTGGTAGTAAACAATTAACGACAGAAGAGTTTATTGAAAAGGCAAAAAGTGTGCATGAAAACAAATACGATTATTCTAAAACCAATTATATAAATTATAGAACTAAAGTTTGTATTATCTGTCCAGAACATGGGGAATTTTGGCAGGTTCCAAATAATCATCTTTTTGGAGCTGGCTGTCCTGCTTGTCCTGAAAGCAATATGGAGGGAGAAATACGTCATCTTTTATTGAGCAACAATATCGTTTTTGAGCAAGAAAAAGGATTTGATTGGTTGGTATATCATCGTCGAATGTTCTTAGATTTCTTCCTGCCAGAATATGGAGTGGCAATAGAATGCCAGGGTGGACAGCATTTTTCGCCCACACAATTGTTTGGAGGAGAAGAATTCTATAAGCTAACAAAGGAACGCGATGCTGCAAAGAAAAGATTATGTGAAGAGCACGGCATTCGCATATTGTACTATTCGAATGCTCAGATAGAGTATCCCTACCCAGTTTTTGAAAGCATGAGGTTACTGCTGAAAGCTATTAAAGACGAAGGTGTGGTAGCAGACAACAGTAAATGGAGGGATTTGCAGTTAACGCTTGAGTTTGAAGATTAGGTGACTGATATTAAGTCAAGAGAAAGACCTCCTTGGATACTATCAAGCAGGTATGACGATTGACCAACTTGCCAAGCTCTTTGGAAAAGATGAGGATGCAGTCAGAGAAAAT
>JAEEGJ010008805.1_pt1 | contig 27541 bp, 18 predicted proteins | sample 8958761 | NCBI WGS metagenome assembly JAEEGJ01 (sample SAMN16246546, study PRJNA631951) | gut metagenome | biome: gut microbiome; feature: rumen; material: RS-attached | host: Bos | place: Iran: Karaj | collected 2018-10 | reverse complement strand
CTCAGCGACTTCCGGAGGAGCTGCCTCGTAACGGACATGAGACATAGCGAACCAGCCTCTGCCCTGAGTCATGGACTTAAGGTCTGTAGCATACTCGAGCATCTCAGCTGTAGGAACTTCTGCATTTACAACAGAACCCAATTCGTCTGCGTCGATGCCCATGATGCGTCCGCGTCTCTTATTGAGGTCGCCCATGATATCGCCCTGCTTATCCTCAGGAATGTGAACCTCTACCTTGGAGATGGGTTCGAGGAGTACAGGATTAGCTGCAGCCATACCAGCCTTGAATGCGAGGTTTGCAGCGATCTTGAACGCCATTTCTGAAGAGTCTACGTCGTGGTAGGAACCGTCGACCAGTGTAGCCTTGAGGTTAACTACAGGATAGCCTGCGAGGATACCCTTCTTAACGGATTCCTGTAATCCCTTCTCAACTGCAGGGAAGAAGTTCTTAGGTACGGCACCGCCGAATACCTTCTCTTCGAATACGAGATCTTCTGTCTCTGCGTTGGGTTCGAATTCGATCCATACGTCACCGTACTGGCCGTGGCCGCCGGACTGCTTCTTGTGCTTACCCTGAACCTTAACCTTCTTGCGGATAGCTTCACGGTAAGGAACCTTGGGTTCACCCAATTCACAATCAACATTGTATTTATTCTTGAGCTGGCTTACGAGAACCTTGAGCTGCATGTCACCGATACCGGAAAGTACCATCTGCTTTGTCTCAGGGTTTGTCTCGACTGTGAAGCAATGGTCTTCGTCAGCGAGCTTTGTAAGGCCGGAGATGATCTTGTCTTCGTCACCCTTCTTTGTAGGAACGATGGACTTGGAAAGACAAGGCTGAGGGAACTTGATCTTAGGCATCTCGAGGATACGAGCGCGGTCACAGATAGTATCGTTTGTATCTGTGTTGGAGAGCTTGGAAGCTGCGCCGATATCGCCTGCTGTGATGCAGTCTGTGGAGATCTGTTCCTTACCCTTGAGGAAGAACAGGCCGCCGATTCTCTCATCCTTACCCTTTGTTGCGTTATAAACAGTGGAGTTAGCGCGGAGAGTACCTGCGTTAACCTTGAAGATGCTGATCTTACCAACGAACGGGTCAGAGATCGTCTTGAAGCAGAATGCTGCGAGAGGATCGTCAATGGAGCAGCCTACCATCTGTGTGCTGCCGTCAGGAAGTGTAGCTTCCAAAGCGGGCTTCTTGCCTGCCGGAGGTGTATCCTTGGAGATGCAGTTCAAGAGGAAGTCAACGCCCCAGTTCATGTAAGCGGAACCACAGTAGATCGGGTGGAGCTTACCTTCACGGAAGCCTGCATGTACGCCGTGACGGAACTCGTCTTCAGTGAACTTCTCACCTGCGAAGAACTTCTCCATCAATTCGTCGTCTGCCTCAGCAACTACTTCGTTAACCTTCTCCTGGAGCTCATCAACTCTTGCGTTGTACTCTTCAGGAAGAGGATATTCAACAAACTTACCTGTAGCTTTATCTATAGAGAAAGCCTTGCGGTTCATAACATCAACGATACCTGTCATCTTGCCGTCTTCCATGATAGGGAATGAAAGCGGGATAACAGAAGAACCGTAACGCTCCATCATACGTGCAGCTACGGCCTCGAAATCCGCATTAGGCTCGTCCATTCTGTTCATAAAGAATAAGAAAGGAACCTTCTTACCATTCAAAAGTCTGATAGCCTTCTCGGAACCGACGGATGTGCCGCCCTTAGCCGAGATCATGATAACGCCGGAATCGGCGATCCTTATTCCGCTCATCTCTTCACCCAGGAAGTCGAAGTCACCTGGAGTGTCGATAATATTGATCTTACTTCCCTTATATTCGCAGCAGGCAACAGAAAGGCCTACTGACATCTGTCTCTTGATCTCCTCAGGATCATAGTCAAGCGTAGTATTTCCGTCATTAATACGGCCCTGACGATTAATTGCTTTGGTGTAGTAGAGAATAGCCTCAGCTAAGGTCGTCTTGCCGGAACCTACGTGGCCGAACAACGCTATGTTGCGAATCTTATCTGCGGAATAATTTTCCATCAGTCTTTTCCTCCTTCGAAGACAAAAATAAATACTTTCCTATTATAATGGATTCGATATGCCAATTCCACAAAAAATATGTGGCAAGTCATAGTTTTTTTGTGCATAGTTTTGACACCCTACACAAAACGGCGAAAAGGCAATATTTGCAGATAATCATCATGTTTATGCAGTCCCTTTTGCTTGAAAAAAGCCTTTAGGGACTGCATTTTCGAGGGCCGGCAAAAAACCACACAATGAAAAAGGGTGCCACCAGGACACCCTCTTTAAAAAATCTTTTGTTAATCTCTTATACTCTCGGCTTGCCGAAGATGAGTACCAGTCTGTCTTCCTTCTGTGTGAAAGGACTTCCGGAAAGTGAGGACAGGCCTGCTTCTGAGCCGCCGCCCATTGAAGAGATGAGCTTACCGCCGTCATCGTCTACTACGTGGAGCAGTGTCCAGCCTTCAGAGGACTTCTTCTTAAGGAGCTTTGTAAGTGCTTCAACGTTTACTTCAGAAGTCTTATTGTGCTCAACTACCTCAACGGAATAATCCATCGGTGTGCCGGCACCGCCGCCACCTGATCTGACTTTCTTCTCCAACTCTGCAACAGCTGCGTCGAGTGATGCAAGCTTCTTCTCAAGCTCAGCCTTCTCCATCTCTTTCTCCTTAACCTGTTCTTTTAATTCTTCGATCTGATCGAGCATCTTGCCCTTCTCGCTCTCGCTCAATGCAGCCTGCTTAAGGAATACTGACTGCTTCTCGGCGTTGAGAACGATCTCCTGTGCTGCAGCCTCAGCGAGGACTGTAGCGTTCTTGGAGTCAGCGATGATCTCCTTAGCTTCCTTAAGTTCAGCCTGGAGGCCCTTGATCTGATCCTGGATCTCAGCGGATTCCTTCTTGTATTCGCTGTATTCCTTCTCTGCCTGAGCCTTCTTGTCTTCAGCCTCTTCGAGCTCTTTCCTGGATGCTTCCATTGTCTCGTCAAGGTCCTTGCGCTGCTGGGCAGTCTCTTTCTCGAATGTGGCGATCTCAGCTGTGAGCTCATCGCGCTTAGCCATTGCAGCTTCAGCCTCGATCATTACGGCCTTGGCCTTCTCTGTCATGTCGTCGAGTTCAGCCTGTGCCTGCTTATTGCGCTCTTCGAGGTGGGCAATGATCTTATCTCTCTCAGCCTGTGCTTCAGCGATAAGCTTCTCCTTCTCGGCATTGGCAATATCCCTGTCGCGCTCAGCTTCCTGCTTCATCTTGAGAACTTCTGCAGCCTGCTTCTCAGCGATCTTCTTGTTCTCTTCTGCGATCCTGAGCTTTTCTTTCTCAAAATCTTCGCCGAGCTTAACGATCCTGTCTTCAGCTGCCTTGATCTCTTTTTCCTTCTCAGCCTTGATCTTGTCGGCATTGTCCATCATGTTCTGGACTTCCTTGGCCTGAGCGATGAGTTCATCTCTCTGGGCAAGAGCTGCCGCATATTCTTTCTCAACCTGGGCTGCGAGCTGTTCGGTCTGCTTCTGTGTCTCTTCGTAGATCTTCTGCTGCTCGATTCTGGCTGCTTCGATCATCTCATCGTGTTCTTTCTGAGACTTCTTCTTAGCCAGATCCATCATCTCATTGCATTCTTTACGGAGAGTGTCTCTCTTATCACGTGCCTCGATAACCTCATCACGGATAGTATCAACGGACTTCTCTAATGCTTCCTGCTCAGCGAGCTTCTTCTTCTGGAATGTTGTGAACTCTTTATCGAGCTTGGCCCTCTCGGTCTCGAACTGCTGCTGCATGTTTGCATAGTCGTTCTTGAGCTTATCCAAAGCCTCGAGGATCCTCTTCTCTTCTTCGGAACGCTTAGCTTCTGCACGGGCTATATTCTCAGCCTGCTTCTGGTCAAGGATCTTCTTCGCTTCAGCCGCAGCCTCGTCGTTGTTACCCTGTGAAGCCTTCTGGAAATCGTATTTGCACATTGAGCAACGGGCAACGTTGTCACCCATCATTACGCCGCAAACCGGACATCTCTTCATACTAGATTCTCCTGCAAAATGCACGCGAAAAAGAACGCGCGCAAAAATGATATGCCCTATTATATACCAGGCCGCTTGAAAATATTAAGTTTTCTTAAGAGGGTTTTTATAAATTTTTAGTTAATTTTCGGAACGCAGCAGGCCGCGCACGTTTTATTTTTGTATGTAATGCCCTATTTTACTGCATTTGCGCCATCCATATAATGAATTAACCGTTCATCAGGAGGGGAATATGAGATCTAAAATTATCAAACCAGCAATCGCTGCATTAGCACTCGGACTTGCGTTCACAAGCTTTGCAGGATGCACAAGAAAGCTCGGCAACGTTGACAACAATGCCGTAGTCGGAATCACACAGGAACCCGGTATCTTCGATCCGCACACTGTAGTTGCAGCAGGCGACAGAGAGATCATCTTCAATGTTTACGAGGGTCTTTACAAGTACGACAGCAAGGGCAGCCTTAATCCCTGTCTTGCTACTGACGTTGCTATCTCCGACGACGCTTCCGTATATACATTCACCATCAGGGAAGGCGTTAAGTTCCACGATGGTTCTGACTTCGATGCAGCTGACGTCGTTTACTCACTTAAGCGTGCTGCAGGTCTTCTGGACAACCAGGATGGCGTTGCACTTGTAGGCGAACTTGATTCCATCAAGGACGTTAAGGCAACAGCAGAGGGCAAAGTCGAAGTTACTCTCGAGGCAGGAAACACAGAGCTTTTGAGCTACTTCACAACAGGAATCATCCCTGAGAACTACGATAACTGCCAGGCAGCTCCCGTAGGCACAGGTCCTTTCAAGTTCGACTCATACAATCCGGGTCAGAACGTTATCCTCGTAAAGAACGATAACTACTGGCAGAAGGGTCTTCCTTACCTTGATAAGGTTACTTTCAAGGTATGCGCAGACATGGATGCAGGTCTTACTGAGCTTGCATCAGGAAGCATCGACATCTTCCCTTACCTTACAACAGACCGCGCTAACCAGCTCGACAAGGCAAAGTACAATATCCTTTCGAATGGTTCCAACATGGTCCAGATCTTCGCATTGAACAATGCAGTTGAGCCCTTGAACGATCTTAAGGTACGTCAGGCTATCAACTATGCAGTCAGCAGAAAAGACATTATCTCCGTCACAATGGACGGCGCAGGCGTTGAGCTTACAACTGCCATGAGCCCTGCAATGGGAAGCTATTACGATACTTCTCTCGACGGAACTTACAGCCAGGATATCGAGAAGGCAAAGGCACTGCTTGCTGAAGCAGGTTATGAAAACGGCTTCAACATCACATGCACAGTACCTTCCTCTTATCTGATCCACGTTAATACGGCAGTTGAACTCGCATCAGAGCTCAAGGCAGTAGGCATCAACATGGAGATCAAGCAGGTAGACTGGGCTACATGGCTTGACACTGTTTACACAGGCCGCCAGTACGAGACAACAGTCATCGCTCTTACAAGCGACTATGCTCCTTACGACGTTCTTGACCGTTACCAGTCAACAGCTTCAGGCAACTTCATCAACTACAAGAACGATAAGGTCGATGAGCTTATGGCAAAGATCCCTACAATCTCTGACACAAAGCAGAAGACAGAGCTCTACCACCAGGTATTAAAGCTCCTCACAGACGATGCCTGCTCAGTATATCTCCAGGATCCGGCAACGATCACAGCCGTATCCACAAGACTCGAGGGCTACAGTGTATATCCGATGTACGTTCAGGATATGTCACAGGTTAAGCCCGTAACCAAGTGATAAGTTTTTGAGTTTATATACTTATCCGGGCTGTCCTTTTCAGGGCAGCCCTTTTTCTTTTTTGATTTGCAGCGAAAAGTTATATAATAGACATCTAATTTACGTTATTAATTCAGGGGGATCGGGATTTGCAGGGTAAGACCGGCTATTTTGTTGGTAAACTCATAGAGCTTGTTGTGACACTGTTTCTGGTATCACTCCTGGTTTTCATCGCCTTCGCCATTATCCCCGGTGACACCGCGAGAGTAATGTTAGGCCCTGATGCCACCGAAGCTCAGGTAGAGCTCCTTCGCCAGCAGATGGGACTCGATAAGCCCCTTATCGTACGTTACTTCACATGGCTTTTCGGCATAATCACATTTAATCCGGGAACATCTTACGCTTACAACATGAGCGTCGGAACACTTATCGCACAAAGACTTCCCGTCACGCTCGGCATGAGCGTTTTCGCGATGCTCATGGTAATCGCGATATCTTATCCTCTCGCTGTTTTAAGCGCACGCAGACCGGGACGCATCGGTGACCAGATATGCTCAGTTATAGGACATGTCCTGTTTGCTATCCCGCCCTATGTTGCATCGCTCCTGCTGATTCTTCTTGCAAGCTCGTTATTCAGGCTCATCACGGTCGGCACATATGTAAAGCCCTCCGATGACTTCCTGGCTTATGTCGTATGTCTGCTCCTGCCGTCCTTTGCGGTGGCGCTTCCGAAGATCGCCATGAGCTTCAAGTTCTTAAGGTCCTCCATTATCGAGCAGAGGTCTTCGGATTATGTCCGCACATCCAAGAGCCACGGCCTTTCTGACCTCAAGATACTTATCAGGCACGTTCTCCCGAACTCCAACGTATCTTCGATCACGATAATCTCGATCATCCTCTCAGACATCCTGGGCGGAAGCCTTATTGTCGAGCAGGTATTCAATCTGCCGGGCCTTGGCAGACTCCTTCTTGCAGCGATCTCCAGAAGAGACTTCCCGCTTTTGTCGGGCATCGTCTTCTATCTTGCATTTATAACAGTCCTTCTTTACTTCCTTTCCGACATAGCTGCAGCCATATCGGATCCGAGGATCAGGCTCAAGTAAGGAGGATCTGTGCGTATGGTATCAACTAAGACAAAAAACAGATCACCTGAAGCGTCCGCCTTCTACACGGCGGGTCTTATCCTGCTGGGAATAGTCGTTACTGCATTCGTCATCTCGCTTTTCTGGACACCTTATTCTCCGGATGCGACGGATGCAACTGCAAAGCTCTTAGCGCCCTGCGCAGAACACCCCTTCGGAACGGATAACTTCGGAAGAGATGTGCTGTCACGTGTTATGTCGGCATCAAAATACACGATATACATTTCCGCTGCAGGCGTAGCGATCGCGCTTATCCTGGGCACTATTGCAGGCATCCCCGCAGGTTATTTCGGCGGCTATATCGATAAGGGGATCATGCTCCTCGGCAACAGCATCATGTGCTTCCCGGGAATACTTCTGGCACTCGTAGCGGTAGCGGTTTTCGGAGCTTCCGTAACCAATGTCATCTGGGCACTGGGCCTTGTTTTCGCGCCGACCTTCGCGAGAGTATGCCGTGTCGGAACCATGGAGATAAAGGAATTGGATTATATAACGCACGCGCGCGTAATGGGCGTTAAGCCTTACCGCATAATGGGCTTCCACATCTTCCCAAATCTCGTTCCGCAGCTCCTGCCCGCAACGGTAATCGGCCTTGCGAACATGACGCTTTTCGAATCAGGTATGAGCTATCTCGGACTGGGCGTGCAGCCTCCGGATGCTTCATTCGGCAAGATGCTCTCTGACAGCCAGGCATACATCCGTGTTGCTCCCTGGCTCGTTATATTCCCTGCCCTTATGCTTGTCTTCTACATCCTGGGTCTCTACTTCATTTCCGAGGGTCTCCGCGTGAACCTCGCGAAAGGAGGCAAGAGATGACAAGACACATTCACATCGTTAAGGTCCATCATCTGACATTGTCTTTCCCGACGAGGAAGAATCCCAACCCGAAGCCCGTCCTGGACGACGTGGATTTTGGAATAAGAGACGGTGAGATATTAGGTCTCATCGGCAACTCAGGATGCGGCAAGACCATGACTTCACTGGCCATCGCAGGACTTCTTCCAGAGAATGCGGAGATCACATCCGGTTCGATCAAATTTGCAGGCAAAAGCCTTCTCGAAATGAGCCCCCGTGAGCGCCGCTCCATGCTCGGAAAAGACATCGGCATGATATTCCAGGAACCTTCCACTGCTTTAGATCCTCTCATGGCTGTCGGAAAACAGCTCGAAGAGGTCCTCACAGCTCATAAGGAAAACGTCCTTACAAAAGAGGAACGCCACAAGACCATAACGGATATGCTGGAACTCGTCGGATTTACGAATGCCGAAGAGATAATGAACCGCTATCCCCACCAGTTATCCGGCGGACAGCGTCAGAGAGTACTTATTGCCGGCGCAGCGCTCCTTAAGCCGCGCCTTCTTATCTGCGATGAACCGACTTCATCCCTGGATACGGTAACCACGGTATCGATCCTGCAGCTCCTTAAAGAGCTCTGCCACAACCTCCATATAACGATCCTTTTCATCTCCCACGACCTCTCTGTCGTAAGAGGATTCTGCGACCGTGTAATGGTAATGCGTGACGGTAAGATCGTTGACCGGGATACCGCTTCGGATATCCTCTCAAATCCCCGCAATTCCTTTACGGCCGAGCTCCTTACGAATGCCAGACTCGACACGAGGATCATGGGTTTTGAGCCCATAAAGGTCGACTATACAAAAGAACCTGTTCTTACAGCAGGCAATATTACTGCAGGATACGGTAAGACGCTTTTCGAGCGCGGAAAGAATAAGGATGAGAAGACTGACAACAAAGTCCTTCACGACGTATCCCTTAAGGTATATCCGAACGAGATCGTCGGACTTATAGGCGGCTCAGGAAGCGGCAAGACGACACTCATAAGATCGATATTAGGCCTCCTTCCCCACTCAGGTACGGTGGAGATCAAGAGCCCGCGCATCGGCGTTATCTTCCAGGATCCTGTATCCTGCCTTAACCCTGCCCATACGATCAAATGGCATATGTCAGAGGCATTGGAGGCTTCAGGAAAAGCAAATGAGATAAAAGGCGAAGGCACTTACAAAGAGCGCAAAGCAAAGGCTCTTGCACGCATAACGGCGGTGCTCGAGATCTGCGGCCTTGGCGAGGAACACCTTATGCGCCATCCCAATGAGCTCTCAGGCGGACAGCGCCAGAGGGTCGCTATCGCAATGTGCCTTATCCAGGATCCGACACTTATAATCGCCGACGAGCCGTTCTCTTCACTGGATGCAAGTTCTTCAGCCGAGCTCTTAAAACTCATGACGGACATCAACAGGGAACAGCATACGGCTTTCCTCCTGATCACGCACAATATCCACATCGTAAGACAGATAGCTCCGCGCGTTATCGTCATGAGCGACGGCAAGATCTGCGAAGAAGGAACGACTTCAGAAGTTCTCACAAATCCCCAGTCTGAAGCTACTTCAAAACTCCTTGATGCCGAGCGTCAGATCCACGTGATATTACCATTCAATAATTAAGACAGGCTGCTTCCTAAGAAGCAGCCCATCTCAAGGGTGATCTATATAAAGTGTTGTCACTTTATGTCTGTTTTATGCGTCTGCCCTTACCCGTTTTCCCGCAAACGCTCCGGAAATCATGATCCTAAGATGGATACAACTTCCGCATTTCCGCCAGAATATGCCTGAATACCGAAATTGGAACCCGGCTTTGTCGTAATCGTCATTGTCGTTTTGGAAGAATCCAGGGAATAATCGCCGTTCCAATAGTCGTTAATTTTGTTTACAGGGCTCGTATATTTAATGACGATAGTTACTGTGCTGTAATCAGTACTCTGAGGAACCGATATTCTTGTCTCGATAACAGGTGAACCCCAGTCTAAGTAATTATTCTCAGGTGCAGTTGCGCCATCCATATTTGTTACTGTATTTGTACCGCCGATCGTTGTCTGTACGCCGCCGGGCTTTGTTGTCGCAGGCGGAGTCGTAGGAACAGGTGTACTTGTCGGAACCGGTGTGTTTGTAGCTGTTGCAGGCTTCGTAGGTGTTGCTGAACTTGTGTCACCACCACCGCCTGTGCTGCCGCCGGAAAGATCGCCGTTGACCGTCTGGTCATCAGCTACTACTGCATTCGGTGAATTATCCGGATCGTATGTTGCTACGTCGAAGAATTTCGCAGCACCCTTGGCTAATGAATCGACTGTGTCCCAAGCTTCAGCTTCAAATAATTCCTTGCCGTCTGAATCCTGGCCGTGTGTCGCATTAACTCTTGCTGAATTAGCTTTTGCATTGTTAATTGTGATCGCGATGCCAACGAAGGCAGCGGCAGATACAATTACAATTATAGCTACTACTACGATGATCTCTGTGAGAGTAAAGCCTCTCTTACTGTTACGGATTTTTTTCATATAGATCACTCTCCCTTGCATCAAGCTTACCCTTCGCTGATATTTAGATTATACGGGAGCAGTTTTTGACAATTCAATCACCAGAATATTGATTTTATGAGGGTGTTTTTAACAATATGTAACGAACCGTTAAACTGATTTTGTCGAAATCAGTTTTTTGGCCTCAACAATCAAAAACTCCTTAGAATTAGGGCATTTTCCCTCAAGATATCTGTTAAAAACTTTAGATAACACTTCGCCGATCTCAGGTCCCTCTTTCACACCCAGCGAAATAATGTCCTTGCCGTCTATTTCGAGATCCTTAATATCGAAAACCGCGCCTGAAGCAATCAGTTCCTCTGATATCTTATTGAGCTCTTCAAGACGTGTCATGCGCTCCAGGCCCAGAGGCGAATGCGCGAGGATGTCCGCCCTCTGTAATATCTTCAGTTTGTTAAGGATGTCCGAAGGATATTCACACATGAACTTATGGACCTTTACCCTGTCAGGCTTAAGGTACGTATCGTGGAGCTTTACCAGAAGGCATACATTATTAATAAATTGCCTGGAACACTTAAGATCTGTGAGGACCCTCTCTGCTATAGCCATGCTTACAAGAGGATGGCCCTTCATGTGTCCGGTTCCGTCTTCGTCGAGCTTGAAGCATTCGGGTTTGCCGAGATCGTGGAAAAGCGCTGCCATGGCAAGCTCGGAATCTCTTCCCAGTCCTTCGATATAAGGGATCTCCGAAAGAACATCCAGAGTATGCTCAAGAACGTCTCTGTCGTGGTATGAGGATCTCTGGTCAAAGCCTCTGCATAAAGCGATCTCTGGGATCACCACGCTTAACACTTTCCAGCCGGTCCTTATTGCCTGCGGAGCATATTTGCCCGTTACTATTCCTATAAGTTCCGAAGCTATCCTCTCGCCGGAGATCTTTTTTAATTCCTCACGGTGAGTCTCCATCGCAAGAAGGGTTTCCTTCTCGATCTCAAATCCGAGCTTCGAACAGAACCTAATGCCGCGGAGTATCCTTAACGCATCTTCCTCAAAGCGCGCCGCAGGATCTCCCACTGTTCTTATAAGATGCTTTCCGCAGTCTTCCTGACCGCCTTCGGGATCGTGTATGCTGCCGTCAGCATCCATGTACATCGCGTTAATGGTGAAGTCTCTTCTTCTGACGTCTTCTTCGATCGATGACTTGAAAACAACTTCGTCCGGTCTTCTGAGATCGGAATAAGATCCGTCTTCCCTGAAAGTCGTAACTTCGACATCGCCTTCGTCCGTCACTGCCGTAACGGTTCCGTGCTTTGCCGCGTTGTCGTAGAAATTGATACCTGCTTTTCTGAATATCTCTATGGTCTGTTCAGGCTTTGCGGAAGTTGCCACATCGTAATCGTGAGGCACACTGCCGAGAACGATGTCTCTTACGGCACCGCCGGCAACATAGGCCAGAAAGCCTTCTTTCTCGATAAGTTTAAGGATGTCTCCGACATAAGCGGGAATCCTGTTCTCTTTAGCAGGTAATATGGTCATATATTAATTATAACAACAGTTGCCTGATCTGTGGTCAGCGGGAAGCCCGTACAAAAGCTGAAACTGTTATGAATCGTCATATTCTTGAAATAATATAACGCGGACTGTTTAGTTATAATGAATTTGTTTGTGAATCAAACTGCTTTACATGTGCGCTTTTTATGGAGGGATAATATGCTCTTTTCAAGAAAACCTTACCAGATCGATTCCGTCTATTACATGGACAACACACTGAGGATCGGATGTGACTGCCAGGCATTTTCCGAGACGCTCACAGGATGTAAAGACTGCTTCAAGGACGCGAAAGGAAGAATAACGGTCTCCGTTTTCTCACCTGCGAACAACATCATCTCAGTAAGAGTATTGAGCCATCACGCAGAGCCCAGGACGAAGGGCTATTCAGTGATCGACCTCCAGCCTTCCGGATTCGGCACATTGGAAGACACAGGTGATTATTTCACCTTCAAGAGCGGACATCTCGAAGCAAGGATCAGCAAGAAAGTTTTTGATATCAAATTCTTCTACTGCGGTTCTGAACTTCTGAACCAGAACGCAAACATGCCGATCTACTATAAGACCGACTCAGGTTCAGAGAGCTATTACACACTCTCACAGAATGCGATCTTAGGCGCTTCTATCGATCTTAAGCCCAAGGAATCCCTGTACGGTCTTGGCGGTGCTGGCGCTTCCATCATCCGCAACGGACAGATCGTTAAGTGCAACACAATTGACTCTAGAGCAGGAGCAGAACATATTCCTTTCATCCTTTCAGGTTCCAAGTACGGTCTGTTCGTAAATACAAACCGTCCTGTAACTTTCGATGCCGGTTCATCAGGCGGCACCTTAAGCTTCGAAGTCGAAGGCGAGGAACTCGAATACAGCATCATCGCAGGCGACACACCTATGCAGATCTTAGAGGTCTTCAGCCAGCTTAATGGAAGGATCCCCGCACTCACATATGCGACAGGCGGCATCTCAATAGCTTTAAATGACGACGAGAAGCTCACGGCACAGGAGATCCTTGACGCAGTTAAGAGCGCAAAGAGCGCAGGCGTCAATATCAAGGAACTCTGGATCGGCAACTCATGGCGTCCCGACTACGCTCCTTACGGATTCACATTCGACGCTGCAAGATTCCCTGATCCTGTCGGCTTTGCAAAAGCAATATCCGATATGGGCATCATCTTAGGTCTTTCCGTAAATCCTTTCGTTTCCGAGAGAGCACCTGAATATATCGAGCTGTTAGACTCCGGTCTCCTCGTCTCATTTCCTGACGGCAGAGCTGTTCTCTGCGATGCCGAAAAGGGCGGCGTTGCCATGCTCGACTTGAATCTCCCCGAGACAAGAAGCTGGTTCATCAATGCGTGCGCGGCACTTGCAAGACAGGGCTTCTCTGTTTTCGAATCCAACTACACATACTCAATGACAAAGGCTTTCGAGAAGGCTTCGGGCAAGAGAGATTATCTATTGAACTTCACGGGCATCCTCAACACGGCATTAAGCGACGTATCTGCAAGAGAGCGCGGACGCCTCGGCTCATTCATCATTTCCGATTCGATCAGTTCCGGCGACCAGAGATCTCCTTACAGCAATATCTACACGACATTGAAGGCAAGCTATTCCGACCTGGGCGCTGCGGTTAAGAATGCAGTCTCTTACGGTCTTACAGGCTTTGGCGGCATCAATATCGATATCCCGGAGCAGGAACTCAACGACCCCAAACTCTTCGATCACTATGTGGGCTTTGCAGCTTATGCACCTCATTCGAGATTCAAGGGCTCTCTTAAGCTCCTCGAGAATGTTAAGAATCTGAATTCCATCAAGGCATTTACCGCGATCAGGACAGGCCTTGCACCTTATATCTATTCCAGCCTCTGCGAGAGCGTTAAGTACGGCACACCCGTTATCCGCGCAATGGCTCTGGAATTTGCAGGCGACCCGACGGCTGAGAATTTTGACACGGAATACATGCTCGGATCTTCACTTCTCGTGGCACCTTCGATCTATCCCAATGACAACGTAAGAGTTTATATCCCTTCCGGCGTCTGGACTGATTTCATGACTCACGAGAAGATCCAGGGACCGCGTTATATCACACGCAAGACAGCGCCTTTCTCGGCTCCTGTTTTCGCCCGCCCGAACTCCATCATTCCGACAAGAACACCCGATTCCAACAGCGGCATCGGTTCTCTCGACAACCTTACATTCACTTGCTTCGGCTTAGGCCAGGGCACTCAGGCGGCATGTGAGATCTTCGCTGACGGCGGTGTCGGTTCAGGCATCATCACAGCCGAAGTATCAGGCAATAAGATAACTGTCCGCACTCAGAATCTGGGCGGAACAAAGCATCTCGTATTGTCCGGAATATTTAATGTCGTAGGTCTCTCGGAATCCGTACCTGAGAAACTCAGCTACGGTACTTCCATAGAGTTCTTAAGCAACGAGCTCGTTATCAGCTTAGGCTAAAGGCACCGAATCAAAATATTCGATAAGATCTTTGAAGTACTCTTCCTTCACGGGCTCATTCTGGATCTCGTGACGGTAAGGGCCGTAGTTCTTTGACTTAAGATTTGCGCCTGCTGCCTGCATTCTGGCGATTACCTTTTCGACGCCGGTGCCGTAGCTTCCTACCGGGTCATCCTGTCCGTATGTGAAGAAGCACGGGCGGTCAGGTATAAGCGCATAGGCTTCCTTGCTCTGCATGAATCCGATGAGGCTGAAAAGCGTCCTGAATCCCTCGCCGGTAAAATAGAATCCGCACATCGGATCGTCGATATATTTCTGGACCTCTTCCTGGACCGTGGAGAGCCAGTCGTAGCTTGTTCTTGGGTTCTCGATCTTCTTCGTGTAGCTTCCGAAAGCAATGTAGCTGAGCAGTTTGTTTTTCTTCTTAGCGCCTCCGAAAACACAGGCACAGCTTGCCAAGAACTTGCCCATTCCGACGGCAGGATTGGGACCCATTGTGGATGAGAAAACAAAGCCGTCAAACTGTCTGCTGTATCTCGGTGTGGAGAAGATGGATCTTACGACGAATGAACCCATCGAATGTCCGTAGAGGATATATTTCAGGCCTTCTTTGCCAAAGCGCTCCTGCGCATATTCATGAAGGCCCAGCTCGTCTGTGAGGATGGCTTTCCATGAATCCTTTATCCCTCCGAAATATCCCTTGGGGAAACCCGCATCTTTATTCAGATAATAGGTCTGGCCGTGACCTGCCATGTCCATGCCGCAGACGTGATAGCCTGCTTCATTGAACCATTTGATCATCTCTTCATAACGCTCCAGATATTCAGCCATTCCGTGGCAGATCTGGACGACGCCCTTTATCTCGGGAGCGGATGACGGATAGAAAAATCCTGCGATCTTTACACCTTTTCCAATAGAACTTACAAAGTCTTTTCTCTCGGGATTAAGTAATGACATAAAGGCCTCCTTTATCTTCTCCTTCTGCCTCTCATGAGAAGGAGTCTTAAGAGTGTGAGCGCCGCACTCGCGAGTGCAACCGCATATGTATCGCCGGCTGCCCAGAGAACGCTCTTTGCAGCTTTGTACTGATCGTCAGAAACCCACCCGAATTCCTTCATTGCCTTAAGGCCTCTTCTGCTCGCATCGCGCTCGATCGGGAGCGTAACGAGATAGAAAATAAATACGACTGAATAAAGAACTATTCCGACCGTGCTGATCGTGTAGCCTATGTTGCTCATCTCAAGTGACTTGGAAGCATACATGATGATCACGCCGATGATAGCGATCCAGACACTGATCTTCGATGTGAAGCCGGCAACCGGTGCGATCAGCTGACGGACTTTATAAAGTGCCATGTCCGAATGTGCCTGGCATGCGTGTCCGCATTCATGTGCAGCTACGGCTACGGCAGTGATCGAATTCTTTCCGTATGTCGTCTCGGAAAGATTGATGGTCTCTTCCTTAGGATTGTAGTTATCGGTCATCTCACCGCCTGTCGCCTTTACGGTAACACCGTAGACTTCATTCGAAGCAAGCATCTCATGGACGCATGTGTTCGCATCCTTGCGGCTTGCAACAGGCACATTGCTGTACTTCTTAACGAGGCTGTTAAGTCTTGCCCTTACGATAAGGCTCCAGATCATGATGCCGAACGCAAGGATATAAAAAATAAAACTGTAATCACCCATATCATAATACCAGTACATATCTTCCTCCTGAATCTCTTATTCCATTTCAGAGTTTTCTCATGGGTGTATTTTAACATCTTTCAAAGGCAGATAGCACTCACTCCGGAGCTGCCTCTTCTTTAAATTGATTTTTATTTAATTTTCCATACAATAAGAAACAATAATAAAATTTAATGAATTTTTATATTGCCACATCACCTGCTGTTTGGTATGCTACCATACAAGTAAGACCCGTGAACGGACTTTTGACAGCACCCGTTCATTAAGGAGGATAAAGGATATGTTTGAGATTATTACCAAGAAGATGCTTGGACCCAAGGTTTTCCTGATGGAGATCAAGGCTCCGCTCGTAGCCAAGAAAGCTATGCCCGGCCAGTTCCTGATCGTCAGAGCTGATAAGGACGGCGAGAGAATTCCCCTTACAGTCTGCGACTTCGACCGCGAAAATGGCATCATCACGATCGTCTACCAGACAGTAGGCGCAGAGACTGAGAGAATGAGCAGGATGAACGCCGGTGAGTGCTTTGCTGACGTTGTAGGCCCTCTCGGAAACCCCTCCGACCTTTGCGATCTTTCCATTGAAGAACTTAAAGCCAAGAAGATCCTCTTCATCGCAGGAGGCGTCGGAACGGCTCCAGTATATAACCAGCTCAAGTGGCTCCACGACAACGGCATTGAGGTCGACTGCATCCAGGGTGCAAGGACAAAGGAGCTTCTTATTTTCGAAGACGAGATGAAGGCAGTCACAAAGAACCTCTACTTCGCAACAGATGACGGCTCATACGGAATCCACGGCAACGTATGTGTTGCCCTGCAGAAGCTCTGGGATGAGGGCGTCCGTTACGACCACTGCGTAGTAATCGGACCTGTCATCATGATGAAGTTTGCCTGCCAGCTCACAAAGCAGCTCGGCATTCCCACGGTCGTTTCCATGAACACCATAATGGTCGACGGTACGGGCATGTGCGGCGCCTGCAGACTCTTAGTAGGCGGCGAAGTAAAGTTCGCATGCGTTGACGGACCTGAGTTCGACGGACACGCCGTTGATTTCGACCAGGCACTGCAGCGTTCACGCCTCTATAAGACGCAGGAGGGCGAGCTTATGTTAAGGCTCACCGAAGGCGACACACACAGCGGCGGCTGCGGAATGTGCTCATAAGGGGGATAAGATAATGGATTTTGATGTAATGAAGAAAGTACCGGTAGCAGAGCAGGATCCCCAGATCCGCGCCACCAATTTCGATGAGGTATGCCTCGGATATACAAAGGAAGAAGCAGTTCTGGAAGCATCCCGCTGCCTTAACTGCAAGAATGCGCGCTGCATGCAGGGCTGCCCTGTATCGATCAACATTCCGGGCTTCATCTCAAAGCTTAAAGACGGCGACGTTGAGGGCGCTTATAACGTAATATCGTTGTCCTCTTCCCTCCCGGCTGTATGCGGCCGTGTATGCCCCCAGGAGACACAGTGCGAGGCACAGTGCATCAGAGGCATTAAGGGCGAGGCAGTCTCCATCGGACGTCTTGAGAGATTCGTTGCTGACTCTGCCAAGGAAATGGGCATCAAACCCCAGCTCCCTGCCGATATGGTCAAGAAAGGCAAGAAAGTCGCAGTCATCGGCGCAGGCCCCTCTGGCCTTACATGCGCAGGCGACCTTGCAAAGATGGGCTACGACGTAACGATCTTCGAAGCTCTGCACAAGGCAGGCGGCGTACTCGTTTACGGCATCCCCGAATTCCGTCTCCCCAAGGAGAAGGTAGTTGCAAAGGAAGTCGAGAATATTAAGGAACTGGGCGTTAAGATCGTGACTGACGCAGTCATCGGACGCTCGCTTACTATCGACGACCTGTTCGAAAATGAAGGCTTCTCGGCCGTATTCATCGGCTCGGGCGCAGGCCTTCCCCGCTTCATGAATATCCCCGGCGAGCAGGCTCTGGGCGTGTTCTCCGCTAATGAATATCTCACAAGATCCAACCTCATGGGCGCTTTCTCACCTGATTCCAGAACGCCTATCATGAGAGCCAAGAAGGCAGTCATCGTAGGCGGCGGCAACGTTGCAATGGACGCTGCGCGTACTGCAAAGAGATTGGGCGCTGAGGTACATGTTGTTTACAGAAGATCCGAAGCAGAGCTCCCTGCACGTGCTGAAGAAGTCCATCACGCAAAAGAGGAAGGCATCATTTTCGACCTCCTCACAAATCCTGTCGAGATCGTCTCTGACGAGAACGGCTGGGTAAAGGGCTGCACATGCATCCGCATGGAACTTGGCGAGCCTGACGCATCCGGCAGAAGATCACCTGTTCCGGTCGAAGGATCAGAATTTACTATCGAGTGCGATGCAGTCATCATGTCGCTCGGCACATCACCTAACCCGCTCATCAAGAAGACTACTGCAGGCCTCGAGGTCAACAGAAAAGGCGGTATCGTGGTCAACGAGTCGGAGATGACATCAAGAGCCGGTGTTTTCGCAGGCGGTGACGCTGTAACGGGCGCTGCAACGGTTATTCTTGCTATGGGTGCAGGAAAAGCTGCCGCAAAGGGCATCGACGAGTATCTTTCAAAGCAGTAAGCTGATAAACGGCTGATTATTAAGGGCGTCCTTAGCAGGGCGCCCTTTTTATGTCTGCGAAAAAAAGACCCGTACTCAAACGAGCACGGGTCCAAAAGTATCTGTTTTATTTCAGCTTATGCGTTGCAGATGATGGAGAAATCCTCAGCCTTGAGGGAAGCACCACCTACGAGACCGCCGTTGATGTCAGGCTGAGCGAAGAGGCCTGCAGCGTTCTTTGCATTGCAGGATCCGCCGTACTGAATTGTCATAGCCTCTGCGCACTTAGGGCAGTAGAGCTCAGCGATGACGCCACGGATGAACTTGCAGACTTCCTCAGCCTGCTCGTCTGTAGCTGTCTTACCTGTGCCGATAGCCCAGATAGGTTCATAAGCGATTGTGATCTGGCAGAGCTTCTCAGCAGGGATATCCTTGAAAGCGCCAACGATCTGGCCCTTGATCCAGTCGAATGTCTCGCCTGCTTCACGCTGAGCAAGAGACTCACCGCAGCAGATGATAGGTCTTACACCATACTTGAGGAGTGCTAACGCCTTCTTGTTAACTGTCTCGTCTGTCTCTGCATTGTATTCTCTTCTCTCGGAGTGGCCGATGATGCAGTAATTTACGCCCATCTTAGCGAGCCAGAGAGGTGAGATCTCGCCTGTGAAAGCACCCTTCTCTTCGAAGTGGCAGTTCTGGGCAGCGATCTTGATGTTTGTGTAAGCAGCAGCTTCAACTGCAGCAGCAAGTGCTGTAGCAGGAACGCCGAGAGCGATTCTGGATGTAGCATCCTTAACGAGGGGCTTAAGCTCGTTGATGAGCTTAACTGCATCTGCAGGGATACCGCAGTTCATCTTCCAGTTACCGGCTGCGAATGTTCTGTCAGCCTTCTTGTCGTTGAGGCAGTCGATACCAGGGAGAACCTTACCCTCGATGTACTCGAGAGAAGCGCCGCCGCCTGTGGAGATGTGAGAAACCTTATCAGCATAGCCGAGCTTCTCGATAGCAGCTGCGGAGTCACCGCCGCCGATGATCGATGTGCAGTCTGCATCAGCGATTGCCTGAGCGATAGCCTTTGTACCAACTGCGAACTTCTCGAACTCGAAAACGCCTGCAGGGCCATTCCAGATAACTGTCTTAGCGCCCTTGATAGCTTCAGAGAACTTAGCGATTGTCTCAGGTCCGATGTCGAGGCCCTGCCAGCCGTCAGGGATCTCCATTGTAGGAACTACCTTGCTGTTTGCGTTAGCGTCGAAAGCGTCAGCAACAACTGTGTCTGTAGGGAGAAGGAGCTTAACGCCCTTTTCCTCTGCCTTAGCGAGGATCTCCTTAGCGAGGTCAACCTTGTCAGCCTCGAAGAGGGAGTCGCCGATCTGGCCGCCTTGAGCGCCGATGAATGTATAAGCCATACCACCGCCGATGATGATGGTGTCAGCCTTGTCCAAGAGGTTTGTGATAACGCCGATCTTGTCGGAAACCTTAGCGCCGCCAAGAATAGCAACGAACGGTCTTGCAGGATTGTCGAGCGCACCGCCGATGAAGTCGATTTCCTTCTTGATGAGGTAACCGCAAGCGGAAGGCAGGAAGTTTGCAAGGCCTGCTGTGGATGCATGAGCACGGTGAGCTGTACCGAATGCGTCGTTTACATAGAGGTCAGCCATAGAAGCGAGCTCTGCTGCGAACTTAGGATCGTTCTTTGTCTCTTCCTTGTGGAAACGAACATTCTCGAGCATGAGGATCTCGCCATCCTTGAGAGCTGCAGCCTTAGCCTTAGCATCTTCGCCGATAACGTCAGCTGCGAGAGTAACGGGCTTGCCGATGAGCTCAGCGAGTCTGTCTGCTGCGGGCTTCATAGAGAACTTAGCCTCAGGACCGTTCTTCGGACGTCCGAGGTGTGATACGAGGATAACCTTCGCATTGTTGTCTACAAGGTACTTGATTGTAGGGAGAGCACCCTTAATACGCTTGTCGTCTGTGATCTTTGTGCCTGTTTCCTTGTCGAGCGGTACGTTAAAGTCAACACGGACAATAACTCTCTTGCCGGCTACGTTTAAATCCTCGACGCTTTTCTTGTCATACATTGCCATGGATTTTCACACTCCTGATTCATATTTTGTGTTTTGGGAAACACCAAAAATGGTGCCTCTTATTTACTAACTCGAAAATTATACTATCTTCGCGCGATATATTAAAGCAATAAAAAAGGCGAGTTTGGCGTTTATTTTGCCAAACCCGCTTGATTTTTACCTTAAATCGTCCTAGTGAAAATTATTTCTTTTTTCCGAGGAGCGATACGATCTCATGGATCTTGAAGACCTTCTGTCCGTCGACATGGAATCTGTAGAGCTCTCCGTCCTTGTCGTAGATCTCGAAATGCTTGCCGTAGGAAGCTACAAGACCTCTCATCGTATCGATCTCAAAGACCTTGGTCTGGAAAGGAGCCGTAGCGTCGAGCACCCTGTCCTTATACTTTCTCATCGGCTTGCCCTTCTTGTAAGGGATGCCTTCCTCAGCAGGGCAGTCTGTTCCGACATAAGTGATCTCCTTGTCGGTGATAGTAACTCTGCCCTTACCTGTTTTCGCAAAAGTGAATCTGTCGAAAACCTTGAAAAGGTCTGCATTCATCTCCATCTTGAAGCCGCCGGCATCGAGCTGGTCCTTTATAAGTCCTCTCTCCCACTCTGTCCACTTGTGAAGGTCGTCGAAAACAACGCACTGGGGATCGACCTTTTCGATAAGGCCTGTGGGGAGATATCTTGCCGCGTTGCCGCAGTTGGAGCACTGGATCATATCGTGCTTGCCGGAATTCATGTACTGCATCGTATACTCGGAACCGCATCTCGGGCAAGCATAAGCGATATTCTGAAGTCCTGCAGCGAGCTTCCTGCTCTTGTACTTTCTTGGATTCTCACGGATCCAGTCATTCTCGTTGTAGTCAACCGCATCGAGGATCTTCTGCTGGAGTTCTTCTATCGACAATTCCTTGACTTCGTCAGAATAGATCTTCTTTACGAACTCTGCGCTGATCCTGCCCTTGCGCATTCCGGATCTGGACCATCTGGGCCAAGCGAGATATGCGCCGTGGATATGAGCGATATATACGGAAGCGTTAGCTTTCTTGGCGAGTCTTGCAACACCGTCGTCGAAAGTAATGGACTTGCCGTCAACGTGTCTTGTAGCCTCAGGATAAACGATGATGACGCCGTTTCTTTTCATTACGCGCATCATTGCCTTAACTGCAGCGGTATCTACTACGAACTGCTTCTTGGGGATCGCTCCTCCGAGCTTAAACCAGTGACCCCAGGCAGGTGCCCTGAATACGAACTCGCCTGTTACGAAGTTCGCGGGTCTTGCCTTTGTAAGGCGGTTGATGATCATCGGATCCAGGTAAGATTCGTGATTGGAGATGACGATAATAGGGCCTTCGTGGTTAACGAACTCCATGTCAGGTTTAACCTTGATATGCGTGTATGCGCATACCAGAGGCACGATTATACGTGAACCCAAAAATCCGAAATAGAATTTGCTCGGCTCACAACCTATATCATAGTCACGCGGTGCCTTCGAACGGGATGCCGCATTACTCTTGATTTCAGTCATCTCTTTGCTCCATTATCCTTAATAGCGCAAGTATTATACATTAGAGCCGACAGGTTCTTCAACATCAACCTTTTCCGTTTTTCCGAGCTCTCCGCCGTCTTTAATGACAATGACTTTTCCGTCTTCGGCAGCAGCTCCCTGAGCAAGGAGCGCTTCAGGGTCAGTTGTCTCCACTGCATCGATGACTGCGAGGTGTCCGGGCTTAACGATTCCGTCGAGCATTGCTTCGGAGAAACGGTCTTCGACCATGGAAGTAATGACTCTTCTGAGAGGTCTTGCACCATACTGCGGATCGTAACCCTTCTTTGCGAGAAGTTCTTTCGCGCTCTCTGTGAGCTCTATATCCATGCCGAGGTCCTTGATCCTCTTGCCGACCTGCTTCATGAGGATGTCTACGATCTTTACAAGAGATTCCTTGCCGAGCATACGGAAGAAGATAATGTCGTCAACACGGTTAACGAATTCCGGAGTAAACGTCTTCTTGAGTTCGTCGATAACGACCTTCTTTGCTTCGTCGTAAGACTTGCCGCCGTAAAGACCCTCTCTGGAGAGTTCGTCCTTATCGTTATCGTCAGCCATAGAGAAGCCGATCCTTCTGCCTTCGCTGCCTACGAGCATTCTCGCACCAATATTTGATGTCATGATGATGATCGTATTTCTGAAGTCGACCGTTCTGCCGTGGCCGTCCGTAAGACGTCCGTCGTCCAATACCTGAAGCATCGTGTTGAAGATCTCAGGGTGTGCCTTTTCGATCTCATCGAAAAGAACGACTGAATAAGGATGTCTTCTGACAGCTTCTGTGAGCTGGCCGCCCTCATCATATCCGACATATCCCGGAGGCGCACCGATGAGTCTGGAGACATCGTGCTTTTCCATGTATTCGGACATATCAACTCTTACAAGAGCGCTCTCATTGCCGAACATGACTTCGGCCAAAGCCTTGGCGAGCTCTGTCTTACCTACACCGGTCGTACCTAAGAAAATAAAGGAACCTGAAGGTCTCTTCTCGTCCTTGAGACCCAATCTGCCTCTGCGGATGGCCTTTGCGATAGCATGAACTGCTTCGTCCTGGCCTACGACCCTCTTCTGAAGCTCAGATTCAAGGTTCTTGAGCTTATCGGCATCAGATTCCGTGATCTTTGTTGTCGGGATGCCTGTCCACTTTGCAAGTACTAAAGCTACATCATCGACAGTAAGAGTGCCTGTGAAACCCTTATCATCGGGCTTGACCTTATCCTGAAGGACAGAGAGTTTCTCTTTGAGCTTTTCCTCTTCCTCCTTGAGGGTCTGGGCAGCTTCGAAATCCTGGGTATCGACAGCGGCCTTCTTCTTTTCCACGATCTCTTCGATCTTCTTTTCGAGATCGTTCTTATCCTTGGAATCGGCATAGTTGATCCTCTTTGCGGCGGCGGCCTCATCTACGAGGTCGATAGCCTTATCCGGAAGGAATCTGTCGGAAACGTATCTTGCAGAGAGCCTTACGGACTGCTCCAAGACATCGTCAGGAATATAGATCTTGTGATGGTCTTCGTACTTGGACCTCAGACCCTTCATGATAGCGATCGCATCTTCGATAGAGGGCTCTTCGATCAAGACCTTCTGGAAACGTCTCTCAAGAGCATGATCCTTTTCGATGAACTTGGAATATTCATCTAAAGTCGTAGCGCCGATGATCTGAAGCTCGTTCTTTGTAAGAAGAGGCTTCATGATGTTTGCAGCATCCATTGAGCCGCCGGATGTATCGCCTGCGCCTACCAATGTATGAATCTCATCGATGAAGAGGATTACGTTAGGATCAGCTACTGCCTCATCTAACATGTTCTTGATACGCTCTTCGAATTCGCCTCTGTACTTGGAACCGGCTACCATAGAGCCCATCTCCATGCTGTAAACGATCTTGCCCTTGATCACGTCAGGAACATTGTTTTCGGCGATCTTGAGCGCCAGACCCTCTGCGATAGCAGTCTTACCGACACCCGGATCACCTACGAGGCAAGGATTGTTCTTAGTGCGGCGGATAAGAATCTGCATGACACGTGAGATCTCTTCCTCACGTCCGATAACGGGATCGATCTTGCCCTGCTTTGCGAGTTCGGTTAAGTTCTTGCCGTATTTTTCGAGTGTCTTATGGCCGGACTTGCCGCCCTGCTTGGCAGCCGTCTTTCTTGCAGAAGGTGCGGGTTCGCCGCCGGGCATATTGGAATCTTCTGAGCTGTCACCGAATACTCTGCCTTCGTCTCTAGCCTGTTCAGCCTGCTCATTGAAAACATTTATGATCGATGACCTGATGCCTTCCATATCGCATCCTGCAGCTTCAAGGCTCGAAAAGATCTCCGGGTGGTTCGATACTTTTCTGGACATGATCACGAAAAGGAGGTGTTCAGGATTTACCGCACCCTTAAAGCCTGTTTTTCTGGACAGGTCGGATGCGTTGGAAAAGATCCTTCGAACATCGAGACGAAGGCTCTGGAAAGCCCTGTCTGCAAGTATCTTAACGGTATTGTCGTCGAGATCGTAATCTCCCTCTGCACCAAGATTCTCCACTACGACCGACAGGTCCGTAACGTTCTCTTCGAGGATCTCCTTTGCGGGCGTATCAGTAACGCACAATGCCGCGAAAAGAATGGTATCTCTTATTAATGATGTGTGTCTTTCTTCTGCAATAATGCTCGATACCGCGAGCACCTTTGCTGTATCTTCAGTAATTCTCATATCAATCAGCCCCTTTCAAAATCTTTCTTATTCCCTGAGCCCTGAATCTCTGTGAAGCAATACTCTGGCTGCTCTTCACCGAAGGAGCTTCGGGCTCCCAGAGTATGTCCATCGTAAGCTTGTTTATCGTATTCCAGGATATCTTTATATCTCCTGTGTCATCATATTCGTGATAAAGCCTGAGCCAGCCCAATGCCTGAAGCGCTTCGCTCCTGGAGATCATGTTTGCATATCTCAATGTGCCGTAGGATCTGCCGTAAACATCCTGTGACTGGTCTTTCTTGTTTCCGGCGATCTCATCTCTTAATGCTCTTTCAGCCTTGATAACGTCCGAAATGAGCATCTCGCCTCTCTTTAAGAGTTCGTCCTCTGTAACACCCAGCGTATTTACGCTCGCGATGATATAAACATCAGAATCAGAGATCTCGCCTCTTTCCGCGAAAGGATAGATCATCCATTCATACTGGCCTACTCGCTGTTTCAGTGCAGCGATACCGCCTTCAGTCTTTGAGATCGCGGGAAGCGATACCGTATAAAGGATCTTAAGTCCTGTGCCTGCGAGACTTACGCTTGAAGTAAGGAATCCGTAAGTATCGGAAAACGCGATATCAAATTTGCTCTCGAGATCCAATGCAACCTTTTCAGCCTGCTTATAAACACTGATGTCGTGGCCTGCCGCCATCGCCTTTACAGTAAGATGCTCTCCCGAACCTACTGCGATCGAGACGCTGACGTCATCGTTATAGTAGAAAGCTTTTCTGTCGGGATTAGCCATCTGATTTGCTTCTCTTCCCAGGATCTGAAGCCTGGTAAGCTTTAAGACCGTATTCTTATCGAAGTCAGCTGCATTACCGCCCGAATAGACATTTTTGTCGATCTCTTTGTCAACAGTATCAAGGAGGCTCTGGCACTCTTTATCGTCTAATCTCGGCATGAAATTATAGCCTTTTATATTACGTACTATGCATGCCTTTGTGGAGAGAACAACGTCGCTGTCTTTACCCTCATTTGTGTACCATTCAGACATTGCCTTCACCTTCCTTTCTGCCCTTAAGTTCATCTCTGAGCCTTGAAGCGAGTTTGTATTCCTCAGCTTCTGCTGCGGCCTTGATGCCCTTTTCGAGATCTTCGTCAGACAGCATGCCCAGATCAGCTTTCATAAGCTGTTCTACTGTCAGGCCTCCCTTTTCGCTCTTTGCGGAAGGTGCTTTTTCTTCCTTTGCCGGAGCTTCAGGCGCTTTATCTGAGATATCTATAGTCTTTGTCTTCGGCTCTGCTTTCTTTACCATCTGTGGGATCTCTTTGGTCTCCGCACTGGTATCTGCCGACTGTACAGGAAGTCTTCCGGCATACTCGCTGTTGCCCTGCTGCTTGAACATCTCCCTTACGATATTATCGTTAAAGGTGTTGTAGCACTCGATGCATCCTACGCGCCCCTCATTTTCGAATTCCCTTAAAGTCATACCGCACTTAGGGCATGTAAGCGTGCTGTTGCCGAAGTCCAGTTCGCTCATCTGCATGAGAGATGAAGCTATCTGGTCTAAAGGTGAGAACGGGTTGCCCAGAATGTCAGACGGATCTTTTAAGAACCTGTCGTATCCCATAAGCCTCGCACAGTTCTCACAGTATGTGACACCGTTTATCTTGATTATCCTGTTGGTAAGTTCCTTACCGCATCTTTCGCATCTCATATTGTTTTCTCCTTTTGGAATCCCTTATTTCATGTGACCATCAGTCCCAACAGCGCATGCTTGAAAATATCCGCTCTTAAGACTGACCTTATGTCAGAGTCGACCCTGGCCAGAGCCCTGTCCGAAACCGCATTCATGATCGCCGTTCCTTCTTTGGAAGTCATCGCACCGACAGTAACCGCATTGGTCAGGAGGTTCTTGGCCTGCTGCTGCGAAAGGTCATCGCCTACGCTGTCGATTATCGCCTTCAGATATTCGGCAGGTCCCACATGATTTACCCTCGTTATGGTGATCTGTCCGCCGCCGCCTCGTCTGCTCTCGACTATATATCCGCTTCCGCCCGAAAACCTTGTAGACAGCACGTATGTGATCTGGGAAGGCACGCAGTTCGCCTGCTCAGCCAGCTGGCTTCTGCAGATCGTTGCAGTACCGTGATTCTCGTCGACCATCTCCTTGATCATCTGTTCAATTACATCAACCAGTCTTGCCACAAGATCGTCCTCCTTCCGCTTAGTCAGTATTAGTTTTTGGCCTTGCCCTTTTTTGACTTTGACTTTGACTTTCTTTGACTATTATGAAACTGATCCTGTCTTTTGTCAACAGGAAAATCAGGAAAAGTCAAAAACAGATATGATGTGCAATTTTTCTTCATTTTTTGAGCATAAATTGCACAAAAATGGGCTATTTATGCAATTTTCTCCCGTTTTTCGATGAATAATTGCACAGACAGGAAGCTCAGTCCGGTTTCGGTCAAAACAAAAGCTGCCCGAAGGCAGCTTTGTAATCAGTAAATTATCCGTTTAATTATCTGTGATAAAGCTTCTTTGTCTCGTAAATGGGCTCGCAGGTAAGGTTGATGCCGAGTTTGTGGAACATGTTGAGGTCAACAGAGCTCATCATGGTCGTAGAGTGAGCATCGCTGTTTGCGAGATTTCCGATCTGCTGCATAGCGAGTTCTGCAACCGGGTTGGTGGCAGCGCTGATAGCAAGAGCGATGAGGACCTCATCAGTATGAAGTCTCGGGTTGTGGTTGCCCATGTGATTGATCTTAAGGTCAGAGATAG
>JAEEGJ010008803.1_pt1 | contig 27549 bp, 22 predicted proteins | sample 8958761 | NCBI WGS metagenome assembly JAEEGJ01 (sample SAMN16246546, study PRJNA631951) | gut metagenome | biome: gut microbiome; feature: rumen; material: RS-attached | host: Bos | place: Iran: Karaj | collected 2018-10 | reverse complement strand
AATGCAGCCTCACACTGCACACACAACCAACCCCGTTCCGTTCATCCTCTACAACTACGATCCCGAGTACACACTCCGTGAGGGCGGCCGCCTCTGCGACATCGCTCCCACTCTCCTTGAGATCATGGGTCTGCCCCAGCCTGCAGAGATGACCGGTGAGTCACTTCTCATCAAGAAGTAATTCATTTCGCTTATGAAAACCAAGGGCACGGCTTGAAGCTGTGCCCTTTTTTATTGCAGGTACGGTTGTGTGTACATACGAAACTCGAGAAAAGTCTGTTTTTATATGTGCGTTTTCATCGAAAACGGCCTCTGAAAGCCTTCGCGCACATATATTTTCAAGAAAAAGACCTTTTTCGTATGTGCATTTTTCGCTGGCAGGGGCAAAAACGTCCGAAATGCACATATAAATTCATTGAAAAAGCGGTTTTCGTATGTACGCCTGCCACAGACCAAAGTGCCGCCCGTCCAAACAAAAAAGGCCGCACCGCTGCAGCCCCTTCAAAAACACTGATCTACTTTATTTTTTCTTCCGCCTGCTCATGGTGGCCCGGTAACTGACATCCAGCAATTCGAATACTTTCGGGCCGGGAACTGTCCCGTCGAGCAGAACGGTTATCCAGTGCCTTTTGTTCATGTGATACGAGGGTATTATCCCCTCGCTGTGACATAGCATATCGTGCAGGACCGGGTCATCGATCTTGAGATTCATGCAGTCGGCGGCGCCATCGCCTGACAAGCCGAGGCGGTCTTTCCTGACGCGCATGATGAGTGCAAACCATTTGCGGTTGTCACAGTGCCTGAAAACGCAGGAAACCGGATCTCCCTCCCATGGGAATTCCGGTTCCGCTCCGTATTGGCTCTTTATATGTTCAATTGCGATCTCTCTAGAGATATCCATAAACTGCCGGCCGGTCTTCAGTTAGAATCCGGGACCGCCTTGATCGCAGCAAGAAGTTCGGGGAAATCCTCAAATGCGGGGATGTCCGGGTTATCTGCGATGATCTTCTCCGTGCTCTTGAAAAGGAATCCCGCCTTTGAAGCCTTGATCATGGCGAGATCGTTATACGAATCGCCGGATGCAATAGTGTCAAAACCGATGGACTGCAGTGCACGGACCGTGGAAAGCTTTGAATTCTCGACTCTCATCTTGAAGTCCTCGATCATGCCGTCCTCACCTACGATCAGGGAGTTGCAGAACAACGACGGATAGCCGAGCTTTGCCATGAGGGGCATTGCAAACTGTGTGAAAGTATCGCTTATGATGATGACCTGCATATCCTTGCGGAGCTCATCTAAGAATTCCTTTGCGCCGGGGAGCGGATCGATCTGCGCGATAACATCCTGGATCTCCTTTAAGCCCAGACCGTGCTCACGGAGTATGCCGAGTCTCCAGTGCATGAGCTTATCGTAATCGGGTTCGTCGCGTGTGGTGCGCGTAAGCTCCGGAATGCCGGTCTTCTTGGAGAACTCGATCCAGATCTCAGGTACCAGTACACCTTCCATATCAAGACAAACAATGTTCATGTTATTACCTCCTGTTAAATCCCGCGAAAGAGATCATATTCTTGCGTAAATAAATGCTCCGGAATCGTATCCCAAGCCGTACATGCCGAAAATGAGGACCGCTACGGCAAGGAGCATGAATACTGCCCATGATACCACAACCGGCTTGCTCATGATCTTGGCAAGCACAAGACGCGGCTCTTCTTCCTGCTTTTCGCGGTATTTATAGATATCGACTGCGACAAGAACTGCAAATGCAACAATCAGCACGATAAGGTTGCCCGTATCAAGTCCCAGAGATGCCAGAGTCTCGCTGCTCATGGAGAAGGGCCTGAATATCGCCTTATACATCATGACGGCGTCAGGAACGTTATCAGCCCTGAAGAAAATGTGTCCGAGGCAGATAAGGAAGAATGTGCGTGCCGTCTGGAAGATCTTGTAAGGGAGTTTGTCGCTGTGAAGCGCTTTTCTGAGCTTGACCGAGACAGGCTCCACCAGCTCGCCCAATATGATGTAGAAACAATGCAGCAGACCCGTACCGATAACGTACTTCATGAGTCCGCCGTGCCAATAGCCGACTGCTGCCCAAAGGATTATAAGTCCGAAGTAAGTCGGGACCTTCTTGCCCTTTTTCTTGCCGAAAAGCTTCTTGGAGACATCTCCGATCTTAACAAATACTGAGGTGCGCAGCATCGGATAGAACAGATAATCACGGAGCCATCCGCCCAGAGTGATGTGCCAGCGCTGCCAGTACTCGCGGATCGTGTGGGCTAGGAACGGGCTGTTGAAGTTCTCAGGCATCTCGATGCCCAGAAGATGCGATGCGCCTAAGACGACATCCATGCACCCGGAGAAATCGGCATAGAGCTGGATCGCAAAGCATGCAGCACCGATAAAGACATAAAGGCCGCCAAACGTCTCGTGATCGCCGTAGATGTTATTGACCACCAGAGCGATCCTGTCTGCGATGACGAGCTTTTTGAAGAAGCCCCAGGCGATCCTGATGGCGCTCTCCCTGAGCCTTTCGAAGGTGAACGCCGCGTCCTTCGCGCCATCAAGCTTGACCGAAAGGTTCGCATAAGAATTCATCGGACCCGAAGTGAAATACGGGAAATAAGTAGCGAAAAGCAGATACCTGAAAAAGTTCTTCTCAGGCTCGGTCCTCTCCCATCTGCAGTCGAGCGTGTAGCCGATGAGCTGAAGCGTATAGAACGCCATTCCAACGGGAACCGCATAGTACATGAACGTGCGGGTGTTTTCGGAAGCACCGAAGACCTTGTTCAGATTCTCCGCAAATATACCGATCACGCCGTAATATCTGACCGAGCAGAGTATTCCGAGGTTAAGGACAACAGTGATCACCGTTGCGGCATTCCTTAAGCCTTTGCTCTTTGAAGGTCCTGCCAACAATCCTCCGATATAGGTCGTGACCGCAGCCAGGAGCACGAAAACGAGCGAATAAAATCCGCAGGACGCGCAGAATGCCAGGCTGGCCGCAAGCAGCACCCACCGTCTCGCGCCGCCGGGCATGAGATAGTAGATGAATGCGGTAAACGCAACAAATATCAGGAAAGCGGCTGATACGAGCGACATTTAGGATTATCCGAGGTGAGCCATGATCTTGTCGACCATCTCGCCGACATTCTTGAGACCTGTTGTCTCACCCATCGTAAATCTGATGCCAAAGCCTCTCTCGATAGCAACGAGCAGGTTGATGTGCTCGAGCGAATCCCAGCCGTCAACATCGGCTGCGGTGGTGGAATCGGTTACATTGATGTCCTCATCGTCGAAAACATCCTGAAATATCTCATTAAGCTTTACGAAAACTTCTTCTCTTGTCATTACAGTATCTCCTTATGTCAATTGACTTTGATCGCGACGTTCTTAGAAAAATACGGCGCGGAAAGATCGAGTTCCCATTCGGCTGACCCGTCCTCCGACTCACGGATTTTAACAAATCCCTGCATTCCGTAAAAGTCCTTAACCATTTTATTCTTCGCGGTAGGATAATAAAAGCCTTTGATCTTGGCAATTCCGCGCTCTTTGCACTCGGCAACGAACTCGTCCATCATGGCAAACTCCATGCCGCGCTTCAAGACTCTGCAGCTCATAAGCCAGAGGTCCATCAGGAATACCTTCTCCCCGCCCTCTTCCGTCTCATGGCCGAAGGATACCGCGACAACGCCGTTATCGCCGAATTTGTCCTCAAGCCTGCCGTAGCGCGTAATATACGCGGGATCGGCTGCGAATTTCTCGATCTCGGCCTGACTGCAGCGGAGGGTCGTGAGGTTGAACTGGTTGCTCTTGTTCGTAAGTTCGGCGATCCTTGCCATATAAAGAGGCGTGAAAGGCTTGATCTCGGCCTGCATTTCGAGCGACCTTAAGTAGTCGTCGTAATCATCGAAAGATGCGGATGCCTTCGCTCTTTCCATGTTTGCCTTGTACATTCCGTTACGCTTTAAGTCTTCAGCCGAGAGCCCGGTGACCTCAAAGAAACCGTTGGAATCGATAATGTCGATATATGTCTCAGGAGCGCCGACCTCAGGCACGCTGATGCCCGGGACCTGAGCTTCTACGAGCGCCCTTTCGACGGGGTTGTCATCAACGAACACAAAAGAATCGGCACCGATGTTGATGTCTGCCGCTGTCTTCTTTATGTTGATGTCCTTGTTGTCCCAGTTGGCGCGGATGATGAGGAAATCGTCCTGCTTCAGCGTGGAATCGGGACGCGCAAGACCTGCTAACGCATTCTCCTCGTCGTTCTTGGAAGCAACGGTCAGAAGGATTCCCAGATCCTTATGTGCCTTGATGTACTGCTGGAATTCGGTGAACAGTTCGGATTCCGCATCCTCGTGCCCTATGTGGATATTCTCAGGGCCGTCGTCGCCTACGATGCCGCCCCAGAGGGTGTTGTCCATATCAAGGGCGAACGCCTTCTTGTTCTTGCCGTAAACCGCCTTGATTATGTGCGAAAGGTTGAAAGCAAACTCCGGGATGGCCGAAACTGCAACCGCATACTTGTATCTGTACCAGTCGCCCGGATCAGACCATTTCTTTATTCCGTAGACAGCCGAGATGTAGTTGATGTCATGAATAAAGAAATTCTCGTGACTCCTTGCGTAATCGTAGAAACGCTCGTTGAGCCTGTTGATGAAATTGAGCCTTCCGTGGATATCGGATACATCCGCGTTGCCCATGAGTCTGTAATACGGCTGCTCGAAATTGTTCTGGATAATGGTGCAGTGGAATTTCTGATCGAGCTTTTCCCAGATCTGCGTAAAACGTGCCATTGTCTCATCCGCAAGCGCTTCGACCGCTTCGGCGCTGTCGCTTACGACAGGGAAATTTAAGATGTTGCGGGATGTCGTATGGATAAATACAAGGTCCGGGTTAAACGCTTCCAGTTCCTCGTTGCCGAAAACCGCATCCTCATAGTACTTGTTGTATTCCGATTCGTAGAACTCCGGCCTGATGCCGTAGTTGAGAAGGAAGAGCTCTAATATCAGCTTGATGTCGCTGGTCGTAGAGCCGCCAAGTATCGCGATCTTCTTGTCTGTATATGTAACGCCTTCGCGCTCTATAAGCTGCCTTCTTATGGCTTTCTTCTTGCGCAGGATATAATCCGGATCAAAAGGATATTCCAGTTCTTTTAATGCCATATTGCCCCCATGAACAAAATAAATATAAATAATAATATAACATTTTTGCACTCTGTATTATAACCGACGCCGTAAATGCGTGCTATTATGGCATTCGGGTTAAAAAAGGAGCTGTATTTTGGAAGATTTTTCATTCTTACGTGATCTGGCAATCATTTTATTGAGCGCAAAGGCATTCGGCATTCTTGCCCGCAAGCTTCACGCTCCTGAAGTCGTCGGTGAGATCCTCGCCGGCGTTTTGATCGGACCTGCGGTCCTTGGCTTTGTCAGCGAGACTGACTTCATTACCAAGATGGCCGAGATCGGCGTCATCATGCTCATGTTCGAGGCGGGCCTTGCAACTGACATGAAAAAGCTCAAGCAGACGGGACTTAAGGCGACCGCCATCGCGTGTGCCGGCGTTTTCGTCCCCATGCTCCTCGGAACTATCCTTTTCATGAGCTTCTACGGATTTGACACCATCGGAAGCGAGCAGTTCTACAAAGCCCTTTTCATCGGTACCATCATGTCCGCAACCTCGGTCAGCATCACAGTCGCTGCCCTCAAGGAGCTCGGCAAGCTCAACGGAACTGTCGGAACGACCATCGTGAGCTCCGCTATCATCGACGATGTCATCGGCATCATCGTCCTGACTTTCGTACTCAGCGCAAAGGACACCAACACCAACGTCTGGATGATCATTCTTAAGGCAGTGCTGTTCTTCGCGGTAGCCATCATCACCGGATTCATCGTATACAATATCTTCAAGTGGCTCGACAACCGTTACGAGCATACGAGACGTATCCCTATCATCGCTCTCGTTTACTGCATCGTGATGGCATATATCTCCAAGACCTATTTCGGCATCGCTGAGATCACCGGTGCTTATGTTGCGGGAATCGTCCTTTGCAACCTCCATGACGCCAAATACGTTGAAAGAAGAGTCGATATCAGCGCATACATGGTTTTCGCGCCCATCTTCTTCGCGGGTATCGGTCTCAAGGTCTCCTTTTCTTCAATGAACTTAAAGCTCCTTCTCTTCTCAGTCGCTTTCGTAGCGGTCGCATGCATCGCGAAGATCATAGGCTGCGGCGCAGTCTCCAAGCTCTGCAGATTCAGCTTCAATGATTCCCTCAAGATCGGTGTCGGCATGATGACCAGAGGCGAGGTTGCCCTGATCACAGCGAAAGCCGGCCTTGCGGTAGGACTTATCACTCCTGAGTATTTCACGGGTGTCATCATACTGATCCTTTTCAGTTCGATAGCCGTGCCCATCATGCTCAAGAGCATGTACAAGAAGCACCCCGCAGATTAAAGGATCTTATTCGGCTTTTTTCTTTTTAGACGCGAAAACAAATCTCTGCTGGATGGAATAGCTCAGCAGGAAGAGCAGTGTATCAACGATACACTTGATAAGTGTCTTCGGAACAACCGGAAGAAGGAAACATATCCCGGCAACAGACCATGCGCTCGCCTGCATCTGGACAAAGGCCAGGATGGCATATTTGACGAGTGACGTGCCCTTTCCGGCACGGCTCTTGAATACAAGAGTGTAATTGATGATGTAGTTATATGTCGCGGAGATCAGCCTCGCGCATATCGTCGAAAACTGTACGAGATACGCTTCCGGGATCGCTCCTGCAAATATCCTGCAGAAAACAGAAAAAAGGATAATGTCCACAACGAACGATGAGAGCGAAGCAAACATGTATTTAACAAATTTGACTCCGAGTATCTTATAAATGCGGACCGAATCCTTGAACGGATCGAAGTGCGTCTGGTGATTCTCCTTGGAATCATAGACGGTCTTGATGGGAACCTCATGGATCTTCAGTCTGCCGGCGCACTCTAAAAGCATCTGTGTCTCGAATTCGAATCTTTCGCCCTTACAGTCGATAAGATCGGTCATGAAATCCAACGGGATACCGCGAAGGCCCGTCTGTGTATCGCTTACCTTGACTCCCGACACATATGAGAACACCTTGATCGTGATGTTATTGCCGACACGGCTCTTCCAGGGGACATCCTCGCCGTCGAACTTTCTGACTCCCAGAATGAGGGAATCCGGATTTGCTATCAGCGCGCCTATTATTGACGCTATGCATGCCGGCGTATGCTGTCCGTCGGAGTCGGCGGTAACACATCCGATCACATCGGGCATATTGTCTCTGATATATTCGAATGCGGTCTTGAGTGCTCTGCCCTTACCTCTGTTGGGACGGTAAGAGATGTATTTTCCGCCGTGGGGTTCGATGATCGCGGCTGCCTTGGCAAAGATCTCGTCGTACTCGGAGCCGCTCCCGTCATTGACGATAATGACCGGCGCCATGTCTTCCTTTACGAAATCGTTCAGCAGCGTAATAAGCCGTTCATCCGGCTCGTACGAAGGTATGACTATAGGTACTTTCTTGGTCAAATCATCCATATGAACACATATTAACATAGTTTTCTTTAATAGTAGTCTGCCTTGACTTGCCATGCTCTGTCTTTTATTCTTTTTAAGTATTTTTTAGAGGAAAGACAGTCTATGGGTAATTTTTTCGGTAATGCTCAATATATGAAATATCTGGCCATCGCCCTGTTTGTGGTGATGTACGTGCTTTTGGTGCTGCTTCCGAAGCGCCGTGCGGTAGTTGCGCTCACGACAGCCACCTTAATGGTCATCTTCCAGATCCTGCCCGTATCCAAGGTCCCCGGCGCGATCGACTGGAACGTCCTCATGATGCTTTTCGGAACAATGGTCATCGTCGACTATTTCATTGAATCCAAGATGCCCAACAGGATAGCGGAAGCTCTTTTGAGGCTCGCTCCCAACGTCATCTGGGTCACGGTGCTCATGTCGCTTTTCTCCGGTATCATATCGGCTTTCATCGACAACGTCGCAACAGTCCTCATGGTAGCTCCGGTAGGCCTTGCGATCTGCAAGAAACTCAATAAGAATCCTGTCGGCATGATCATCGCCATCGCGGTATCTTCCAATCTCCAGGGCGCCGCAACACTCGTAGGCGACACGACATCCATCATGCTCGCCGCTTCGGCAAAGATGAACTTCAACGACTTCTTCTGGATGCACGGAAGACCGGGTATGTTCTTTGCAGTTGAGCTGGGCGCTCTTCTCACGGTCCCGATCATGATGTTCCTTTTCCGCAAGGACAAGGCTCCCGTATCGAGCGACGAACATACTAAGGTTACAGACTACGTCCCGACTATCACGATGGTCGGTCACGTCGTTCTTCTCATCATCGCTTCATTCATCCCGAACACTCCCGAAATGATCAACGGCTACATCTGCATGGCATGCGGCGTACTGACTATCATCTGGGAGCTCATCAAGCAGAGATCGGTAAAGGGAATGCTCCATTCGCTCAACGCAATGGACTATGACACCATGGCCCTGTTGGCTGGTCTTTTCGTAGTCATTGCATCGATCAACGAGGTCGGCATCATCAAGGATGTTGCAAACCTCATCGCAAAGCTGGGCGGCAACAACAGATTCCTGCTCTTCACCATCGTCGTCTGGGGTTCAGTCATCATATCGGCATTCATCGACAACATCCCTTATACCGCAACGATGCTCCCGCTCCTTGCAACCGTCGCAAACACGATGAACGTCGAACCGTATTTCCTTTTCTTCGGACTTCTTGTCGGTGCAACTTTAGGCGGCAATCTCACTCCGATCGGAGCTTCCGCCAACATCGCAGGCGTAGGAATGCTCAGAAAAGAAGGCTACGAAGTCAGGTTCCGCGACTTCATGAAAATAGGTATCCCTTTCACGCTGACGGCAGTCATCTCGGGATACCTTTTCGTCTGGATCTTCTGGAGGCCGGTCTGATAACTAGTCTCCTTCGTGGATCTTTTTCTTGATGGAATACATCACCTTGTCCGCTTCGTTAATATACTCATTGACAGTCTTTCCGGATTCCGGATCGGTTATCACGTAACCGCAGGATACAGAGACTTTGCCGGGTATCTTTCTTGCTTTGCAGAGCGCATTAAGCTGCTTTTCTATCTTTGTACGCAGCGCTTCCGAATCAGCTTCTCCGGTATCAGGCGAAAGGATGATGAACTCATCCCCGCCGTATCTGACAGCGAGCGCATCAGGACCGATGCTGGCCATTATCGCATCCGCAACAGCAATGATTGACCGGTCGCCCGCAGCATGTCCGTACTCGTCGTTGATATTCTTCATGTAGTTGATGTCCGTGAACATGATCGCCAGCGGTCTTTTAAACTCAACTGATTCCTCATACAGGATATCGGCGATACTGTCAAAGCAGAACCTGTTGTAAAGGCCGGTCAGAGGGTCCTTGTTATAGAGGTCCGACAACTCCCTGTTAGCTTCATCGAGCCTCATCTTCAGACGGTATTCCATGAAGGACTGCTCTAGCTTTTCCATGTAAGAATAAACCCCTAAGTTCTCCGAGATCATGACCGGAGTCTCCTTAAATGCGAAATACCCGCAGTTGTATCTTCCCGAGCTCAGCGGGAAAAAGAAGAACAGACTCTGCTTCCCGGGCTTTTTCTTATAACCGGGGATAAGCTCGCCTGCCTTAAGCTTGCCGTCAACGATCTTTCCGTTCCTTAACGCCACAGTCACATCAAGTTTTGCATTATAGCCGTCTTTGAGGATAAGGCTGTCGTCCGGAGTGGGATCGTTAAAGTATCCTCTGTTGAGGACCATATAAAAATCAGAGCCTACAACATAGTTATTATCTTTATAGAAATTCCTCAGATGGTCTTTCATATCCTCATATCCGCTTGATTTGAGGATCTCGTTTCTTTCCATGCGGCAGAGTCTTTCGAAGAACTCAAGGTCTCTTTTGACAGTATGGACCGATCTGCAGTAGGCCCTTCTGGCTTCATCATACTCCCTGTTGTTCCTGCAGCCGCAGCTCTCCGCGATCACCGCATGTGAAGAGACCACTTCCTTGACCATGCTCGTGCTGTCCTCTATGATGTCGCACAAAAGCTTGGCCGCATTCGATCCGATAGTAAAATAATCCTGCTCTACCGTGGTCAGGGCCGGATATGTGATCTCGCTTTCTTCGATGTGATCGAATCCGGTGATTATGAGATCATCGGGAAGCTTATATCCCATCTGGATAAGCCTTCCTGAGACTGCGAGCGCCATGACGTCATTTGCGCAGATCATCGCATCGGGCAGGCCGGCCTTGGACCTGGCGATCTTACTTGCTATCTCTGCAGCATGCTCATTGACCCAGTCGGCATAGTAGATATCTTCTTCCTTGAGCTCAAGCCCGTTCTCTTTGAAGACATCCTCGATAACGCTCTGTCTGATGCTCGTATCGATATGTTCCCTGCTGCCTCCGATATACACCGCACGCTTAATGCCGTGCTCTTTGACAAGGTGCTCGACAAGCTCTCTCATGCCGGTCTCGTTGTTTGAGCCGACGAAGGGGATGCCGTCAACATATGCGCCGATGCTTACGACGGGAACATTCTTTTTCCTTGAGTTAAGGCAGATCTGTTTTGCGGTGTCGAAATCGTTTATTAGACCCGAAAAGACGATGACTCCGTCATAGTTTTCGAGCTTCGGAAGCCAATAGATACCGGCACGTCCCGCATTGAACTCGGGGCTGTCGTTATATGCCGCGTATCCTACAAAGACATCAATGTCGAAGTCTTTTACGGATGCGACAGTCCTCATGCCGTCAAGCGCTTTCAGAGTAGCATATCTGTTATATCCGTTCGCAAAAACCGCAATCCTGTTTTTCATATACAATGCCTTCAAAGAACAAACTCTTTTGAATCAGCTGAAAGTGTTATCGAAGAATCCTCAGGGACAAGTTCATATCCGCCCTTGAAGCCGGTAACGGTCACATTGCCCTCACCGTCTGTTACTACGGTCTCATCAGTGTGCCATTCGTGATTGATGAGGTGATCCAAAAGCTCATAGGAAGGCTTGACCGATCCGTCTTTCCTGATGACGCCGCTCGGAGCATTGAGCCACATTCCGTCGGTAAAATCCCAGCCGGTCACGGCTTTGACCTGCGGGTGTTCGAAAAGGATGCGGTACATCTCCTCCATCTGTCTCATCTGGCGTTCCTCGCCCTTTGGTGTTGACGGCCATTCTTCCGCCGTCACCTGGAAATCGTTAAGATCTTCCAGTTCCTCCGGGACAAGGAAATCGCCCGATGTGAGAGTGTTCTCCGTAAAATGGATAGGAAGGCCAAATCTGGAGAATCTTTCCAACACGTCATAAAGCTTATCCGCGCCCCAGTATTTCTGATGCTGGTGCGACTGGATACCGATGGTGCTGATGGGAACGCCCGCGTCGAGGCACTCCTCGATCAGTTCCTCATATTTGCTCGAAGTATTGAAGTCATTGAGCAGGAGCTCGGCACCCGGATTCATCTTGTGTGCCTCATCAAAGACCGCCTTTACGAGCGGTACTCTTCCGTACTCCTTGCAGATCCTTGTTACCGCATTATCGTACTTGTCAAAGACCGGCATAATAACGACTTCGTTTATTACATCCCACTTGTCGATCACGCCCTTAAAACCCGTGACCTCGCGGTCGATCCTCTTAAGGAGCTTTTCAAGGATCGTCTTGTTGTCATAAGCCATGAGCCAGTCGGCGCATACAGTGTGCCAGACGAGCGGGTGACCCTTGACCGTGACGCCTCTTTCCTGGAGATACTTAGCTGCGTTCATCCTGCTTTCCGTCTGGGGCTTGCCCTCTTCCGGCTCAAATGTGCCGAGATAGAACGGGAGCGTCGCGTAGTTATATATCTTCAGCCACTTGTCGGTAATGTCCCTGTAATACTCTTTTTTCTGCTCATCGCCTGCCATGAACAAAGAGACAAAATCAAAGCCTCCGCATCCGAAAAGAAATTCGTGACTCTTCTGTGTCAGCCTGAGCTTTGCGTTTCTTACGGGCATACCGTTGGCATCCGTGACTTTTATGCTACGGGTAGCTTTTCTGTGATCCAGATTGCTCATAACAGGGGTCCTCTCTTGATATAAATGGAAATTCTAAAAAAATCCTAACACGAGGCGCTTTACCGTTTCAACAGTAAAACATTAACTATCGGTAAATATCTGAATATTGTCATGCTATAATTAATAATCAATCGGGGAGGGATCTGCCAAAATGAAGAAATCCGCAAAGGCTCTTACATTCGCTGCAGCAGCCATGGCAGCCGGCATGGCCGTATCGGGATGCTGGAATGGATTTGGCGGCAACGTTTACGGACCTCCGCCGTCATCTGACACGACCAAAGAGACAAAGGTCACAGACACTACGCTTCCTTCAACATACGATCCCACCACAGAGCAGGAGGTCGATGTTTACGGACCTCCGCCGGGTGAACCGGACTGATCCTGTCATGGAGCTTTCAGAATTCAAGAAAAAATGTTTAGATGCCCGTGCCGAACAGCGCGAGCGTCTTTATTTGGAGCCTGAACTGGTCTATCTGTTTTTCGAGCTTACCCAAAGCTGCAACTCGAAATGCTTCCACTGTGGCAGCCGCTGCGAGCCAGGCCTCGGTCACGGCCCTGCTCCCGAAGAGTTCAAAAAAGTATTGGATGATGTTAAGTCGAACCTTGATATCTCGAAATTGCAGCTCTGCATAACAGGCGGCGAGCCTTTGCTCTACCCCGGATTCCCCGAACTGATGAGCTACGCCAAAGAACAGGGTTTTCACTGGGGCATGACATCAAACGGAACTCTCATAACAGAAGACGTCGCGAAGATGCTTGAAGACACCGGTATGGGAACTATCTCTGTCAGCATCGACGGTTTGGAGCAGACCCACGACAGGCAAAGAGGCCTTAAAGGCGGCTATAAAGCGGCCATGCGCGGGATACAGAATCTCATTGACCGTAAAGCTTTTGAACACATACAGGTCACAACGGTGATCAATCACAGGAACATAGACGAACTCGATGCTCTTTACGATATCATGGACGACCTCGATATAGACTCCTGGAGAGTCATAGGGATAGAGCCGATGGGAAGGGCTCTGGAATTTCCTGATATGCTCCTTACACCTGATGACCAGAGAAGGCTTTTCAGATTCATTCTCGAAAAACGCAAAGCAGGGATCCCCGTATGCTACGGCTGCAGCCACTTTTTAGGATTCGATCTCGAACGCAATGTCAGGGACTTCTTCTTCCTCTGCGGCGCAGGCATTCACACGGCAAGCATCAGATCTAACGGCGATATCACCGCATGTCTCGACATTGAACCGAGGCCGGAGCTGATCCAGGGCAACATCAGAAAAGACCGTTTCAGCGAAGTCTGGAAAAACAGATTCGAAGTCTACAGAAAGCCTCTGTCGGACAGCTGTAAAGACTGCAAAGACTGTGAATACGTGAAATGGTGCGCGGGCGGGGCGCATCACAGTTTCGACTACGATAACAATAAACAGCGCATATGCATGAAAGGTATTCTCTTCTGATTTTTGTATTCGGATAAAAGTGTGCAACAATAAGAGATAGAACTTTTTTAAAGAGGCACACTATGAGAAGAGCACTTAAGACAGCATCCGTTCTAATTGCAGCCTTGATGGCGGCTTCCGTTATGGCCTCATGCAAGAAAGAAACTTCCCCTTCCAACAGGCCGACCATAATCAACACGGTCAACACCGGTGATGCGCCTTCAATGGCAAAAGACCCCGACCTGGGCAAATATCTTATAGAGCTCACGGTATATGACCCCGGTAACAAAGAAAAGAACGAGAGATGGGAGCAGCATTACCGCATAGGAACCGACTGCACCCTTGAAATGTACGGGATCTTCAACGGCAAGGTATACAGAGGCAAGAAGATCGGACTGACCAACCTCGAATACAAGAACATCTATGAACTGGTCAAGGCAAACCCTCTGGAGACTCAGGAGGTTGCCGTTTACATGAACAATCCGGACGGGTGGGTCAGGAATCTGATTTCATACGACAAAGAAGACAAGGTAAAAACGAAGATCGGCGGGACCATGGCGAGCGGTGCGGCTTTTGACAGGATCTGCGAGCTTATCTTAAGCTTCCCTAACGAAGGCGAGAAGACCGAATTCATAAACAACGTCCAGACCGCGGTCAACAAGGATTATTACGTCGGATAAACATGCCTGGCAGCAGCGACAGACCCCGGGTCAAGCATATACCCGTTTATACTAAGACAGCCGGAAGGCAGGTCTTAAAGAGCAGCATCGGCAAGGGTATCGTAAGATCGGGCGGAAGAGCCACCGCGCGCGTGGGCGCAAGGAGCGCCAGAGTCCTGGCAAACGTTCTGAGATCGGGATCGCGCATGTATTCCGTCACCATCTTAAGAAGCCTTATGAGAGCTCTGATGGCGAACGTCATCACCGCCGTCATCACGCTCGTACTGTTCACTCTTTACGATGTCATCATATGGCTTCGCAAAGAACGCTCAGGCCGGCAGCTTCTTGTCAATCTCTTAAGCAACATCTGGGTCATCACATGGGGAACGATAGCGTTCTTTTTGTGGGAACTTGCCGCGAAATCCCTTTTGGGCGACACTGGTCCTTTGGCGGAGATCGGCGGTTTTGTTACCGGATTCATCGTATCGATACTGGCCTGTCTGGTCATGGGAAGGGTTTTCGACAGGGTCTCCTCGAGGTATTACACAAGTGACAGCGAACGGATGCTCGAGATCCTCGGGACGGAATATGAGCGCATCAAGCTCGAGAACGGCCTTAACCACGATGAGTCGAGAAAGCTTTTGGAAGAAATAGAGAAAAAGGTCACTCCGAAAACAGTTAAGCAGATGATCAGGTCCGGCGATCCCGAAAAATATGCGACAGACCTGATAGAACCTATTATAATGTTATCCGTCAGGGAGGCATAAGATGTCTGAGGATAACAAAGTATCGGTCAAGAACGGCAGCACTGCCGCCATGCTGTTCCGGTCATTCGGACTGCCGCGGCTTATTGCCGTCTTTTTCTGGTTCGCGGGTATCGATCTGATCGTATTGAATAAGCAGAATAACGCCCTGTATAACTGGCAGGCTTTCATCGAAAGCGTTCCCGTTTATCTTTTTGTCATCAGGACTCTGCTCGGATTTGCCGCTCTCACGCTGCTTAGGTTCCTTTTAAGGAAAACCAAAAATCCCGAGACAGGTGATTCCGCCGCGCTGTTTACCGGAAGTATTTTCTTCGCCTGCACTGCCCTTTTCGGCTGCAGCGATTTTTATTTCATCCTGGGAGTCTTTGCGGTATGCACCGTTTTCGCAGCGTATGCCGCAGGCAGATATGATCTGTCACTTTTCGAGAAGCTCCCCTTTAAAGTATCGGTCATTGTCATCGCCGTCATCGCAGTATTCGTAACAGCCTTCGTCTGCGTCGTGTCCTGGTGCAGGCACATGACGTATAACACCGCCTGCTTTGACATGGGTATCTTTACCCAGATGTTCCACTCGATGAGAACAGACCTCACGACAAACACGACCTGTGAACGCGACTTTCTTCTCCCTCATCTGAATATCCACGCTTCATACATTCTCTATGTGCTCCTTCCCTTCTATGCTCTTTTCCCGGGTCCCGTCACGCTCCTGATCGCTCAGGCATTGATCTCGATGTCAGGTCTGATCCCCGTTGTGCTGATAGCGAAAAAGCGCGGCTTTAACGGGCTTTTCACCGTGTTCATCTCTGCCGTATATATCTTTAACAGCGGTCTTCTTGCCCCCTGTTTCTTCCACTTTCATGAGAACTGTTTCCTTCCCGCTCTGTTGATGTGGCTGCTTTTTGCCGTCGATACAGGGAAGGTGATCCCGCTCTACATACTGTCCGCGCTTACCTGTCTGGTCAAAGAGGATGCGCCTCTTTATATAATCTGCATCGGATTGTTCTACCTGGCTGACGAGAAAAGCAGAAAGCGCATACACGGCGGCATCACAGCATTGCTCGCACTCGCTTATTTCGTCTTCATAATGAAGAGATTAGAGGCCACGGGAAGTGCTGACATGATGATTGGCCAGAGGTTCTCCAATCTTGTCTTCGGTAACAATAACGGGTTTACGGGCATTCTCAGGAATGTACTCACAAACCCTTCATATTTTTTCAGCCTGCTCTTCTCACAGAGCTCACTCATCTTCCTTCTCCGGATGATGATGCCCCTTCTCTTCCTGCCTTTCGCCACCGTGAAGATCCACAGGTATTTCCTCATGCTGCCCATGGTGATAATGAACCTGGTGATCGGATCGGGTTATCACTACGCGGCAGAGATGGGCTTCCACTACACATTCGGAACTGCAGTCCTTCTGATCTTCATGACTGTCCTCAACTGCTCAGACATGAAGGAAGAGAACAGAAGGACCGCCGCTGCCGCAGTCATGGCCGCGGCCCTGATAACGGCATTCCCGCTCCTTACGGAAAATCTTTCTTACATTAAGGAATATCAGAACAACAAAGAACACTACCAAAAGATTGAAGCCACCCTTACTTCGATCCCTGCCGATGCGACGGTCATTGCCGCTCCCCGGTATCTCCCGCACATAGCCGAAAGAAGCGGGATCTATCAGCTGAGCGAAGAAGATTATGTCACCGTGAACGGCAACGTGACAGCTATTAAGGACATGAATAATTTCGAATACTTCGTGTTAGACGCAAAGGACGGCAACACGCAGGGCGCTGTAGCCATTCTCGAATCGGGCGGTTTTAAATTCTATGCCGAAAGCGGGGATTCTGTTCTTATCTACAGAAAAGCCGGATGATCAGTCATCATCAATTACCGGTTCGTTATTCCTCAATACGATCACAGCCAGCTCGGGACCGTCGTTAAACCTGAACGGCGCGATCCCGTTGCCTATTCCGCGGCTTACATACATCTGGGTATTGCCTTCGATATAAAGACCTGACGTGTATTTCGGCAGAAGGCCCTGGGAAGGCGAATACAAGGGTCCTATGAACGGAAGTCTGACCTGTCCGCCGTGAGCGTGTCCGGTCAGTACCAGATCAATGCCATTTTTTGAATAGACATTGATAAGCTCGGGTCTGTGGCTCAGAAGGATCTTCACCTGATCATCACTCACATCTGCGAAAGCCGTCTTGATCTCCTCATCCACGATAACCGGGTCAGGCTTGCTCCAGTCGAATGCGGGATCTGTTATTCCCGCAAGGGTGACTGATTCCTCTTCAACAGTAAGAACAGATACATTCTCGTTATCGAGGATCGACACACCCGCTTCATCCATACGTCTTACAAGTTCTGCATACTCTTCCGGCAGATTTGCCTCGTGATTGCCGGAGACATAGAAGACAGGCGCTATCTCTACCGCTTTGCTGACAAACATCATCGCGTTGTCCACGTTCTTCGTATTGCGGTCTATAAGATCTCCCGTGATGACGATAATGTCGGGATCTGCCGCTTTGATGCATGAGATAAGATAAGACTGGCCTATTCCGTAAACGTTGTTATGAAGATCTGATACCTGGACTATCCGGTATCCGTCAAAAGAACCGGGGAGACCATTGATACATACTTCCGTAACGGTCGTGTGAATGATGATATTGTCTAACGCGACAATAACAAAGAACGCGATGATAAGCACGCGTATCAGGTTACGTATTATGTGCCTTTTCTTGTTTACTAATCTCATGATCTATTTCCAAATAAAAAGCCCGCAGAACGAGTATACCTCATCTGCGGGCGAAAACCATCCGTTATCAGTTTATTCGTTGAGCTTTTCGATAATGCCGGGGAGCTCCTTGTCAACGATGTCGTTGTCGAGCTGGCATGTACCGGCGTTTGCGTGTCCGCCGCCGCCGTAGCAGAAGCAGAGCTCGCCGATATCGACCTTGCTTGCCTTGTTGACGATAGATTTGCCGATCATGACCGCGGTGTTCTGCTTCTTGAAGCCCCACGCGACGTGAACGCTGATCTCGATCTCAGGCCACATTGCATAGATCATGAAACGGTTGCCGGCATAAATGGTCTCGAGCGGTCTCAAGTCCAAAACAGCGACTTTTCCGTTGATCTTAACGTTGTCCTTGAGCTGCTGCTTGAAAAGCTCCTGCTGCTCGAAATAAAGGTCAACACGCTCCTTGACGTCAGGAAGAGTAAGCACCTCATCGATCGAGTGGTCAACACAGTAGCTGATGAGCTCCATCATGAGATCGTAGTTGGAGATCCTGAAATCATGGAATCTTCCGAGACCGGTCCTTGCATCCATGAGGAAGTCCATAAGCACCCAGCCTGTAGGATTGAGGATCTCATCGACCGTAAAATCAGCTGAGTCTCCCTTATCTACCGCATCAAGGATCTCTTCGGTTACTGTCTTGAATCTGTCAGAACCGCCGTAGAACTCATAGACTACTCTTGCTGCCGACTTGGCACCTGCGACACAGACAAACTTCTCGCCGAAATCATCCTCATCAGTTCTGATAAGCTCGGTCTCATGGTGGTCGAAAGCAAGACCTACCCTGGGATCGAACGGGAGATTTGTCGTTATGTCATTCTCGGTAATATCAACTTTACCGTCCTGAACATCCTTCGGATGAACGAACTTAATATCGTCTATCATATCCAGTTCCCTGAGGAGCATGGCACAGACAAGGCCATCGAAATCGCTTCTCGTAACAAGACGCATCTTCTTTTCCATAATGTAAGCCTCCCGTAAAAGATTTTTTATCTGGGGATATCTTATCACATCCCGAAGGCACTTTTCAGGCCGTTACAAATAGTTAATCAAACGTTTTGAAATACAAAACAACCGTCAAAAGCAAACCCCCGGAAGAGTTTTCCGGGGGTCGCAACCGTATCACGAAGGTCTGTAATTCAGTTGTTATACCAGCTTGGCATTACCCAGTACAGAAGGGTTCATGTAACCCGTGCCTGTATCGTCTGCCCAGCTAAGTGTTCCGGAACGTGAACCCGCAGAGGTTGCATCGTTGACCTGGAGTTCCAATCCGATGACGGTCTTGCCTGCCTCAGGTGTGATGTCCGTCCACTTGAAGGATGCCTCTACAAGATAACCGCCGTCAGTAAGCTTGACTGCTGACTTCATGTTCTCGGCCTTGCACTTTTCGCCGTTGAAACTCAGCTTGTTCTTGTAGCTGACCCTGTACTGCTTGTCGTCAGGCTGATAGGATTCAGGCTTCTTGTGATCCTCATCGATGAAGACTTCGATGGAATCCTGCTGGTAATCGTCTGAGCTTGCATCGTTAAGTACCTTATCCTTAACGTCCATCAGGACATAAAGGTTATCCTTGTCCCAGAGGAGCTTAGCATCGCATGTGACTGCCACGCTCTGGACAACGATCTCGAGCTTTACCGTCTCAGCGTTCTTCCATGCGTCATCGATCTCACCGTCAACGTTAACTGTTCCCTGCTTGATCTCGATCGTAGGTCTCTTGAGAGCGTCAACGGGCTCGATCTTTGTGGGATCAACGAAAGCCCAGTATGTGAGCTTAGCCTGATAATTGCCGTCGAAAAGGAGCGGGAATACCTTCATCTTGCCGTCAGATGCGCCTCCGACGTTGTTGGCATCCTGAAGCCATGAATTAGAATCGATAACTCCCCAGAATGTGATGCCGCAGAAGTTGATGCCGTCCTTTTTGAGTGTCTTGGCAGTATCGTAAAGACGCGCCATGTAATCGCCTTCACGGTTGAGCTCATCGGCAAGCTTTGCATCGGAACCGTCATAGGTAGCGCTCGGCTTGATGTCAAGCTCGGTAAGCATGACCTTGTCTACTACTTTGCCGTACTCCCTTGCAGCTTCCTCAAACTGTGAGACTGAAGGAGCGTTAACGCCGTAGTGTCCCTGCATGCCGAAACCGGTAATCCTGGTACCCTCTGCCGCCTTTACGTCATTGATAAGCTGGATGATGCCGCCGCGCTTCTTCGCGTCGCAATCATTGTAGTCATTGTAGTAAAGCTCGAGAGAAGCAGGAGCATACTTGTTTGCAAATTTAAACGCATTGATGATGTACTCGTTGCTGCCGTATACCTTCCACCAGGAAGACTTGGAGCTGTGTGTATCATCAGAGAGATTGTCTCCGCCCTGCTCCGCGTCAGTACGGTATGTTGCGGTAGCGTCGCTTATCGCTTCGTTAACAACGTCAAATCCGTAGAAAAGATCCTTATACTTGCTCTGGTCGCCCGTGTAGTAAGTAAGCATTGTCTTGATATACCACTCGAGGCGCTTGCTCATTACATCCTTGGAGACGTAATCCTTGGTCTTGTCATAACCTTCATGGAAGAACCACTCGGGTGTCTGTGAATGCCATACGAGAACGTGTCCTCTTACCCTGATCTTGTGATCGGGATTCTTCTTGTTCCACTCGGCGATCTGGTCGAGCATCTTGTCTGCTCTTGAATGATCGAGTGTGGGAACGTCGATCTGCTCGCCGTTAAGATCTTCCTTATGGATGCTTCCTGCGGCGGGAGATGCGTTATTGTAACCGAACATTGCATCAGGCTTAAGCTCGTTTTCGAGAGTTACCGCATTGAAATGCTTGGTAACGAGCTGCATGAGCTTCTCATCGGTGATCTCATCGCTGCTGTAACATGTTCCGACGATGGCATCCTCGCCAAGTCCGTCCTTGCTCGCAACCACTTTGCAAAGGTCGGGAATGTCGGTGTGAACTTCGTCAGGTCCAAAGGATCTCGACGGCTCCACTTTTGCGCCGGCCTTGCAGCCGCACTGGGCGAAGATCATCGTAAGGCCCATGCCCAACGCGAAGATTTTCTGCAGATTCTTCTTCATAATGCCTCCAATAGCTATAAATCAACTGTCCGCTGTATGACAGTCTTCTCTATTTTAACTATATATATTTATTAGAGTTTGAAAGACCGACAAAATCTATCAGTTTACATGGATTATTTCAGCTTAACCGTCATCTGCGATACGCAATCGTGTCTTTTATTCTTTCTCGTCAGATGTTTTCGTCAGAAAATAAGCCCCTGATGGAAGGAGTTCTTTCCGGTATCCCTGTTTAATAAAATGGTCAATGTATTCTTCAAACATCGTATTAACATATATGCCATCCGGCCTTTTGTCCGGGAAAAGTTCATAGTATTGATCAAGTCGGTCAAGGCTGTTCTGATTTACACCGGATAACCACGCCGAATATGTAGCCATATCCAATTCGGCCATTATGTACAATATTGTATTGTTTGAGAAAAACAGAACTTTTCTGATTTTGGAACGGTTTTTTATATAAGATACGTCATCAGACATTTGGTAATAGTAATCACGTTGCGGCTGTGTCATGATTATCCCTTTTTCCGCTCCTGAATCTGCAGCTACAGTTTGGGCTTCCATGCCACCACTCTCCCATTGGACACAAGAATACCTGGCATATAATTCACCGGTAAACTGCATGATCAATAACAGAGCTGCTGTTATAACACAAACAAAGGATTTGATCATCACAGGGGTTTTCATCTCCACAAGATTCGGGAATGCTGCAAACAGGATGACGATACCGGATACCGCCATCACGGTAGAAGCGTTTGAAACAGCATAGAATCTTTGATTTGATGACCAGAATATACACATCGAGTAGATCAAACCCGGCAGCCATACAGCAAAGAAAGGTACCCTTACTTTTTCGTCTTTGCAATTCAATGCACAAAACGGTGCAACCAACCCGATCGGGAACATAAGATAATTGGGGTAAATCTCTTTATAGAATCCTAATCCTATGATCAAACATAAAATGCAGGTTGTAATTAAACATAATGTCTTTTCCTTTTTCAAAACGGAGAACAATATCACAACCAATAACAATGCCAAACAATAAGGAGAAAAATCATTGCAATTTATTATGCTCAAGAAAAATGTGATCAGATGCTGGAAAAAAGATGGCTGGGTATGCTTCGGATCATTCAGTATCAGCGGAAGAACAGAAAGGATATCCTTAAGTGTTGCATGTCTTGAAAACAGGAAAACACAAAACAGGATCAATAATATGAGACAGCCTATACTGTTCCAGAGCCAAAGCAAAAATGCACCTTTTTTATGCTTAACCATAAAACAGACAGATACTATCGTAAAACCGAGATACAGGATCAACAGATGAGGACAACACAAGACCGCGCCCGCAAACAGCAATCCGGAAAACAGATAACTGAGCCTTAAATGGGATTTTGCGGTTGCGATTATAGAACAACTGCTCAACAGACAGATAATGCCGAGCGAATTATAACTCAATGCCATAATTCCATACGGAGCATAGATCAATAATGCCAGCGCAGCTAACTTACTGCCTGTTTGAGAAAATGCTCTGAGCCTTATGTAGATGAATACCGATGCTGTTGTCCAAACGAAAACAAACAGATATCTGAAAAAAAGGAAAATACCCTCTGTGCTGCCATTGATCAGCAAATAAAGGCGGACTGCCGGATAAAGCAAAAAACCGGATAATTGGGACACATGCCACTCGTGCAATAACAGATTGTCTCCGCGGCACAACCTATATGGAACCGTGAGATAGAATGCTTCATCAACATTTGCAAAACCGTATCTGCATTTCCATAAGATAAAGCAAAAGACAGCAAAAAAAGATATCCAGTATAAAAGCCCCAAAAACAATTTTCGTTCTTTAGGCGTTTTTATTGAATTCTGTGTCTTTATTTGCTGCATTTGGCATCAGTATAACACATTGCTTAATTGCCATTACAACCGGTCTGACATCCTCTATACAGTCTGCGGTAAAACGATCCGTTCGCTATTTATCTTCATCGCTATCAACGACCTTTTTGCCGAACCATTTGCGGCGGCGCCAGTGATCGAGAACGATAAGACCTCTTATACACTCATCCGAAGCGGTGCCTGCGAAGATGCCTGCCACACCAAAACCCAAAACCACTCCGTAGCAGTACCCTCCTACGGCTCCGAGCAGCACCATGGTGATAAGACCGACTATGAGCGGATAGATATAATCTCCCGCGGCTTTGAGGCTGCTTACGACAGTCATGTTAAGGCATCTGCCGATCTCAAGGAAGACATCCACTGCCATTATCATGAAGCCGAGCTGTATTATCGCCTCATTTTTCGTAAAGATCCTCAGTGTGAACGGCGAAAGGAGCCAGTTGGCGACAGAGATCAACACGGTTATGGGCAGTGTGAGCTTGAGCGTTGAGAACACCCTCTTGTATGCCGCCTCTTCTTTTGCCGCGCCGACCAAGTGTCCCGTGATTATCTGGGTCGCCATGGCGCTCGCATTTGAAAAGACCATCGAGAACGAAATGAGTGAGTTGCAGAAGACACGCGCGTTGACTGAATCGTCACCCATAGGGTTAACGAAAGACAGGAGCACCAGCTGGTACATGCTGTAAGCAAAGTTTTCGCCCGCGGAAGGCAGGCCGATCCTTATCATCTTCCACAGCATCTTGCCCGGGAACGGTGTCAAAAGCTTCAGACTGATCTTTCCTATCTTCTTTCTGTAGAAGAACAAAAGCGCGCAGATCAACGCGATCACTCTTGCGGTCACGGTGGAAATACCGACGCCGGCAACGCCCAGATTCAGATGTTTGAGGGGACCGAACAGGAACATATAATTGCCGCCGATATTTATCAGGTTGATTATGACCGAAATGATCATGCCTATCTTGGTATAACCGTTACAGCGCAGGATCTGGAGCATTACGTTATATCCGGCCTGCAGGAAAAGCCCGCCTCCGACTATATTGAGATATGTGTGCACATCCGGAAGCATACCCTCCGAGACATTGAGGAATGACGTTATGAGGCCTTTTCCGAGAACAAGCAGGGATGAAAGAACTATTCCGAATACAAGGTTTACAATGAGTGCCAGAGTATAGATCTTATCCATCTCATCGTATTTTTTCGCGCCGAGATACTGCGCGACCACTACGGATATTGCGGTCGCGATGATGTTGAACATGATGATGAAAAGGAACATCACCTGATTTGCATTGCCGACCGCTCCGGCCGAATTCTCGGAATAGCGGCTCAGCATCAGAGTGTCCACGTTGTTGAGAAGGATGTTCAGAAGAAGCTCCAGGAACATCGGCCCCGCGATCATGAACAGCGGAGTCTTCTCATCGATTACCCGGATACCGCCGGAACTTTTACTCATATTGCGCCTCCAAAACAATACGAGATTATACACTCAGAGGAGATTTAAAAAAGCAAAAAATGAAAAAAACTCAAATAAAATAAAAAGAAAAGCGTTTTATGTTACGGAAGGTCGGATCACTGCCGTCCGGAATATCCCGTTTCTTTGTGTATCAGCTGCTTATGCTCATACATGAGCTTATCCGCTCTGTTGAAAACGTCTTTGTATGAATGGTCTTTTTCACGGTCATATATTGCGCTTCCCACAGCCAGAGAGACGCGCTCCGACTCTTCGGAAGCGTTGTTCTGCTGCTCCAGGAGCATATTTAATGTCTCAAGCTTCTCATTTATCTTGGCATAATCCACACCGCCGGGAAGCACTACGAATTCATCTCCGCCTATCCTGAAGACGGTACTCATCGGGAATGCCTGGCAAAGAATTCCCGCCGCTTTTTTGATCATATCGTCGCCTGCCTGGTGGCCAAGACTGTCGTTGATATTCTTCAGGAAGTTAAGGTCGCACATGACAACAGCGAATTCCGCGGTTCCTGACCTGATCTGCGCATCGATAAAGCCGATGGTATCTTCGTAAGCGGTCTTGTTCTTGACCTTTGTCAGGGAATCGATATATGCGAGGTCTCTCATGATGACAAGATCGCTCTTGTGTTTCTTCATCTCCAGAGCGTTCTGCGCCATCCTCATCCTGTTATCCTCAGCCCTTGCGCGTATCTTATCGATAGCGATCCTGAATGCCTTGGACAGGTCTCCGACCTCATCACCCTTTTCAGGAGGGAGCACAACATCGTAATTGCCGGTACTTATCTGCTCAGCGGCGGCGGTAAGCTTTGTCAGAGGATTAGTTATGCGTGAAGCCATTATCGCCGCAACCGCAGCGCCCGCGATCGTCAGTCCGACAGACACCAGACCCATGAGAAGGGCTGCTCTGTCTCTTTCATTGAATATTTCGCTGTAGCTGTCGCAAAGCACGAATTTCATGCCGTTACGCAATGTGACAAACACCATTACGCGGTCTGTATTATGGTAAAAATAGCGGATGAGCGAATCACCGGTCGATTCGGCCGTCATGAGATCCCCGTTCTCGACCACTTGATCTTCGGCATCACTGTGCATCTTTCCGGAAACAAGGTCATTCAGGTGGTAATGGGCGGTTCCGTCTCCGGCCTTAAGATACATATAGCCGGTCTCATTATATTTATATTGGGCTACCAATTTAAGAAGCCTGGTAAAGCTGATGTCGATCCCGATTATCGCTACGGGGGTATCCTCAACAAAGATCGGCTCAATATACGAGATGAGATAATCCTCCACGCTGAGATCATAGTAAGGCTTGGTCCATACAGCCTTCCCGCTCTTGATCGGTCCGTAATACCAGTATTCCGCGACAGGGTCTTTTTCTATTTCTTCCTGAGAAAAAGGGATTATCCTGAACTTTCCGCTCTCATCACGGGTGTAGTACACGCCTTCGTCGTTCTTTGTAGCGCCCGTAACATCAAGTGTGTAATGGATATATGCGCCCTGTATGAAATCTTTATGTTCGGTCATGTAACGGATAAGGTCATCAGCCTCTCTGACTATACCGTCACGAAGCACCTTGTCTTCCGAGATAGTCTTAACATCAGGAATCTTGTTTTTGGTCCATTTCGAGAGCGATCCTACGGCATCCTCGATCCTTAGAAGATCGGCATCAAGGTCACTGCCGCGCTCCTCACAGAACAGGTTCATCTGGGTGGCGGCATTCCTCGTAAGTATACGGCCGGTCAGCAGCACGCAGATCGTCAGCAGACATACTGCGAGTGCGAATGTGCCTATAACTATGAGCAATACCAACTTGGTGCTTATAGATGAGAAAAACGTCTTTTTCTTTTCCACTACTGCTGCCCCAATACTCCTGAATTTACCCTTCCTAATATTATAAACTTAAAAGAAGATAAAAAAAGTCCCCGGACACCATTCCGGCATCCGGGGGCGAAAACAAAATCACAAGGATTGAAAGAAATTATTCAACGTTAGGAATAGTAGCGAATCCCTTCTCAAGGTCCTCATCAGTCGGGATGATGTCAGACATCTTACCGTCGTGATATGCCTGATATGCAGTCATATCGAAGTAACCGGTACCTGTGAGGTTGAACAGGATCGTCTTGGCTTCGCCCGTCTCCTTGCACTTGAGAGCCTCGTCGATAGCGGCGCGGATAGCGTGTGAAGACTCAGGCGCAGGAAGGATCGTCTCTGTTCTCGCAAAGAGAGTAGCAGCCTCGAAAACCTTTGTCTGCTCGACAGCGACAGCCCTCATGTAGCCGTCGTGATAGAGCTGGGAAACGATAGGAGACATACCGTGATATCTCAGACCGCCTGCATGTGAAGGTGAAGGCATGAACTCTGAACCGAGTGTGTACATCTTGCCGAGCGGGCAGACGTGACCGGTATCGCAGAAATCGTATGCAAATCTTCCCCTTGTAAGTGAAGGGCAGGAAGCAGGCTCTACTGCGATGATCTCAGGATCCTTCTTGCCTGTGAGCTTGTCTCTCATGAATGCAGACATGATGCCGCCAAGGTTGGATCCGCCGCCTGCGCATCCGATTACGATGTCAGGATACTCGCCGGCCTTCTCCATCTGGATATAAGCTTCTTCACCGATGATGGACTGGTGGAGGAGGACCTGGTTAAGAACAGAACCCAATACATATCTGCTGTTGGGAGTATGAGTTGCCTTCTCGACAGCCTCGGAGATAGCGCATCCTAATGATCCGCCTGTTCCGGGGAACTTGGCGAGGATCTGGCGTCCTACTTCAGTCGTATCAGAAGGTGAAGGAATGATATCAGCTCCGAATGACTGGATAACAGACTTTCTGAAAGGCTTCTGCTCGTAGGAGCACTTAACCATGTAAACGGTGAGCGGGATATGGAAGAATGCGCTTGCCATTGCAAGAGCCGTTCCCCACTGACCTGCACCGGTCTCGGTCGTGATGGAATCAAGACCCTGCTTCTTTGCGTAGTAGACCTGCGCTGCAGCAGAGTTGAGCTTGTGGGAACCGGATGTGTTGTTTCCCTCGAATTTGTAGTAGATGTGAGCGGGCGTACCGAGCTCTTTTTCGAGCTGGTAAGCACGGATCAGAGGTGAAGGTCTGAAGATCTTGTAGAACTCGAGTACTTCATCAGGAATATCAATGTAACGTGTATCGTTGTCTAATTCCTGCTTGCAGAGCTCCTCGCAGAAGATAGGTGACATCTGCTCAACAGTAAGAGGCTCATGCGTGCCGGGATGGATCAACGGTGCGGGCTTGATCTTCATATCCGCACGGACGTTATACCACTGCTTCGGCATCTCATCTTCCGTCAGAAAAATTCTCTTTGCTTTGTCTGCCATAATGGGCTCCTTTCATC
>JAEEGJ010008800.1_pt1 | contig 27562 bp, 29 predicted proteins | sample 8958761 | NCBI WGS metagenome assembly JAEEGJ01 (sample SAMN16246546, study PRJNA631951) | gut metagenome | biome: gut microbiome; feature: rumen; material: RS-attached | host: Bos | place: Iran: Karaj | collected 2018-10 | reverse complement strand
TGCTGTTGTATTCCAATAAGATTTGTGAACTGTCAGAAAGCTCTATGGAGGATGAAGTAAGCGGAAGCTTATCATATTTAAAGGGTAAGGAGAAGGAACTGCTCCTGTTTTTGATAAAGAGATATAAAGGAGAGTTTACGCCAATCGAAGTCAGCCGTGAAATGGGGGTGACAAACAAAACGATAATTAACAGATTGTCAGTGCTGGTGAAAAACGGTTTTGCGGAACCTTTATTGGTAAATCAGCGCATCAGATCCTATGAACTTAGTGATTTTACGAGGGATAACGAAAAAAAGATAAAAAAGATGATTTCATAATTTTCTGGCTATTATTGTTTGAGGGAACAGAGGAAATAAGGAGTAAAAGTTCCAATGCCACGCAGATGGATGATAGCAAGATGAGAAATATGATGGAATTCATAGATAATCAATACTTCGAAAAGATACAGGTAGAGGATATTGCAGGAGCGGCAGGGGTCAGTGTCCGAGAGTGTACAAGATGTTTTTCAAAAGTGATCGGTCAGTCACCTATTGATTATCTGAACCGTTTTAGAATCCGACAGGCTGCAGGAATGTTGGTGGAGACCGATCGGGCCATCGGTGATATATCTGAGGGATGCGGATTTGTATCAGACAGTTATTTTGGCAAGATGTTTAAATAACTGATGGGATGTACCCCAAGTAATTATCGAAAAGGCAGGATTACCGGTTGAGAAGACTGAAAAGAATAGATATTGATAATCGCTTTTACCGGAATTTAATATCCCTATCAGTATGTAAAAGCGCGCAGCGCATCCTGGGTGTAATATGCTAAAGACATTGATCTATTATCCGCCGGAGTACAGAGATCTGGCAAATAAAATGAACCCCGTACCCTAGGTTCTTACAAAAAGTCGGGAGAATTTAAAATAAAAGTCGGAAAGCGATCTCCATATTTCAATAAATTCTTAAATTTCTGAAATAAGAGATGAATGCCCCTAGGTCCAATCTCCGGGGAACAAATAGTACAAAGGATTGATATGAAAGATTACTGTCGTAAACATATTGTTTTTTATGGATCCGTGCAGGGTGTTGGTTTCCGGTACCGCGCCAGACAGGCGGCAGATATGGTCGGCTGTACAGGATGGGTTCGGAATGAGTGGGACGGAAGCGTGAGCATGGAGATTCAGGGCACGGAGTCTGCGATCGACCGGGTGATAATGGCTATAGAACGTGGCCATTATGTGAGGATCGAGAATATGGAAGTAAAGGAGCTGGAACCCGTGGAAAAGGAAAACGACTTCAGGACATATTGAACCCCCGGGACGGGGTTCGTGGTTCATTTTTCAAATGACCCACAAACCCCGTCCCCATGGCTCAAAAAATGACCCGCAAACCCCGTCCCCTAGGGTCAACTAATTCCATGGGAACAATACCCTTATAAACTCTTCCTTCATGGAATGAATTGACTATATGTGATTCAACACCAAAATACTCACGGATATTTTCTTCGGTTATTACGCTAGTTGTATCCCCAAAAAGGTAATCCTTTTTTCCAAGTAAAAGTGTCTTATCCGAGCAGCGCAGAGCATGATCCGGATAGTGTGTATTTATGATGATTGAAAGATTATCTTTTGCCAGAGCTTCGATAGTCTGTATTACTATCATCTGATTTTTCATATCGAGACCTGATTCAGGTTCATCCATTATAAGCAGTTTAGGATTTTTTATAAGAGCTCTTGCTATAAGAACCATCTGCAACTGACCACCACTTAACGTATTACAGGACTGCTCTGCTATCTCCTCAATGCCAAATTTCTGAAGGAGAGCATAAGCCTTTTCATAATCTTCTTTTTTTGGAGTCATTCCTATTCCGATATTCTGTGACAATCCCATCACAACCATATTTAAAGCACTATATCCAAATACCAGCTTCTTTGCCTGAGGAACATAGCTTATGGTTTTCCAGAATTCTGTCGGAGTCATTTTTGAAACGGGTTTCCCAAGCAGCTCAACATTTCCTTTTTTCAGCGTAAGAAAATTCATAAGGCAGCGGAGCAGTGTAGTCTTTCCCACGCCGTTAGGCCCTAAGATCGCAAGGGTTGAGCCTTCTGTAATTTCAAAGGACAGTTCATCAAAAAGAAGTCGTCCGTTTTTCTTATATGAAAATCCTATGTTTTCTGCTTTAAGCATTCCATGCACCTCCGGTTCTTCTAAGCATAAGAGCGAAGATAGGCGCTCCGATAAGAGCTGTTAAAATTGATAAAGGTATCTCAGCTGCCGTCAGACTTCTTGCACATGTATCAATGATCATCATGTAGGAAGCGCCGGTAAGAATACTCATGGGAAGAAGACGTCTGTGGTCGTTACCAACAAGCATTCGTGTAAGATGAGGAACAGCAAGTCCTACAAATGAAATAACACCGCACATAGAAACAACGGATGCTGCAATAACTGTAGTTGCGATGATCACTATAAGTCTTGTCTGCCTTAAATTTATGCCAAGTGACTTTGCTTCATCTTCAGATAAAGAAATGACATTGAGTCTCCATCTGAACAACCATAAAATAAATGTGGCCCCACCGATAAGTGGTAATGCAGTCATTACATCCGACATGGATGCTCCTGCCATGCTGCCCATGAGCCAGTAAGTTATTGACGGAAGTTTCTGCTCGGGATCAGCTATATACTTTATAAAGGATGTAAGCGCCTCAAAGACAGATCCTACGACAATTCCCGAAAGAACCAGCATGAGAGTGCTGCTTGTTCCTTTTTTTCTGCTTATACAATAAGTCAGAGCCATCCCTAAAAATCCAAAGATCATTGAAAAAGTTTCAACATAAGCAAAATGTGAAAAGAGAAGAATTCCAAGAGCGGCTCCAAAGCCTGCACTGTATGAAACGCCGAGTACATGTGTGCTTACAAGGGGATTACCAAACATGGCCTGAAGTGCCACGCCTGCAACAGAAAGACCTGCGCCTACTATAAAAGCCACTATGACCCTTGGAATACGTACTCCCCACATTATTGTTTCAAGCATAGGATCATTCTGCTGTCCTGTTATCAGATAGAGCAGCACATCATAGGCAGATATGGTGTATCTGCCTATGCATAATGCTGCAAGGATGATAAGAAGAGAGCTGATAATTCCTGCGATAAAGATAATGATGAATCTTTTATTTTTTCCCATGATCCTTACTTGCCTGACTTATTTGCATTCCAGTTTGTTCCTTTAGCCGCATCAGGTGATGCATCAAGGATTCCCTGTGCCTGTTCATCAGTTACGTCATAATCATAGAATTCCTTATAATAGTCCTTTATCTCGGCTATCATGTCATAATCAAAAATTTCAGGATGTACTGTTTGAGCCATCCATTTAACCATGAGCGGGGTATCACCGCAGGGAACATACCAGCGATATACACCAAGGGGCTCTTTATATACTTTGCCATTTTTTACAGCGGATACCTGAGACCAATCCTGACCATCAATGGTATTGTTATAAAGATCATCGGGCATTGTTTCTGTGAACGTTGTGAGTATGATGATTTCAGGATCCCACTCATAAATCTGCTCCATATTTACATCACCAAAATTCTCGATTTCTTTAGCAACGTTATTACCGCCTGCAGCTTCTATCCAGAAACCACCGTAGAAACCTGAACCGGATGCTGATATCTGCTCATTGCTGTGGTTGTAGAGATATAATACCCTAGGCTTTTGTTCATCACTAAGAGAAGAAACTTTATCAGATACTTCATCAAGGGCTGTGTTTGCGTATTCAATAACCTTATCTGTGTTTCCTCTTGTTCCAAAGAGCTGACCCATGATATCAACCCATGTCTTTAGTGTAGCGACAACATCGCCGCCTTCCTCTCCAAAAACTCCGACAGCAGGGATGTTTACTGAATTTAACGCTTCATACTGATTCTCATATTCACCCCAGTAGATAACAACATCGGGATCGATCTTTAATAATTCCTCCACGTTGATATCCTGACCTTCAACAAAGTTATCTGCAATACCTACAAGATCAGGATACATGGAACCCATAATACTGTTTTCGATGGCGCTTGTTGAGCCGGGATGAACACCTTTCAGGTTTTCGATGGGAGCGCCTGTTATCGCATAGATACTCGGAAGCGGAAGAGCAGTAAGGACAACACTGTCGATGTCTCCATCAATTGTAACCTCTCTTCCGTTCATATCAGTAACTGTGATGCTATCAGAAGATTCTTCACTTGCAGTTTCCTCTGTAGCTACAGCCTCTTCGGTTGTTTCAGCTTCTTCAGCTTCCGTAACAGCAGTTTCAGTGACATCCTTATCTGCAGTATTTTCGACAGACTGCGTATCTGCGGAAGCATTTCCGCATGCGGAAAGAGCCATCATACCGGCTGTTATAAGTGACAAATAAATCTTTTTTTTCATAGTATCCTCCTTATATATGTAAAAATTTAAATTGCTGCCTTTTGTTTGAGTTACGAATGTATAAGATTGTCTAAATTCATTCCTAAAAAGGATTTTGCATCCTTAAAGTGAATATCACCTGAAACCGTGTATTGTGGAAAGGAAACAAAAACTTTCTTATTATCGCCGGATAACAGTTGTTTCATGATAGGATCAGCTATTACCACATCATATGCTTCATCATTTATGGCTTCCTGTATTGCATCTTCATCAGGAAGGGCTATGGCGGAATCAGAAGGCAGGCTTTTATCCACGCCGAAAATACAACCTACTGAAACGTGATAACCTGCTCCCAAGGAAGCTTTCATGGATTCACCAATGATCTGATCTCCGACAAACAGAACGTTGATATCGGGATCATCATTTCCCTGGCTTATAGTGAAAGGACTCTCAAAGAAAAATCCGGATGTCTTTGTATTTATTACTTCACGGAGTTTTTTTAAATATGTATCCTGTGCGCTTTTTCCAAAAGGAAATCCGCAGATATAAGGAATCCCATATCTTTCTTCCATGTACTTTGCAACGAGATATCCTGAATGTGATAAAGCCAGATTTACCAAAGAAGACCTCGATTCTCTGAGTTCTGAAATGGTGTAACCGTAACCAAGTCGCATAGTGCAGGAGTAACCTTCTTTTTCAAGAAAAGCCTGAAGGCTGTCTATGTCATTCGAATACTCATAGTCCAGAGGCGTAGCCCCAAGGATATTGAAGCTTAACGCTTTATTGCTGCTGTCAGAAACAGGTTTCCCATAAAAGGAATCCATCTTCTCAAAAAGTGCTTTTGCTGCTTTGAAGATTCCGATATCGTAATAATCTGTTCCGGTAGTTTCTATTCCTATAGTCGGTATGCCGGTTTCATTTTCGATTTCATGGGCTAAGCCTTTTAAATCCATTCCTATCACCATAGGGACAGGACTTCCTATAAGTGCAATGAGCTCAGGCTTCAGGGTATTTACTGCTTCCAGAACATTTTCTTTCAGCTTTTCATCATTCCCCATGATCACATCGATCATACGAAGGGCAGAACAGAATACTGTAGCTGTTGAACCGTACCATCTTGGCTCATCATGCCCTGTGTAATTTCCTGTACATCCGCCTGCATCGTGCATTACTGTGAGTGCGTTCAGATCAAACAGTATTGAACCTGCACCGGAATAATCCGGAGAAAACGGGGGTAAATACATACATAACTGCGCCATTTATATCACCAATCCATATTCGTTTATCAGTTGTCTTAAGTTTCTTGGCGTATTAAAAGCTTCCTCCATACGCTGCATCAGGGAAATGACACCGTCATATCCAAACATCTGCAGATCGGAAAAAATGTCTGCAATATACATGGAATCAGCCATGTAAGCAGCCTGGATTCCGATGGCAAGACTCTCCTTTAATCTGTGGTCAAAGAGTACGGCACTATGCGCATCAGGTCTGTAAAACTCAACCTCCGGGTGATGTTCCTGTAACCATTCCATGTGAGGCTTGTCAGACTCGGTGACAGCCTCTGCTTCCACACGGATAACATTGAATCCATATTTAAGAAGAGACATAGCCATTCCAAAAGGCTGGGATGTTGCAGAAGAATCAACAATAACAGGAATATTTCCAATATGGTTAAGTGCTTTCCTTATCGCATGTTCGGCTTCTTTTCTGTAAGCATCCGGTCCGGAGGACATTTTTTCTCCAATGGCCGATTCTATTTTTCGATAGTCGTTTGCGATCTCATCAAGGTCGTAGGTTACTGGCACTTCAATGTATGGAATATCAAAAGTTTGTTCCATTTCCTGAGCTGCAAGCTTTCCAAGAGGATTGAGAACGAGATTAAGTCTGGACTTTGACATCTCAGTAAATTCATCGAAGGAATCATAATCAGCTGCATGACGGAGTGTTGCTATGCTTCTAAGCTCATTTGTTTCCGGAAGAGGTTCATAAGCACCAAGGATATTTATGCATTTATCTTTTGGTATATCATGCAATTCTTTTCCAATATTTTTAAGATAAGTGCCAATGGTTCTGTAGACATCCCTCTGGATCGCAAGTGCCGGGGGCTCTTTGGTATTGGTCTTTATCGGATTCATGTGAGAAGACTGAAAAACGATCCCCGGGAATCTATCAGTAAGTTCATCCTTTAATGCAGCATGATCTGTCCCGATAAGGTCATCAATACAGGTAAAGATCATAATAATGGCACGTGGTTTTTTCTCCAGCTTCTTTAATATGCGCTCAATGGAATCCCCGATAAGGTGGTCATAACCATTTACGATGTCGCTCTGGTTAAGATACAGATAAAATATCCTGTCCTTATAGCCATTCTTTATTGCTCCCAGGGCACCATGTCTTCCGCAGGCAGAAGGACCAACAAACAGTTCAATACTCTCCGGTACCATCAGACCCATGCGGCAGATTCCATAATCGCCTTTACTTGGAGCATCATAGTGCAGACCTCCTTCACACAAGCACTGCATTATTTATTACCTCCACTACCTTTGCCGCCAGCTCTCTGTACCTGTCTGCCATTTCACTTTCAGGGAGAGCTTCTATAACCGTTTTTCCTTCGCTTTCTGCAAGCTGTACAGCACTATCTCTTGGAACTATATAAAGCACTTCTGTATCATTTTCACCGGCTGCTTTAGAAACGATTTCATCCTCATTCTCAACATTTCTGGAATTCTGGATATATCCTGCCAGTTGTGCATAACCTCTTTTCCCGAAATTTCTGATCGCGCGGGAGATATTATCAGCTGCAAAAAGAGCCATCATTTCACCTGATGTTACAATCATTACCTGGTCTGCATAGCCTCCTCTTATAGGCATGGCAAATCCGCCGCAGACCACGTCGCCAAGTACATCGTAGAGAACTATGTCAGGCTCATATACTTCGAATGCATGGAGTTCCTCCAGCTTTTCAAATGCAGTTATAATGCCTCTTCCGGCGCATCCTATTCCCGGTGTAGGGCCGCCTGATTCAACACAGATAACTCCGCCATAGCCTTCAAAAGTAATATCTTCAAGGGAAAGGTTTTCGCCCTTTTTTGCTATCTGATCTAAGACAGTCGGGATTCTTTTTCCTCCCATAAGATTTTTAGTGGAATCGGATTTTGGATCACAACCGATCTGCATGACCTTCAGTCCCATCTGCGAGAGAGCAGCGGAAAGATTTGAAGTGGTGGTGGATTTTCCGATACCACCTTTTCCATAGATAGCGACTTTTTTCATAATCCTCCAAACTAATTACAATAATCGAGTTAGTTATATCTAACTTTGATTAGGCATTGTACAAGCAAACCCTGGGAATTGTCAATAAAAATTTTTGAACCAGGGGGACGGGGTTAGGAGGTCATTTTTTCAAAATGACCCCCTATCCCCGTCCCCTAGGTTCATTAAATAACCTATTGACAAGGTAGGTAAATAGGTTTATTATCTCCACATAGCTATTAAGTAAGGAGGCATGACATGGACAAGTTTATTTTGACAAGTGACATTATGATGTGCTGTCGAATGCTTATCTCCCGGGCTGATCATTTGGCCGGTGTGTCGTGTCGATGCTGTTTTTGATCATTTGATACCAGGATACACTTGTTGATAATTGCCCGGGAGTAATTGATTCCACGGGCTTTTTTATTTCATTGATAAATTTAGGAGGACAATACAATGTCAGATATAAGTTTCAGCGCAAAAGCTATAAGAGCAGGATATGATTCATCAGAACACTTCAATTCAGTTAATCCGCCTATCTATCAGACGGCTTCCTTCGATCTTCAGGATATCGACAGAACAAGACGTTTATGGACCGGAGCAGAAGCAGGCGGTATATATTCAAGAGTAGGAAATCCGACAGGTGCTATTCTTGAATCGAGAATAGCAGAGCTTGACGGCGGAAAAGCCGCAGTTGCTCTTTCTTCAGGAATGGCTGCCATAACATATACCCTTCTTTTACTCGGACAGGGTGGCGGTAATATCGTAGCGGGATCATCTCTTTATGGAGCAGCTCAGCTTGATCTTGCAGAGTTTTTACCCAAGTATGGAATTAACACAAAGTTTGTAAAGGATAGAACAAACCCCGAGGCTTATGGTGAACTTATAGATGAGAATACCAAGGCCGTTTATCTTGAATCCATCAGTAATCCTAACATTGAACTTTACGATATCGATGCAATTGCCAAGATCGCACATGCACACGGTGTTCCGGTTGTTGTTGACAATACTGTAGCTACACCATATCTGTACAGACCTTTCGAGCATGGTGCCGACATAATAGTATATTCAGCAACCAAGGAAATAAATGGTCACGGAAATGTTATCGCAGGTCTTGTTGTAGAGAAAGGTGATTTCCCGTTCGACGAGAAAAAGTATCCGCAGTTCTATGAGAAAAGCTGGAAGATGAGAGATCTTCAGGATAATAAGAGAAGTGCCGTTGAGTTTATACCGGGTGCTCCTGTGATCGCATCGCTTAAGATATTCTTTACAGAATTCTTCGGTGGAGCACTGGGTTCATTTGAGTCTTATCTCGTTCTCCAGGGCTTATCTACACTTTCTGTCAGATTGGACAAGAAGATCAGTACTGTCAAAAAGGTAGTTGAATTCCTTGAAAGTCGTGATGAAGTCGAATTCGTAAGACATCCCTTTGCAAAAGGAAGTGAATTTAAGGCGCTTGCTGACAGAGATTTTCCCAAAGGTCCCGGAGCGCTTTTATCATTCGGTTTCAAGGGCACCCGTGAACAGGAAGGTATATTCATAAAGTCGCTTAAAAACTTCAGTTATCACGTTAATATCGGAGATGTAAGATCTCTTATCACGAATCCGCCTGAGAATACGCATACCGAACTTGATCCAGAGCTGCGTGATCTGGCAGGTGTTCCCGATAACCTGATCAGACTTTCAATAGGTCTTGAGGATCCGGAGGATCTGATAAACGATCTCACACAGGCATTTGAAAAGGCTTTTTCCTGATAGCGGAGGTAAATGATCATGGCAAACGAATTTAAAGATAAAACAATATTCATCACAGGCGCTGCTAAAGGACAGGGAAGAGCAGTTGCTTTAGCCTTTGCCAAAGAAGGTGCAAACATAATCGCATTTGATCTCGGTGAAAGGATCGAGTATCCGGCATATAACAGATCTTCTAATGAAGACCTTGAGAAACTTAAGTCTGAGGTTGAGAGCGAAGGCGGAAAGATACTTATATATGCAGGCGATGTGCGAAAGGCAGCTGATGTTGAGGAGGCTGTTGAGCGCGGTGTTAAGGAGTTCGGCGGTATTGATATACTCTTCAGCAATGCCGGTATCGCTGCTTACGGATATTCATGGGAACTTACGGAGGATCAATGGGATGCTTTGATAGAAGTTAATCTTAAGGGCGGCTTCCTCGTATCAAAGTACGTCATCCCTCATCTTATCGAGAAGAAAAGCGGTGTGATAATCTACAATTCATCAGTAGCGGGTCTGCGCGGCTTTGGAAGAATGAGTCATTATGCAGCTTCAAAGCACGGACTTGTCGGGCTTGCTAAGTCTCAGGCAATAGAACTTGCTCCATACGGCATAAGAGTCGTTACGCTTCACCCGACAGGAGTTAACACGCCGATGAACGACGGACTTGCTGAACTTGAAGGAACAACTCCTACTGAGATCGCCGAGAGATCGGCAGGAAATCTTCTTAGAACTCCTTGGATCGAAACGGAAGATATTGTAGAAGCCGTAAAGTATATAGCGAGCGACAAAGCAAGATATATGACAGGTAATCAGTTCGTACTTGATGCAGGTCTGCTGACACGGTAATGAACCAGGGGGACGGGGTTTGTGGTCCATTTTTAAATCAAATGAACTTGTTTAAGTAATATGATATAAATAAGATCAAGAGGTGATAAGGCGAATGGATTATAATTTTTCAGATGATCTGCATAGACAGGATTCTGGAAGCAAAGGGATTTGCAAATGATAACATTGACGAAGAGAAAAGACAATTCGAGATTTTTAAAAGAATAAGAAACATCAAATGAGCCACCAACCCCGTCCCCCAGGTTCATTCGGAACTGATAGTGAAATAAAAAACAGTAACATCATACAAGATGCGGCGCTACTTCCAGACATAGCCCGTCTTGATCACGGTCTCTATATGACTTCCTGCTTTGCCAAGAGCCTTGCGAAGCTTCTTTATATGAGTATCGACTGTCCTGTCGTATCCGTCGAAGTCAGCTCCCCATACTTTATCCAGGATCTGATCTCTTGTAAGGACAAGATCCTTATGGTCGATAAAGAACATAAGAAGATCGTATTCCTTGGGAGGGAGAGTCACGGGAACGCCTGATACCTTCACCATGTGCCTTGCAGGATCGATAGTGATATCGTCCACGACCATAAGACCGTCTCTTATCATCAGACCGTGATATCTCTTGATAAGCGCATTGACCTTCATAAGGAGGACATTGGTGGAGAATGGCTTGGTGACATATTCGTCGGCTCCAATCTCATAGCCCGATATTATGTCGCTCTCTTCTCCTAATGCCGTCAGGAATATGATCGGCACATCATATCTGCTTCTTATATGGCGACAGACTTCCTTGCCGTCTTTGCCGGGCATCATAATATCGAGTATCACCAGGTCATATCTTGTCTTATCCGCATATGTGCAAGCATCGATCCCGTTATCCGTGACGTCAGTCTCAAATCCGTTCTTACTGAAGAAGGATTCCAGCACTCCGCGTAATACTTTCTCATCTTCTGCGATCAAGATCCGATACATAAATGACAACCCTTTTTACTTCTCGTGACGGTCCATTACGAAGCTGAAGCTCGTACCGCTTGCATTACTTACGCATCCGTATTCGGCCGTATGAGCCTCGATGATGCTCTTTACTACCGACAGTCCCACGCCGCTGTTATTGATCCTGCCGCTTCTTGAATCATCGGTAGTATAGAAGACGTCCCAGATCTTATTAAGATCCTTCTTATCTATCTTAGCACCATCATTAGTGATGATAAAAGAGATTTTCTTACCCGACCTTGTAAGCCGTATAGTGATCTTCTTATCGCAGTACTTGATGGCATTAGACAGATAATTACCTATAACTATCTCCATCATATCGGGATCTGCAAAGACGGTATAAGAGTCTTCGTCAGCCATGATCTTCATATCGATATCACGCTCACGGATAAGTTCGGAATACCTGTCGCGAAGCACCTTGGTAACAGCCAGAAGATCTACCGCTTCGCGCTTAAGATCAGACTCGGATCCGCTTATACGTGAGACTTCAAGAAGCTTATCGACCATAGCTGTCATATGATCTACTTCGGCTTTGACATTCCCGGCATATTCTTCTTTCTGCTCCTCGCTTAAGTATTCCCAGTTCTCGACTGTAGCTTTGGTGACGGCCAGGGGAGTCTTAAGTTCGTGAGCGATGCCGCGGGTTAGCTTTATATTTCTGAGCTCAAATTCCTTACGGCTCTTATAAAGATTTATAAATGATATAAGGATCGTAGATTCAAGTATCAGGAAGATGATAAGTCCCGTGATATATGTTGCCGCATTATCCTTAAGCACGGTCTTCAGCGGGGTATAGACTGCGCAGTGAGTAAGAAGATATCGACCGTCACTGAAGCTGTCGATCCTCATGAATGTTGTTCTTGTTATTCCTTCTTCTGATTCGCTCAGTCCGTATTCATTAACGGCAGGATCATAGTTCTTTGTATATTCGTCACTTATCTTTTGTGCCTCGGCATTCAGGACAGGATCAGTGAGATCACCTTCTGCTGTAAGATCTGCGGATGCTGCGACGATCCGGCCTGTCTCATGCTCTATTACCGAAGAATATATACCGGAGCCCTGTGTCAGCTCGTTTGAGAAATAACGTTCAAGCGTATAGGTCAGATCCGCCCTTGTCTGTTCATCTTCGCCGTGCTCGAAATGATACACGCTGTAATTATTTATAGTAAGTACAAGTTCGTAGATATCTTCGTTAATATCGTCTATCTTGGCGCTGGTATATAAGACAGTAAAGGAAGCAAAGATGATAAATGTCGCTATGCAGAATACTATGCCCGATATCAAGTAATGCTTTCTCATCTTATATCTCCTTATCTTCTATTATTCCTGACGAAGCCTGAGGACAAAAACTTTGAGACCGTATCGGACATGGAGTCGACCTCGTCGATTATCTTCTTTGAATAGTTCTGCTTCTTCTTATCGTCATCACAAGCTTCCCAGCTCTCGATATATGACTTCGTTCTAGTAAGAGGTTTCTTGAGATCGGAGGCGATGTCATAAGTCAGCTGACGGCTTCTTATCTCGAAGTCCTCCTGATCGTGATAGAGCTTTCTTACGGAGCAGATGATCAGCCCCTGCACTACTAAGAGAGCGGCTATAGCTCCGATATAGACCTTGATATTATCTCGAAGGACCATATAAAGGGGTTTTTCTACCGAATAGAAGACAATAAGGTAGTCTCCGCCGTTAGCTGCATATACGGCTGAAGATCTTGAAGTAAATATCCCTCTGTCGAACGTGACTTCACCCGTGGTAAGGCCGTCAAGATACTGATCAAAAAAGACTTCAGCACACGACTTGGCCTCATTATAAAGAGCAGCCTTCCTGCCGGTTCCGATCATAAAGCAGGGAGTAATGTTATCGATCCTTACGATGCACTCTTCCATAGGAACTTCCATGGACGTATCGACCTGATCGTAAGTTGCTATCGGAATAGTCCTTGTCCAGTCAGGGGCGGAGATATTAAGCTCACCTTCATATATCCAGATATCGTCGCATTTGGCATTTGTAATGGAACCTCGAAGTCTCGGATACAGATAGTCCGTCTCTTCTTCGGTAAGATCCATGGGACCATCCGTGAACAGATAACGTTCGGTACGTAGGATTACCGAAGTCTCGTGCTCGATCTCACCGTAGTAAGAGACTTCAAGGAAGTCCTGAGCCTCCAGTAATATACTGTTATTATTTCTTACATCAATTATCGCGGAATAATATCCGACATCTTCATTGCTTCCGATAGATAAGAAAGCCCAGTTGCTTAACATATTACGCATAAGGGTACGGGGATCCGCATTGACCTCGAGCGAGATCATGGCATATGAATTATTAACGGTACTGCCTGTAAACTCATTGACCTTATCGATCTTCCTCTTGGTATAGAATAAGACAGCCGCCAGGAATAGCATAAGCGCCAGGATGCAATAGAATATTCCGAACTTCAGGTAATGCTTCTTCATCTTTTTTGACTCCTTCTTAACGACGCGGGCTTCTTTGTACATCGTGAGTATAGAAAAAAGATGTGTACTCTTTATGACCATTATAGCAAGAAGTGAACCCCCGGGACGGGGTTTGTGGTTCATTTTTCCAAAATGACCCGCAAACCCCGTCCCCTAGGCTTTTTATGAGAGGGAATAGCCGGAATGATAAAACCTTGAGGCAACACGGTGGTACCTGACTCCAAGGTGGTCTAGGAGAGTTTTAGGCCTTAGCGAAGAGGAACATCGAAGAAAAAAGATGTTGACAGCATAAATAATGACGAGTATATTATGTTCTAATAATTTGAAAGGAAATCCGGTGACATGATGAAATCATATCTTACCTTTAATACAGTCACTACAAAGCCCGCGTATGAAGCCAACGGGTTTGTTTCTGTATGCAAGATAAGGTCGGATATAAAGATGGATTCATAAGAAGTATCGGATTCACGTGAAAAGAAATCAGAAGACCTTATCAAGCTTACCGGAGTTTGATAAGGTCTATTTTTATTCAAGGGAGGTATTCATATGGATTTACATGATTTTGATGATGTGGCAGAAAACTATGATCTCTATCTGGAGGAAATGTACAGAAGTGAGGATAACCATGCGGGATTTCTGGATTTCTATCTGGAGTTTGCCAGAGAATACGGAAAAGATGGTGTAATCGATATAGCCTGTGGAACCGGGGCTGTTTTGCTTTACCTTGCACAGCATGGAATATATGCTGACGGTACGGATCTGTCGGAGGCAATGTGTCGTGTGGCAGGTGAAAAGGCAAAGAAGGAAGGCTTTGACCTTAATATTTTTCCTGCAAATATGACTGATTTCAAGAGCGATAGGCAATACTCCTGCGCGATCATAGCACGGAGCGGTTTCATGCATCTTATCACGCCTGAACTACAGAGGGCTGCGCTCATTAATATCCGCGAGAACCTGGTGGATGGCGGAATGCTGACGTTCAATACATTTGATCCGCACCCTGTTTTTCAGGCTCAGCAAATGAATACGAAGGATACGGATTATTCCTTCCGCTTGGAATATGTGAATAAGGACGGAAAACGCGAGAAATTGTATAACGCGATCTCCTATGATCCTTATACGCAGATCATGAGCGGCAACTGGAAGTTTGAAACGCTGGACGACTATGGCAATGTCATAGATGAAAGAGTACGTCCGCTGAAAATGCGCCAGACATATCGTCAGGAAATGAAGTATCTGCTGGAACTGACGGGCTATGAGATCGTAAATGTGTATGGTGGATACAGAAAAGAATCCGGCGATGGATCGGCTAAAAATGTCATATGGTGCGTAAGAAAAAAGTAGACAGGGAGATAGAAATTATGGAAAGAAGGATAGAAACGGAAAGACTGATCTTAAGGACGGTTACTGTCGACGATGCGGAGGCAATCTTTAAATGGGCTTCGGATCCGGATGTAAATAAATATATGATATATCCGATTCATCCGAATGTTGAAGTTACAAGGGAATGGCTGAAAAGCAGAGATATAGATGGTACGGATGAATTCGACCTGGGATTTGTTCTGAAAGAAACGGGAGAACTGATTGGGCAAGGCGGATTATTTTATAAAGACGATCTTGATGCCTGGAACATCGGTTATAATCTCAGGAAAGATTACTGGGGACAGGGACTGGTACCTGAGGCAATACAGGCTATCATAGATTATGTAGATCAGGAAAAAGGTGTAAGGGCCATCGTGGGTGAATTTGCAAAAGAAAACGGTAAGAGCAGGCGGGTTATGGAGAAACTCGGCATGACATACTGGAAGGATGGCAGTTATACAAAAACCGACGGAAGCGTAACTTATGAGAGCTGCAAGTACAAAAAGGAGTACAGGTAAAGTGACAATGGATGAGATCATCGTTGTAGACACTGATACCAGAGCGCAGATCAGCGCTTGAAGGAAACTAAATAGGAACCGGTGAAAAGCCGGTTCCAACATGGTCCCATAGTCTAATGGTTAGGACGCTGGCATTTCACGCCAGAGATACCGGGTTCGAGTCCAACCCTGCCCACTTATGTTTGCGTGTCCGAGAGGTTGATGGTGCCTCCCCCAGACAGTCTCCCGTTATTTCACACCGTAAATATATACGCCGGGGCCGGACTTTCCGGAAAACGAATTGGGCTCGGCGCTATACCAGAAGACAATGTAATCGTAGGAATCAAGTGATTCACCGTTACTGCCTGTTTTCGCATCAGTGGCACTATAGCTTTCAAAGATCGCGTTATCAAAAGACTTGCAGTAGGAGATCTTTGTTACTGCTTTGCCGGTATAATTACTGATCATGTGCTCGCCAAATGACTGCCCGCTGTAATCCTCGTGTCCGGTCTTGTATTTCTCAAAATCAGTATTGTTAAATGCTTCCTCATCCGTATATATATACACGCTGTAAGTTACATAATGCCTTTCCTTATATCTAAAAGTAATGTCCTTAAGATCGTTGATCATACCCTCTATTTTTTCGAAATCAGTCGAGCATACGAAAACATCAAGACCGTCATCTGTGCTGACGTCATCGTAAATGTAATACTTATCGAAACGCTCATCCAAAGCGTTGATGAATTCGGCTTTTACATCATAGTGACCTTTTCTGTCCGTGTAGTTGTGGTAAAAGGTAGCATCATTCTCTGTGCCGTTAGGATACCGCTGTCTGTCATAGACAAAATATGCATCTTTATAAGATCCAGACGCTTCGAAACCTATCTTATCGTTGATTATCTTAAGTTCGTATTCGGTCCCGTCTGTGACATTCTGATAAGCAATAGGGCCGTCCATCCATGCTGTAGGCACTCTTAACTGCTTTTTCGAAACGATCTCAACTGTAACTGTATCACCGGTCTCTTCGTATATTTGCTTCTGTGCAAACGCGATGATCTCATCTTCAGACAAAGGACTGTCTACAATGATCTTGTCGTATCCACAGCCTGTCAGCAAAAGGATTAGGATCAAAGGAACAACGATGATCAGCTTTTTAATGTTCATATAACTACCCAATTAGATTATTTTCCTGTTTATTATCCATTCAAAATCACAGATAATCAACTTAGGATTTCTAATCCATCAGGTCACGCGCTTTGATATATGGATTATGATAACGCTTTCTTTTTTCGGGCAGTCCGAGTTTCTTTGAGATCAGTGTACCGAGTGCAACATATGCTTCGGGAGTCTTAAACTGTATCGCTTTGGAAGGACAATATACCACGCAGGCATTACATCCGTTACATTTCCTGTTCCACACCGGGCGGGAGTTTTCCATTGTAATATTCTTTGTCGGACAGACTTTCAAGCATGTTGAACAACTGGTACATCTGCTGTCTGCATAAAAACCTTTATCATATTCATGTTCAACGTTGAGATACGGGACCATCATCTTCGGGAACAATTTCCTTGTTATGATCGACATATGAGGATACTTTCTAAGCCTTCTTTCACATATTTCACGTGCAGTCTTCCGCATGCTTTTCTCCATGAGCGGGATCATGATCTTCTCAGGAGGAAATGGCGGATATGCGATACACTGGCTTGCAACGCATCTGACAGCACGCGAGTAACTCAGATGCGCACCCTTTGAAGATAGAATATCAGCCACAGTCTCAAAGGCTTTTCCGATAACAGCAATATAAGTGGCAACCATAAATATATAGGCATTGGGGTTTACGTTAAGTTCTGAGATAAATGCTTTCATTCTTCCGGGGATATCCCACTCATAAACCGGACACACAAAACCGATCACTTCTGCATCCTCAGCGCTGTATCCGGAAGGATCATTTCTGACATTAACTATCCCGGTATCCTTCAGCTCATCTGCTATTATCCTTGCGGCCCGCAAACTGTTTCCCGTTCCGCTGAAAAAATATATAACCTTCTTCATAATTAACCTCCCTAAGGGGTAACACTTGTAACCCCTTTGAGAGTATTATAGAATCGCTTTGTAAACGATAGCAAGCAAATTATCTAATGTGTCACACATCCGGAGGATATGTTACCTATGAATAATACAAACGGACTTATCGCAGAAAGATCAAAGGAAGCAATTGCCCTGGCCTTGCTCAAGGTAATGAAGATCTACGATTATAAAGAGATAACGGTGACCCAGATAACACAGGAGGCCGGGGTATCCAGAAAGACTTTCTACCGGCATTTCAGTGACAAAGATGAGGTGCTTAAGCATCTTTTTAACTCACTGTATAAAGAATGCCTGTTATCGATGAAAGACAAAGGATCACATCATTACTGGGATATTATGCAATGCTTTTTCGACTTCTGGGAAAAGCATGCCGAAACACTGAAGCTCATGAAACAGAGCAACCTGCTTCATCAGCTTTTTGAAGGATCGTATGACCGTTCTTTTGAAGTGTTCAGATTCGTAAGATCCGCAGAGATAGTTGACCATTACAGAGATCAGCTTCCATATCTTCTTGCATACAGTATGGGAGGTATGAACTCAATGCTTATCAAATGGATAGAGGGCGGAATGACCATTCCTTCATCAACACTTATCTTATGTTTAAAAGAGGGGTTCAGTTCTGATCTTTTGTAAAGAACACCTAACCATACAACCGGGTTAAGGACTCACCGTTTCATTAAATTCAGTATATTCGTGATTAATCAAGCTGTTTACACATTACGATCGTTTTGCCGTCGTTCTTAAATTCGGAAAATCCGAGTTTTTTATATAAACTTCCGGCTCTTGTATTATCGTGATCCACATTCAGTATTAAACAAGAAAACCCAATATTTTTACTTGTTTGACAAGCATACCTTATCATTTCGCTTCCTATCCCTTGATTACGGTATTCTTCATTCACGGCCAGATATGATAAGTACATCGTTCTATTATCCATCGGACGCAAAGACATGCCTGCAATATATCTTTTATTCAAAATATAGGCATACATTATCCGGATATTATTCTCAACCTCGAACTCTATTCTTTTTCTTTTCTCTATGTTTTTCTCGAAATCCCAAAATGAAAAACAATTCTGAATCTCGCTGCAATCTATTCGCTTTATACTATTATCTTCAATATTCATTTTGGCATTTCCCTGTAAATATAACTGATGATTTACCGTATTCAAATATCAGAAATATTTTTCCATCAACCGGTCTACCCATTCAGGCGTTTTTGCTTCTTTTTTATCATAGACCGGATAGTATGGCTTAATATCCAGTACAGGTGTGCCGCTGATCGCATCAAGCCCCCTAACAGAAAGAGTGTTGTCACTGACCGTGACTATCTCTACAGATGTCATTCCGATCCTGTTTGGACGGTCTTTTCCTCTCTGTGAAAAAATGCCGACAAGAGGCATGTCCTGTCTATTTTGAGGATGTCTCAGAAGATGTTTATCTCTTATGAATTCAGCCTTGTCCAGATAATACAGGATAATGGCATGCGAGAAATCCTCAAGCCCTCTCAGTCCTTTAATGTAATCTTCTTCAAGCAAAATATCAGATATATCGTCTCCCCATGACACATCCTTCTTTTCCTGAACGTCATTCTTAACGTACCCTATTGGCTTCATTGATATTTCTTTCATATTATCCCGTCCGTTATTCTGATGATTTACAAGTCTATCTCAAACTCTTCATAATACTTACCGTTAAGTGATATGCAACCATCACATTTAAGCTGTTTTGTGGTCATTTCCTCAATCTTAGTTTCAAATTGCTCGAGCTTATCAGGTTTTACCTGAAAGAGTTTCATCTCGATAAAGGTCTTATCCATTACGTGTCCCTCACTGTACTTGGTCAATTATGCTGAAAGTTATTTTAGACTTTTCTAATCCATATCAAAGTGAATATTTATGTTCTAAATAATCTGCTCTTTCCGGTTTCCCATAGTATACTCTGACACTGTTATATATCGATTCGCGGGTTTTGCTTCCGCAATATGGCAGGATTGATTCCAAATCTATATCGGCCTCTGCTGCCAATAGTTCAAGAATCGTTGTGTCGATTGTATCTTCAAGAGTCTTGTCTCCGGATTGAAGCATTTCTTCTATAAAATCAAAGAATGCTTTCCATTTTTCGCTATCTCCGGGATTCTTTCTATACTCGTCAATAAACTGCTCATTAACATAGCTATCCATTAAAACAGTTGAAAGACCATCACAAATTGGATCAATATCCTGTTCTTTTAATCGCAGCCATACAAACCTGTTGCTGAACTCTGACAACAGGTAGTTATAAATTCTTCTGCTTTCAATAAAATCGTTTGAATCAATATCCATAATTCTGTCTTAGTCTGATTTCCTGATGATTATATGTTCCATTATACAATACGAGCCGGGTTACTCCTGGCTCGTATAATCAGGATAATACTTGCATATAAACCATCACGTCATAAATACCCGATTCAGAGTTTCATCAAAAAATTTACAACGGATGATCCTGTCGCCCCCATACTTTCTTTGAAAGTAATCCCGGTCAAGATTCTCTCTGAACTCGATAGATGAGCCACACCAGTTCTCCACACCATTCCGCTCGCGAAAACAGCCAACCGAACACATCTTGCTGTCCAAAAGATCCACCAGAACCTTACGGAATTCTCTCATGTCATGTATTTCATCAGCATAGTAATGTCCGTGCCAATCCCCTAAATAGATCGTATATGCGCCGGCAAGATCAAGCATAAGCTTAGTATCTCCGTGAAAAACTTCAATGTATGTAAAATGCTCTTCTTGCTGATCGTCAAAACCATCGTTGATCTGACTTTCGAGATTACGCCTATCGATGATTTCCTTAATCTCTTCTATTGTTACAATGGCATTATTTCTGTTTTTCATATATCTGCTTCCTGCCAGTCTGAACTGCTCTACTGTTAAATTTTCGGTCTATTAATTCAACGCATCTTTGTTTTCATTAGGATAACTGCAGAGTACACTATTTCATATATTCCTCCCTGACTATAATCCTGATTTAGTTGTCTATCCTGCTTATATATCAGTCTGCTAGTTCCTTATCCATATTGATGAGGAATTCTTCAAAACTGTTTGAAATCGTATAGTATGTATCCTCATCCGTATTCATGCTGTCAATCTGACAGTATATCTTCTTCTCCGGATTATAGGCCCAAAGCGTATCGTCTATACCGCCTATTACTATATATCCAGGCCAAGAGTTCTTTACATCGTATGCCTCATTGATCTCCTCGAGTTCTTCCAATTTATAGAAGCGACCGTAATTATTTTGCCCCAGAGGACCTTCACCGCCATTGTGCTCACTAATGAAACCAAGGTAGTCATCAGGTAGTTTCATACCATTGACTTCCGAAATCATTTCTTCTGATTTCTCATTAAATTCGAATTCCTTGAACATCTCTTCCAGATCTTTATCCATTGTCATCTCAACCTTTATATGATGAATTGTTGTTCATTTTGCTGCTGATTTGCAATACTAGCGACCTTCTCTGAAACGACCGTTTCCATGATATGTATCTACGCTACACGTATAAGCCTGTCCACAGTGCCTGCACCTTATTGTGTGTGCAATTAGATCATCAACCCAGTAGCCATTATCATTTTTGACCTTATCCAAATCACACGTCTGCGATTCCATCTCAAAGTCACCGGAATCCAGAAGCTTTTGAATGTAGTTCAGGCACTGCATGTATTCTTTTGGAGAAGCAAACCATTTAGTTAATTGAATGTTATCACACACTACACACATTTCCATTCACTCCTCAACAGCATGTATTCTGTTAATTATCTCGACTAAGGGATCACTCCCTCAGACAAGATAATTATATCATCCGGGTAAGGTTCTCTTGATAACTTTTTATGCTACAGATCCATCAATTGAATATGGTTCTGCTACTGTCCCCAAAATATTCGAGTTCGAAATTTAGTGGCTTTTTGGTGGCTTTAAAAAATAAAACGCCCTGTTTCCAGGGCGTTTCGGCTTTTTTTCATTATTCGAGTTCAACACCATATCCTGTATCTGGTTTCTCTTCTCGTATAATAACACAATATATTGTATGTCTCATATCCATATTCTACGCATTCCATACCTTTTTCAGAGGTTTTGTTGGCGTTTTGTTGGCGAAGACCAAGGACAAATATTGTGCCAACTCCCCACACAACAAATTCAAAAGGACAAAACAAACTCGATATGTAATCTCCTTCCCATTTTAATCATCCTCTTCGTACAATATCGTATAGTTTTCATCAGTATCGTAGGGTTTGAAGTAGAGAGGCGTGATCCATTCAGGGTGGGCTATTCATAAATAAGGCCAACATACAGCAGTGTTGCTATAAATTTCCAATCAATGTTGTCCGGTTTCTTTTCTCCAGAATTCAAATAGAAGCCTTCCATATCTCTAACCCAAGACAAGATAGATATTAGATAGTCATTCACCTCCAGAGGGTTCTCCTTGTCGATTACATGTCTTTGGACAAAGATAACAAAATCGTCCTTGTTCTTAATCGCATTAATTTCATTTTCCATCATGCCTTTCAGCCATCCTCTCCTACAATAATGTAATCACCATCATCAAAAGTAAGTTTTATAGATTTTCCACCATTTACAGTTGTCATCTTCCACCATTGATCCATCGCACAATCATAAGATACCCATTGGCACGGAACCTCATCTAATCCTGCCAGATTAAATGCAACCAAACGTCTATGATCAAGAGTCCAAATGTTGCCATCAGGATCTCTCCAAACGCGTATCGGCGGCAAATCATTTGGTGAGAGACTTCCGTTCTTTAGACCCTCTGCATTTCCCAACACTGTATTAGTACCTGTCCGATTTCGAGCAGAGTTTTACATATAATGCACTTCCTTAGGATTGACTGTACCATCTCGTGGTTCATTCAAATGAAAGCCCCACAAAATAGGGGCTTCCAAAGGGTTTTCCATTATTCGAGTTCGTCAAGTTAAAACTAATCCTAACTTGTTTTGTATAAGAGTCTTGATACTTATTGATTCTATTTGCGTTCTAATATCCTGTGTCTATCGGGTATCCGAACTGGTGTTATCAATTTGTTATCAGCTTGTTGTTATCACTGATTTTATCAATGATAACAACTCATATCCTGATAATAAGAAGATCAATCCGGAATGTCAATTGTTTGTTCTTCTACCAACGCTTTGGCCACACTTCCGTTGACGATCCTCATTTCATCATCATCTTCTTTGATATTTGAAACAAGATTCATGCTTCCGTACCAGAGTATCGCCTTATCGATAACAGCATATTTCGAAGGAATATGATCAACAAACTGTAGCTCTATTCCGGCTATCATCAGTTTGTTATGAATCTTCTTGATTCGATCCGTAATATCATCAGAATAACGTGATGACGGATAGGTAACAAGAGAAACCTTAACATCCTTGTTAACCATCGCCACATAAGCACGAAGAAGACGCTCACTTCCGGCAGCGCTCACATACGGGCTGCTGATCAGCACTTCCGATTTTGCATTAATAATATCAGCCCGAAAAGCATCGCCATAGGTCTCGCTGTCATAGAAAAACTTTTCGTCCGGCTTGATTTTCGAATCCTGTGACAGTTCATAACCGATCCTTTTGTATGTTCGAAGGCGCTTACTATACATATTGGCAAACATTTCTATGTGATGATCAACATAATCTATTACTGTTACCTTGCTTTTTCCGTCATAACTTCGGTTAAGCCTTCCTGTGTATTGTTCCACATTCCCGTCCCACGCGATCGGCATAGCAAGAAATAACGTGTCCAGTCGTGAACAATTGAACCCCTCCCCGATATACTGTCCTGTTGCAAGTAAGATCAGAGATTCGTTTTCCGGAACGGAAGATAGTTGTTCTCGCAACTCTTTCCTTTCAGATTGTGTTTTTCCTCCCGTCAAAACAAGAACATGATCGGCTTTATCTTTTACCTTCTCGAAAAGAACATCAAGTTGTGCTTTTCTCTTCGATAATACGAGTGGTGTGTGCCCCTGCTTTACGCATGCTTCAATATCGAAAGCTATCATACTGTTACGAAGTTCGCTGTTAACAACGATCTCATAAGCTTCATTTGATGTCAGTTTTTCTTTTGCAGAAACAATAGGAGTAAAACGTGGCTCAAGAACATGCTCCATCCCCTGCAAGCGAATCTTATCTTTAGCTGTAAACCTGAAACGCACCGGGCCGAACTGCATCAGCACTGTTTTGTCTTTCCCGTCTTCACGCTTAACTGTAGCCGTCAGTCCATAAACACACTTTGCATTCACCTCAGACAGAACTGCCTCTATACTCTCTGCAGCACCATGGTGGCATTCATCCATTATTACCATGCCATACTCTTTGACAACCGGTTTTATCGTATCTTTTGATCCCAAAGAAGACACCATAGCGACATCAATTATACCTGTCATGGAATTATGTGCCCCGGTAAGTCTTCCTATCAGACTCTTTCTGGTCTTCACTCTTCCTGTCTTAGTAGTGTACTGTGGATACTCTTCATCAATATCAACGAACCTTTCAAGATCAGTTATCCAGTTCTGCATGATCTCACTTGTATGAACGAGGATCAGAGTATTTACCTTTCGTTCTGATATCAGATACGAACCGACCACTGTCTTTCCGAATCCCGTTGCCGCAGCAAGTACTCCGGTATCATGCCCCGATATACTTTGAACAGCATTTTGTTGTTCAGGGTATAGCTCGCCTTTAAACGTGACATTTATTCTTTTACCGGCGTTGCGTTTATCGTCGACAGAATACTTGATTGAAGCTGCGTCAAGATTCTCACATAGTTTATTAAGGCAACCTCGCGGAATTGCTATATATTGTTCTGTATCCTCACCGGAATACACTATTCTTGGTATTCCAAAGGTCGATATTCCCATCGCCTGATTCTTGAAATACTCCGGATTATTATATGCGGCCAATCTACGTATCTTATTCTGAAGCCTTGGCTTTATGCCTATCTTATTCACATACACTTTGTCTGCGAGTACTATCCGAACTGACCCTTCTGTGTCAGCTCTCTCAAATCCGGTCGTGTTTTCCCACGGAGTATCGTTTATTGAAATCTGTCTTGGCGTATCATTGTCATTATCACTGTTGCTGATACTGTATTTATTTCCCCAGAAAGACAATTTCTCATCTATGAATGTTTCGCTAAGTTTTCCCGTATTCTTGAGAATATTCCACTGATCGTAATAAGGCTGCCAGTTCTCATCTACAAAGACACTATTTCCGTTTTTCACCGCGCGCCCCTGTAATGGAAGTGCTACAAGGTTTCCCAGACCACCTTCCGGAAGTTTGTCCTGAGCAGGGATCATTCTGTCGTATGTATCAAAAGAAAGTTGATTAACACTTTCCGCTCCCTTGTCCAAAAGAGTAGCGCCAAACTGCCTCGCTTTCTTGATGTTTATTTTCTTTTCGAAAAAGATCCACACGTGTGCGCCTTTCCCGGAACGAGACTTTTCGACAAGGCAGGGAACATTATTGTCGGCACAGATAGCTCTCAAAGCATTTGCTTCTTCCTGCCATTTAAGAGAGTCTGAACTATCGTCATGATTATCAAAATCAAAAACAAGATAATTACATGTTCCATCAGGCCAAACTGGATATAACCCAACAACATCAGAACAGTCTTCCTTCACACCCATCAAATGTGCATAAATAACCTCACCCGTCAGCGGCTTGTATTTTTGATTAGGACATGTTTGACATTTGATATTTTTACCGTCCTTCTTACCGCAGAGTCCGTACTTCCAGAAGTTATCACACTGAGTGTAATAACCGTGTTTTCCTGTCTTGGTATTGGGCTTACCGGAACGAAGACTGTAGACATCCTTACGTCCCTTGAACATGGAATAAAAGAAGTTGATATGCTTCTTGGTAATGGATTCTTCGTTGATACTTATTACACGCGGATCGTTGTTCTCCGGCATATTGTCTGTTTTATCATAGGGAATACTGGCGTCATCCAACAGCTTTTTGAGATACTGATTCTCAGTCTCAAGTTGCTTTATACGCTCAGTTAACTTGTTGAACTGATCATCTGCCAAAACTCTCATTATTTTTCCCTTTTTCTCATATAAACAGATCTTCAAGCGTAATTACATTCACAAAATCACTGTAGTACCCATTGTGAACAAGTCCGTATGTCGTGATGAGTGTACTATGAACTACTGCTTTTTTGGATATTTTCTCTCTTAAGAGTTTTTTTCTTCTCTCCAATGTTTTGTGATAGTCAAGATCTACTTCATAATCATCGCTGTAAAACTTCATCTCACACATGTTTACAACATTATCTCTTCTCTCTATGATCATGTCGATCTGAGTTCCTTGCGATTCTTTCGTACCTCTTTTTGACCACAAAGATTCTGTTGTTGATACTCCACCGATCCTAAGAGCTTCCTTTATCTGTTTCCTATGATTCCAGCATACGATTTCAAAAGCATATCCCTTCCATGTTCTGATGGCAGGAGAGTCATCAATATTCACCCAGTTCTTCTGCATCTTCTTTTTCCTGCCTTGCATAAATTCCAAATAGAAGATGCAAAATGGATCCGTTAGCTTGTAAAATACTTCAGCCGAATTATTACCAAAAGAGTTGTATTCGATGATAAAATCGCCGGCAATTAAAGCTTTTAACTGTCTTGATAACTCCCCGCTATCTGTAATCCCGGTTAAACCTGTAAGCTCTTTTCTAGATAATCCTCTCTTTTTTGTGAAGAGCGCACCGATTATTGTCTTCATTATCTCGGGATTAACAAACAACGAAGAAAACAATCGATCATATTCATCTTTGAGCACGGCTTTTTCCTCAAAGAAAATCTTTTCAATGTTTTGCGGCAGACTATTTTCCTTCTCAAAGTACTGCAGATAATACGGAATACCTCCAACCATCATGTATGATTGTACAATGTCATACTTTGACATCACAACATTTCTCGACTTAAAAAATCTTTCACACTCCTTCAGCGTAAAAGGTTCCAGTTTCATTTCATGTGTTACTCTGTTATACAGGCCACCATGATTATTGATCATATTGTCCAGCACCCACGAGCTTGAGCTTCCACATACAATGACACATACATTTTTCCTATGGCAAGCCCATCCGTTCCAAAAAGCTTCAAACCCTGTCATAAACTTCGCCCTTGGGGTATCCAACCACTGTATTTCATCTAAAAAAACCAATATCCTATCGTTTTTATCATATTTTTCGTTAAGCAGATCCTCTAACATGTAAAATGCTTCCTGCCATGATTTAGGTTCTGTTGCAGCTGTGCCACCATATTCAATCAAAGAACGCTGAAAATGCTTCAACTGCTCCTTCATTCGACTTATTCTTTTCTTCGCTGTTTTATCCGTTTCATCAATAGGTGATAGTCCGGAATGCCTGAAGCTTATTCTGTCCTCAAATACTTCATCTACAAGAAATGTCTTTCCAACTCTTCTACGTCCGTATAGTGCAATTAGTTCTGCAGATTCGCTATTATAGTATTCATTAAGTTTTCTGACTTCATACTCTCTTCCGATTATCATATGTATTCTCCTGCACGCGTTATATTTTTCGATATTCATCTATTTTTGTGCTATCTACCGAAAAGTATAACGTAATGTCATTCAGAAAAACAAGCCTATATTTTTCGATTTAGTCGCATTTTTATTGAGATATCGAAAAATATAGCATCATGGAAAGAATGTGGAATAACGTTATAGATCTTTTATCACCACTAATGACAAAAGGACCGATGAATTCTCCTCGGCCCTTGAAAACATTGACTTTTCACTTAGCAGTAAACCACTGGAAATTATTCGAGTTCGATTCCGGCGTGCATATATTGTGTTTCATCACGTACAAAAGCACCGTATCTTGTGGTTTTATTCTCCATATTCTACCCTTTCCAGTACTTTTTCGGACTTTTTGTTGACATTT
>JAEEGJ010008797.1_pt1 | contig 27567 bp, 19 predicted proteins | sample 8958761 | NCBI WGS metagenome assembly JAEEGJ01 (sample SAMN16246546, study PRJNA631951) | gut metagenome | biome: gut microbiome; feature: rumen; material: RS-attached | host: Bos | place: Iran: Karaj | collected 2018-10 | reverse complement strand
GTACCATGACAACATGTTCCGTACCCGTAGGTATGGGACTTTTGGGTAGAGTAGTAGACGCTCTGGGTCATCCTATTGATGGCAAGGGCGTTATCAGATATGTAGAAGAGCGTCCGGTTGAGTCACCTGCGCCCACGATCATCGAGAGAGCACCTGTTGATACACCGCTGTTTACGGGTATTACTGCCATTGATGCCCTTACTCCTATCGGAAGAGGACAGAGAGAGCTCATCATCGGTGACCGTCAGACAGGTAAGACATCCATTGCTCTTGATGCCATCATCAACCAGAAGGACGAAGACGTCATCTGTGTCTATGTTCCTATCGGACAGAAGATGGCTAACATTGTTTCCACGGCAGGACTTTTGGAGAAGCACGGTGCAATGGCGTATACCGTTATTGTTGCCGCATCCGCTTCAGAGTCAGCTGCCATGCAGTATATTGCGCCGTTCGCGGCATGCGCCATCGCCGAGAAATTCATGTACGACTATCACAAGGACGTGCTTATCGTATACGATGACCTCTCAAAGCATGCGCAGGCATACAGAGCAATTTCATTGCTCCTGAGACGTCCGCCGGGAAGAGAAGCTTATCCGGGTGATGTCTTCTATCTGCATTCAAGACTTCTCGAGAGATCAGCAAAGCTCTCAGAAGAATTGGGCGGCGGTTCCATTACTGCGCTTCCTATCGTTGAGACACAGGGTAACGATATATCGGCTTACATTCCGACAAATGTTATCTCCATTACTGACGGTCAGATCTATCTGTCTCCTGAGTTGTTCTTCTCAGGCCAGAGACCTGCTGTTAACGTTGGTCTGTCAGTTTCCCGTGTAGGCGGTGCTGCCCAGACAAAGGCTGTAAAGAAGGTTGCAGGACCTTTACGTATTTCGCTTGCTCAGGCTCGTGAAATGGCGTCTTTCTCACAGTTTGGTTCAGACCTTGATGAGAATACACAGCTCCAGATCAAGAGAGGTTCAGTCCTTAATGAAGTATTGAAGCAGGAGAGATTCTCTCCCCATACAATGGCTTCTGAGGTAATACTGCTCTATTGTGCTACTACAGATAAGTTCAACTTCCTTGCAAAGGAAGATATCTTCGAGTTCTATACGGCACTTTTGGCTGATATCAAGCTCCGTCATTACAACATTCTTGAAGAACTGACCGACGGTCTTGAGTTAACTGACGAGATTAAGTCTGAGATCGATTCTGCTTACGAGGAATACAAGGAAACATTCCTTGCTAACAACGCGGAGTACACCGAGGAAGACTGACCCTTATGGAAAGCTTCAGCGAGATCAAAAAGAGAATGAAGAGCGTCAATGACATTAGTCAGATGACTAATGCCATGAAGCTTGTCTCGAGCGCGAAAATGCGCAGATCACAGCTGCTTCACGATAATATGTATCCGTTCTTCCTGTTCTGCGTTGAGAGCATGCAGGAGATGATCCGTAAGAATGAACACCTCGATAACCCGTTCTTTGTTTTGGAACAGAAACAGCAGGGTGAGACATGGAAAATCGGTTACTATGTTCTGTCTGGTGACCAGGGTCTTGCAGGCGCTTATAACAATAACATGGTAAGGATTACCGAAGATCACGTCAGAGCAAAGATCCTCGAGAACACTCAAAAGGGCGTGTCCACTTCGTATGAGCTCAATGTTTTCGGCCGTCTGGCTCGTGAGAAGCTTATAAAGAACGGTTATAACGTTAATTCAGGTTTCTCGTTCCCGATCTCTGAACCTACGTATTTTGATGCAAGACAGGTTAGCGCCATCATGAGACACCGTTTCCTTACTGACGATTTCGATCTCGTATACCTTCTGTATACACGTATGGATTCACCAGTAAAGATGGAACCTGTAGCATTGAGACTTTTACCTGTAGATACAAAGTCCATTTCCAGAGTCCTTCCTGACAGACTGGATGATGCCGGAATCGCTACGCTATCAGGTTCCGACTTGGAGTATTTTCCGAATTCAGATGCGGTATTCGACTACCTCATTGATTCATATACAAACGCAATGGTATACGGTGCGATGGTGGATGCTTTCGCGAGTGAGCAGACAGCAAGACTTACCGCAATGGAAAATGCGACAGATAACGCTGAAGAAATGATGAAAAAGCTTGAACTTATGAGTAACCGTGCCCGTCAGGCAAAGATCACGACGGAACTGACAGAAATCGTCAATGGTGCTCAGCAGGCAGATAAGATGTGAGGATAAATATATGGCATACGGCAAAGTTGTACAGATAATCGGACCTGTAATCGACTGCGAATTTACCAAGGGAGAGATCCCGAAAATAAATGAAGCAATCAGGATCATGAGGAAGATGCCTTCCTTAACTGCCGATGCCATCCCTTCGGTTGATGAAAAGGATGTCATTAAGAGTGACAGTGATGTTTATGTTGAAGTACTGCAGCAGAGAGGTAACGGCATCGTAAGATGCGTTTCATTTAATGCCACGGAAGGTCTTACCAGGGGGCTTATCTGCGAATCACAGGGATCAGCAATTAAGGTTCCTGTAGGTGAGAATATTACCGGAAGACTTTTCGATGCGATCGGACATCCAATCGACAATAAAGGCGAAGTAAACAGCGATGCAATGTGGCCTATTCACAGAGCAGCTCCTTCGTTTACCGAGCAGTATCCAGCAGAGCAGATGCTCGAGACAGGAATCAAAGTAATCGACCTTCTCGTTCCTTTCTCAAGAGGCGGTAAGATCGGTCTGTTCGGAGGTGCTGGAGTAGGTAAGACAGTCCTTATCCTTGAACTTATCCGTAACATCGCAAGTGAGCACGGCGGTTATTCTGTATTTACCGGAGTCGGCGAGCGTTCACGTGAGGGAAACGACCTCTGGAACGAGATGAAGCAGTCCGGCGTAATTGATAAGACGATCATGGTGTTTGGTCAGATGAACGAGACTTCAGGTGCGAGAATGAGAGCGCCTCTTACGGGTCTTACAATGGCTGAATATTTAAGAGATGAGAAGCACAAGGACGTGCTCCTCTTTATCGATAACATCTACAGATTCGTACAGGCAGGTTCTGAGGTTTCAGCTCTGCTCGGACGTATTCCTTCAGCCGTTGGTTATCAGCCAACGCTGGCAGGAGAAGTAGGTGAATTGCAGGAGAGGATCACTTCAACAAGAAACGGTTCAATCACATCCATCCAGGCTGTATACGTTCCTGCGGATGATATCACTGACCCTGCACCTGCGACTACTTTTGCACACCTCGATGCAAACATCGTATTGTCCCGTGCTGTAGTAGAGCTTGGTATCTATCCTGCTGTAGATCCTCTTGAGTCTTCTTCAAGAGTTCTTACTGAAGAAGTAGTCGGTGCCGAGCATTATCACGTTGCACGTAAGGTTCAGGAGATGCTCCAGAGATATAAGGAACTCCAGGACATCATCGCGATTCTCGGTATGGAAGAACTCTCAGAGTCTGACAGGATCATGGTATCCCGTGCACGTAAGGTACAAAGATACCTCTCACAGCCGTTTTTCGTAACTGCTGATTCCACAGGCTTTGCTCCTAGATATGTTCCTGTTGAAGAAACAGTAAAGGCTTTCGGTGAATTGATCTCAGGTTCATTGGATCACATTCCGGAGCAGTGTTTCTTCATGAAGGGCGGACTTGACGACATCATCAGCGCTTATAAGGAAATCAATCCTTAATCAATATGGCAGATCAAGTTAGTCACAAGATAAACCTGTTGATCGTTACTCCTTACGAAGATTTCTTCGAAGGAATGGTAAACAGCGTCAGTATTCCGACTGTTGACGGTGAATTCGGTTTCATGGCCGGTCATTCTCCGTTCGTTGCTGCGATTGAGCCCGGAACATGTACGCTGAGGATCAACAATGAGGTTAAGCATTGCATGCTCTCGGAGGGTTACTGCGAAGTAAGCGGCATGCTCGCCCTTATCGTATGCAATTCAGCAGAGTGGCCGGAAAACTTAAGGATCAGACGTATGGTTGAGTCTTATAAGGCCGCTATAGAAGAACTCAAGACTCATAAGAATGAAGCAGGCCAGCAGGTTTTCCCTGAAGACAGCATCGCGAAAGGCAAGCGGGCACTTGCAAGAATACGTTTCATTGAAAAATACGGTTCCGAACAGCAGAAGGAAAGGATCGCATCACTGAAGAAGAGCGAGTTCCCGAATGGAGTATTGCCGAGATTGCAGTGATATGTGATCACGCATCCTTTAAACCTGTTGTTTATGTCAGATTTCCGTGGATTAATTAACAAATAACGAAAACAAACCTAATTCTGTTAAAACCCTGTTTATAAAGTGATTGTATAATGAACCTAAAGTTTTCTTAGGAGTATATCAGTATGCAAAAACGCAAAGGTATTTCCATTTTGGGTTACGGTTGCATGAGATTCGTAACAAAGAACGGCAGGATCGATTTTGACAAGGCCGAGAAAGAATTCATGCGTGCATACGAACTAGGTGTAAATTATTTCGATACGGCATATATCTATCCCGGAAATGAAGAGATAGTCGGCCGTATCATCGAGAAAAACAACTTAAGAGATAAGATAAATCTTGCGACAAAACTGCCTCAGTATCTTGTTAAGAGCAGAGCAAGCCTTGATAAGTATTTTGACGAAGAATTAAAGCGTCTCAGAACAGATTATATCGACTACTACCTGATGCATCACATGACTGACCACACGCAGTGGGAAAAGCTCGAGGCATTAGGTATCAGAGAATGGCTCGCAGAGAAGAAAGCTGAAGGCAAGATCCGTCATGTCGGTTTCTCTTTCCATGGAACAACAGAAGAATTTCTGAAGATCCTGAACAGTTACGATTGGGAGATGTGCCTTGTCCAATATAACTATGTGGATGAGCATACCCAGGCAGGCAAGAAAGGTGTTCATGCTGCCGCTGAGAAGGGAATACCTGTAATGATCATGGAGCCGTTAAGAGGCGGTAAGCTCGTTGATCTTCTTCCTGAAAAAGCAAAGAAGACGATTGCTGAGGATCATCACGGATGGTCTCCTGCGGAGTGGGCATTCAGATGGCTCTGGAACCAGGAAGACGTTACCTGTGTTTTATCAGGAATGAATTCCATCGAGATGATCGAAGAGAACTGCCGAATTGCAAGTGAAGCGCAGGCAGGTTCATTTACTGATGAAGAACTCCAGTTCCTGGCAGGTATTAAGCAGATTATTATCGATACGACAAAGGTAAACTGTTCCGGATGCAGATACTGCATGCCTTGTCCCAAGGGCGTAAACATTCCGGGCATTTTCTCATGCTATAACCACATGTATTCTGAGAGTAAGAGTTCAGGCCGTCTCGAGTATTTCCAGACGATAGCTTTAAGATCTGAACCCTGTGAAGCAAATCTCTGCGTTAAGTGCGGAAAGTGCGAGCAGCATTGTCCCCAGAATATTCCTATCAGAGAGAAACTTGTCGAAGCAGACAAAGCTCTTAATCCGCCATTCATTAAGCTTTACAACAAGGTTGCAAAGAGAGTAATGGTAGGAAAGAAAAAGAAGAATAAAGGCTAATAGTTAACTTTATTCACGTTCTCTACTGAAAACCTGAACTCAATATCTCCGACTGTGATCTTCTGTCCTGATTTGATCTCATAGCTCCTGCCGTTTTCAACAGGAGAATCTTCGATATATGTTTTTCCTGAACCTTTGGATGGTTCGAGATAGAACGATTCATTCTTTTTCCTGATGATTGCGTGAAGAGGAGAGATAAGCGGATCATCGATAACTATGTCTGACAGGAAACAGTCAGAGCCTATGTATGTTTCATCCAGATATACGGAATACTTTGATTCAACACCTTTGCTGTCAGACAGAAGTGAAAGCTTGCCGGATATCAGTGGAGAGAACTGATAAGACTGTGTTTCAGAAATCTGTTCTTCAGAATTGCTGTCAGTAATCTGCATATCCTTGTCAGAAAACAAAATAGAACTTCTGCGTTTGGATATCTTCTGATTGTTTTCCTTTTGAATCTTTTCTTCCTTTTTCTTTTTGCTTATGAAAAAGCTGATCAGGATGAATACAGATAGCAGGAATAACAGCACACATGACAGATACATTTTCCCGATCAAAAGGCCTGCAGAGATCATTGCTGACAAGCAGGATAAGATCAGGTCTTTTTCTGACCTGGATAGTGATCTGGTTCTGCTTGAGTTTGCATCAGTTTCATAAACGGTTTCATCACTCAAATATGTAGGATAAGCAATGTCTTCATCTGATCCGCTTATTATTCCTGCTATCTTAAGAAACAGTTCTTCGTTGTTTTCTCTGACGCTGTGTACCAATGCGTTTCTCTCATCATCAGTAATGATGTTTTTGAAGAAATCGCAGCTTAAGAGTTTCTCGAGGCGGGTTGCTCCGAGCGATGATAGACATAAATCTTCCGGTCTGCTCTTTATCGGCAGACAGCACAGTTTCAATGAGATGCCGTCCGGATCGGTGAACACCATATCAGGATCTATCACGATCGTTGATGGTGATATGAGGTTGTCTAATAACTTGATGAAAGAATAAAAAAGGTCCCCGGCAGATCTGCGCCTCTGACTCAGAATCTTTGCTTCCTTTTTGCGTGCGGTTGTTTTCTTGTGTGGGGTAAATACGGAGAATTCTGAATCTGTTATCTGCATGTATCCAGAAAATTCAAAACAACATAACACACCTGAGCCTATATATTCGGTGCTGGGTTTAAGATAGAAGTCTGATCTGTTTCCGGCAATTACCTCCTCGGCGTAAGTGCACAATCTATCCGGATCATCAAACTTTTCACATGCGTAGTATCCGAAGGGTCCCTTTTTTATCTGCATCGTAACGTTCCTTATATTATTAGATTCAATTTTGTTAAATGTGGGGAAATCTATCAGAATGCGTCAGCTATCTTACTATCGTCAAAACAAAAATCCATTACCTTCTGACCGTATTCCGTGAGGCCCGTTCTGAAGAGCAGGGCTAATGCTACCAGTACCGCGATGATGATTACGATCTCAACGGTTCCCATACCTTTTTTGTTAAGCCGTTTCTTGGTCTTTCTCATAGTTTTTCCTCCTTTATATGCCGAGTGAGATAATTGCTGGTGTCATGGCGACCATCAGTACGCTGATGAAATCAAGCGTCATGGGGATGATCATTCCCAATGCTTCACGTTCCTGTCTTTTGCGGGCTGCATTTCTGCAAAGCCCCCAACAGGACTGTGCCTGAAGGTTAAGCATATTCAATACTTCTGATGAGCCGAGTCTTCCGTATCTTGCGATCAGGAGAAGTGCTGCCTGAGCTTCCGGTATCTGTATTCTTAATGAGAATTTCTCTACTGCATCAGAAGCGGATATTCCGCTTAATATCATTGCTCTTAAATTCTTTATCTCAAGTGATAAACTCTTGTTTTCTCCGAAAGCTTTCGAGCAGATCGATATCGCTTTTGGCAGCTGCATTCCTGATTCAAGAAGCGTTGATATCAGACACAGAAATAACGGTATATCACTCATCAGATCTTCTCGTTTGCGTTCAACGTCAGACCTGATCTCATAACTTCCGAGGAACAGCATTGCTGTTGTAAAGAAGATTGCAAATACCGGATTTTTGCCAAGCGTTATCAGGATAGCTGAGAACAGAATGAGCGACGTGATTCCGGTCAAGAGCTGCTTCTTAAGATACTGCTCATAGGACAGATCAGGATTTACTGATAACTCGTTGAACAGTTCGTGCCTTGATGTAATGAAACTTGCAGGGAAGAGCTTCTTAACAAGTTTAGTCAGAGGCGTCGCCGGTATCTGATTTCCTGTCTGTGTGTTTAATGCAAGTTCAGACTTATATGCTTTTCTGCCTTTCTCATGGGACATGAATCTTAACAGCATTGCGCATGCAATCGTGCATATTCCGAATGCTGCCGCAAGGATCGCCGAACCGGTCCTTGTGTTCCTTGCCATATCAAGATACTCACTGCTCATGTAGTTGAGAGCAAAGGTGACACCGAAGGGCATTACACACAGAATTGCCGCTTCGGCATTTTTGCCTGCATTGGATGCTGCGATCTCTCCCTGGACTGCATTTAATTCTGACAGCATCTGGCAGGAACTTCTTAATATTGACAGGCTGTTGTTACCGATTTCACCTGATATGGCAAGCGCATGAAACACAGGAACGGTCTCAGGGAATGAGATCTGTTGCGCGAATATATTAAGTGATTCTTCCAAACTGACATGAAGCTTCAGATTGTTCTCTAGATTAATGAGAGGTTTTAGGAGCATGGAACGCTTACCGAAAGTTCTCTCAATTACCGGTCTTATAAGCAGCAGTGATTTCTCGATCGAATATCCGCTTGATACGCTGGTGCATAAGACCTGGAGAAATACAAGTAACTGAGTCCTCATGTGTCTGTAGTTATTTGAGTAGATCTTCTTCATGGCTTCTTTCCATGGGAAGATGCTTAATAAAACTGCAAGTGCAAGCCTGATTAATTCAGAGCTGATAAACAGGCCTGATGCAAAATAAACAGCTACAACGAATATGGGATAAACCCATATCGTCTTTGCAAGGAAAAGAGGGAAGGAGTGGCTTTTCTTACGCGCGGTATTCCATTGCTCTTTTGATATCTTCATCGCTTGCGATACGCTCAAGTCCTTCGCCTCCTTTGTTTTTGTATAGTGTCTTAAGTCTGTATTCATGATCCTGAGGCGGCATTACCTCGCAGATCTCATCAATGTATCTTTTGCCCTCGCGGCTTCTCATTATGTGGATCATGATGTTTATTCCCATGGATACCTGTGAGAGGATCGCATCGTAGGGAAGAGATGAACCTGACATGATCATTGCAGTGAGTCTCTCCATCATCTCCAGACATGAATTGCTGTGTCCCGTGGACATTGATCCGGGATGTCCGCTTGTTAAGCAAGAGAGAAGATCAGCACTTTCTTTTCCTCTTACTTCGCCGACGATAATTCTGTCCGGGCGCATTCTGAGTGATGCTCTGATCATCATGCCGATGTTAACTTCACCGGTTCCGTCAGGACCCGGAAGTCTTGCTTCCATACGGACGAGATTGTCTATTCCTTTCAGGTTTAATTCGGCAGAATCTTCTATGGTAACGATGCGTTCATTGTGTGGAATGAAGCCCGAGAGGCAATTGAGGAAGGTTGTTTTCCCGCTTCCGGTTCCGCCACATAAAAATATGGTTCTTTTGTTCCTTACACATTCGGCGAGAAACCTTGCAGCTTCTTCACTTATGAAATTCTGTCTTATGAGAGTAACTATGTCATGCGTGATGCCAGTGAACTTTCTGATGGTTACAGTTGTTTCCCGTGATATGGGAGGCAGTACCGCATTAGCTCTCGAGCCGTCAGGGAGTCTTAAGTCAGCAATGGGGTTTGCTTCATTAAGAGGTCTGTTCTGATTTGCGAAGAAACAGGAGATGCAGGTTCTCAGGGATTCTTCATCTTTGAAAGCCAAATCTGATTTATATAGTTTTCCTGCACGTTCATAAAAAATCTTATAAGGTCCGTTTACCATTATTTCAGTAACGGACGGATCCTCCATCAGAGGTTCTATGACATCCAGTCTTCTTAGTGAATTGAATACTGACTGTGCCATCTCGCGCTTCTGGTCGAGATTCATTTTGTAGGATGTATTCTCAGAGATTACATCTGATATGATCTCTCTGAGTTTCTCATCAGAAGGATCAGTCTCTCCGGATATCGAATTCAGAACACAGTATGTTATCTGCTCTTTGATATCTTCAGTGTTTGTACCAAAGGATGTCATACAACAAGTCTCCTTTGATCAAAACGGCTGTCAGAGTCATTGTATTCGTCTGCGTAGTAAACGGAGATCCTCTCTTTGCCGAGTGCTTTTGTAAGTAATGTAATGAGCTCTCTTGTTCCGAGATCTTCTTCGGCATTAGATCGAGGGAGTAGTAAAAAGACTTTGTCACAGCTGCAGAGAAGTTCAGGCAGATCCTTTGTCCTGAAACCTTCGATTACGGTTACGACATTGGCAAGTCTTGTCTCTGAATGAGCGAGGTTTGCTGCGTGATTCATGAGCGTGATAGAGCGCTCAACGCCTGCGTCGTATACATCATCGAAGTTTGTGGTGCTGCCTGGTGTTAAGAATCCGGACTCATCCATGTTGCAGTATTTGAGAATGTCTTCTGATATGAATTTTCTGGACCTGCACGCTTCGAGCAGAGCGGTCATGTTACATCCCGAAGATGATCTGCACAATGTACGCAGCTTACTCGTGAAATCAAGTCTCACATTAAAGTCGGAATCTGACAGTTCATTATTAAGTTCGCTGATGAATCTGTCTCTGACATCCGTATAGACAAACGGAAGAACAGCGTATAAAGATCCTTGGGCCGGTTTGGTGTATGCCGTAAGATCTTCTTCAGATCTCAGCAACGGAATGAGCCTTGCGCAATCTATTATCCCGCTGTCTTCCGTTAGTCTCAGGGGTGAGGCGGATGAGACGGGAATGTCGTCTATGTTAATGTCTGCAGGATCGTAGATGACTCGTGTATATGAACTGAATCTGTCTTCGTAATCCTGCTCATCGATATAGGGATCAACTATGTAAGCATCAGGGAAAAAGCTGATGAGTCTCTTCTTAAGAAGTGAATACACGTATTCGTTTTTCTCATAGATCTTTATTGTGAATGCCATAACTTGTTACCCCTTTCGATTGGATTTGTCATAAGCGGATTGTAAGGCCCTGCAAGGCTCGATAAAAGCGACAAAACCCGACAAAAACCGACAAGGAAAAATTGAAAAATGCCTCTTTCGGCGGGGTAATAAATTAATTAATATTATTAACAAATTGCCGTTCGGGATCAGTTTGCCAAAAGTTTTTTTGAACTGAATCACACCCTTATGGATAATTGACAAAGCGGAAATATATAAGTACAATCTTGTCGTTACAATTTAAAATTCATTGCTTATCAAGAGAGGCTAGAGGGACCGGCCCGTTACAATAGCCCGGCAACCGCGGAAAGCAGCGGTGCCAATTCCGGCAGGGAAACCTGAAAGATGAGGATCGTTTATATTAAGCGCAGGCCTTCTCCTTTCGGGGGAGGTTTTTTCTTTATAAGCATGAATAGAAAGGAAAGATTATGAGAAACAAAAAAGGAAACTGGCTGTTCACTTCTGAATCAGTTACTGAGGGACATCCCGACAAGATCTGCGACCAGATCTCTGACGCAGTACTTGATGCTATCCTCGAACAGGACAGCAAGGCACGTGTAGCATGCGAGACATGTACAACAACAGGTATGGTTCTCGTTATGGGCGAGATCACAACATCTGCTTACGTTGATATTCCTTCAATCGTAAGAAACAAGATCAGAGAGATCGGTTACAACTCCAGTGATATGGGTTTTGACAGCAATTCATGCGCAGTTCTCACATCCATCGATGAGCAGTCTCCTGATATCGCCATGGGTGTTAACGAGTCTTACGAGGCACGTCACGGCGGTGAGAAGGAACTTGATACAGGTGCCGGTGACCAGGGCATGATGTTCGGTTACGCAAACGATGACACACCTGAGTTTATGCCTATGCCGATCGCTCTTGCACACAGACTTACAAGACGCCTTACAGAGGTTCGTAAGAACGGTGCAGAGTTCTTGAGACCTGACGGTAAGTCACAGGTTACAGTAGAATACGAGAACGATAAGGTTAAGAGAATCGATGCTGTAGTTATCTCAACACAGCACAGCGCTGACGTTACACTTGAATACCTTGAAGAATACATCAAGGAGAACGTTATCAAGACTGTTATCCCTGCTGATCTCATGGATGAAAATACAAAGATCTACATCAACCCTACAGGCAGATTCGTTGTAGGCGGTCCTCAGGGTGACTCAGGTCTTACAGGTCGAAAGATCATCGTTGATACATACGGCGGTTTTGCACGTCACGGCGGCGGATGCTTCTCCGGTAAGGATCCGACGAAGGTTGACCGTTCTGCATGCTACATGATGCGTTATGTTGCAAAGAACATTGTAGCAGCAGGTCTCGCTTCAGAGTGCGAAGTACAGGTTGCTTATGCCATCGGTGTTGCTAAGCCGGTATCTGTAATGGTTGATACATTTGGCACAGGTAAGATCAGTGATGAGCAGCTCACAGATATCGTTAACAAGGTATTCGACTTAAGACCTGCAGCGATCATCAGAGATCTTGATCTCAGAAGACCTATCTACGGCCAGACAGCAAGTTACGGTCATTTCGGCAGAACTGATGTTGAGCTTCCTTGGGAGAAGACAGACAAGGTTGAAGAGCTTAAGAAGCTTGCCGGAATCTGATTAGAGGACAATTATAGTATCAATTGCCCGGTGAAAGTCTCAACTTTCGCCGGGCTTATTGTTTTAGAAGACTTTGTTTGTTAGAGTTTTCGAAAGAAATAAGAAAGCTATGAGGTTATGGAGAAAGAACCCCAGGACAAGAAGACTCTTAAGCTTACGGTATCTGATATCGGAAGTGAGATAGAGGACGCGAAGGTTACCTGCATTAAGGTGTTTTGCCCGAGAAGAGAGAACAACTTTGTCTCTTTTCTTTGCGACGGCAGATTCACCGTAGCAGGCAAGTCCAAAGTCGATATTGTTGAGGGCGGTTCTTACATCATCTCGGGCAAGGTTACCGAATGGAATAACAGACCGCAGGTAACGATCAAAAAGATCCGTGTAGATGAGGATGCAGGAGAGGCTCCTCTGATCGGAGCTTTCCTTGCTGATAACATAAGCGGCCTGGGTAAGACAACGGCTGAGATCCTTGCAGATAAATTCGGGCGCGAAATACTTAAGGTATTAACTGAAACTCCTGAGATGGCGGCTTCCGAAGTGAAGGGCTTGTCAACAGCAAGGGCGATGGAGATCTGCGATACCATCGTCGAGAACATGGAGTTCTTCGAACAGGGACTTGAAGCAAAACTCATGGGTTTCTCGCAGGCTCAGATCAAGCGATTAAGGAATCTGGGAATGCTTAACTGTGAGACGATAAGAAAGACTCCGTTCAGTCTTATGGGTCACGGTGTATCAGGTTTTGAACTGTTGGACAGGATAGCTCTCGGTGAAGGTGTAGAAGCAGCAGATCCTGAGCGTATAGCTGCTGCACTTTATCAGGCATGCATCTATCTGCATGAGGATACTAAGTCAACATCGCTCATGCCGCAGGATGTAAGACGCAGGGCATTGGAATATGTTAATGTCCACGATTCAAAGCTCACATCAGATCAGTTCTCTGAAGTGTTCAAGGAAGGCGCACAGCGTGCCATAGAAAATAAGAAGATTGCCGTTTTCAAATTCGATTCCGGCAAGTGTGCTGCATGTGATCCTGAAGATCCTGAAGCTCATTTTGCTTCCATGAGTTATTTCGCTTCTGAACTTGCGATAGAGCGCCGCATTAATGAAATGCTCAAGACTAAGACAAATCCTCCTGTCAGAGATGAGAGTGACAGGATCTTAAATGAAGTAGCGGAAAGTCTTGGCATTATTCCTGATAAGTCGCAGCTTGAGGCTTTGTATCTTTGCATGTACAGTCCCATCAGCATTATTACAGGCGGCCCCGGAACCGGTAAGACAACGATAATGGGTATTCTTGGAGAATACTTCAGAAGGAACAAGATCAGTTGTATCTTCGCTGCTCCTACCGGAAGAGCTGCTAAGAAACTTTCTGAAGCGAGTGGGTTTGAAGCATCAACGATTCACAGGCTTTTGGGTGTTAAGAGAACCATTGAAACTGACGACGAAGACACACTTCCTGACGATCGTGCAGGGCAGTATAACAGCCTTCTTTTTGTGCATGGAAAGGATAATCCTATTCAGTGCCGCGTCATCGTTATCGATGAGATGTCGATGGTAGATACGATGCTGTTCAGACATCTTCTTGAAGCAACTGCAAAGGGAACTTCGGTCATTCTTGTCGGTGATCCAGACCAGCTTCCTTCAGTCGGATGCGGAGATGTATTAAGAGATCTTATCTCATGCAATTCTATTCCGAAGGTGAGGCTTGAAGCACTGCACAGACAGGCTGATGACGGAACGATCGCATCTAACGCAGGCCTTATTCTTGAAGGAAAAGAACCGAAGAGTATCGGAGATGACTTTGAGATAATCAGCTGCAAGAGTGAAGATGAAGCACAGGATGTAATTACCAGGATTTACACTGAACATAAAAACGAAGATATCATCTGTCTTACTCCGACAAAGAATGAGAATGTCGGCCTTGGTACAGTACAGCTCAATAAACTCATCCAGTCGCTTGAAGCAAAGGATGACATTAAGGTCCTGAAGAAGGGACAGAGTCTTACGCTTCATTTGGGTGACAGGGTTATGCAGAATAAAAACGATTATTCGACGGAATGGATCGATCCTTTCACAGGCGAAGTCTCACAGGGTATATTTAACGGTGAACTCGGTATCGTAAGTGATGTGGATCCTCTCAAAAATACCGTCACCATAACTTTCGATGAAGGCAAGAATGTTGTATACAAGGGTAAGCTCCTTGAGAACATTGAGCTTGCTTATGCCGTAACAGTACATAAATCCCAGGGCTGTGAGTTCGACAGGGTAATAATTGCTTTAGGTAAGATGAATGCTCTCCTGTATAAGCGTAGCCTCCTTTATACGGCCGTTACAAGAGGCAGAGAGAACGTTACTGTTATTGAGGTTGAAGGAACGCTAAATAGGTTCCTTAACGGCCCCAAAGATGATGTCAGGCAGACCTGCTTAAGAGATCTGCTCAAGACTGTCGATCACAGAAGAAACGTGTGATGGGAGTTATTACATCTTCAACCGTAATCAGCATTCAAAATGAGATAAGAGAAGCTTTGAAGGAGGCAGTGGATCTTATCCTTCCGTATAAGTGTGATATTTGCGGAAATGCAGCAGACACCGAAGACCGTTTTGAAGAATACAACGGGCTCTATAAAAAGCTTTACAGCGCAGATACAGAACTTCATATCTGCGGACAGTGTCTGTCATCTCTTAACAGTTTGGATGAAGACAGAAGATGGCTTTTATGTCTGTCTAATCCCGTAGAGAACGATCCGTATCCTGGACTTGCTCTATATATGCAGTTCCCGTATAAGGGTATAGTTGAAAAAGCAGTTCCGAAGATCAAGTTCAGTAAAAGGATCGAACTCGCAAGATTCTTCGGATGTCTGTTAGGTTCCAGTCTTATGATGGAAGACATCGCCGCAGATCTTGTTGTTCCGATACCACTGTCTGAAGACAGATTAGAAGAAAGAGGTTTTAATCAGGCAGGGGAGATCGCTTATCCGATTGCCCGCATGAACAGTATTCCTTTTGCAGGTAATTGTCTGGTCAGGACCAGAAACACAAAACGTCAGGCTAAGATTGAAAATTCAGCAGAGAGAACACGCAATGTTGCAGGGGCTTTCAGAGTGTGTGATGAGTGGGATGTAACTGGTCTTAAGATCCTTCTGGTTGATGATGTTGCTACTTCAGGTTCGACACTTCATGAAGCAGCGGTTGCCCTATACCGTGCAGGCGCTTCGAAAGTGTTATGTGTTGCGTTTGCCGGTAACAGAACCATTATGAACGCAGAGCCTTTCTGATAAGCAATTTGCAGTTTGCACAAAATAATTATTCATTGTCTTGTAATTCAGACTAACTGATTATTCAGGTTGGGTTTGTATAATGGAATTGGGATAATAAGAATAATATTTGGGGGACTTATCTATGAAAAAAATAAGACCTGTTGCCATGACCTTGGTCATGGTTATGTTGATGACTTTGCTTTCTTCCTGTGCACATGCCAATACCTCTGATAACGTAGTCAAAGAAGATGATCCGTGGTATAAGACGACAACTTTTATGCTTTCCGAAGATCTCGGTCAGAATAATTATCTTGGTACTTCCAGCGGATTATGCTCAAGCAATGACAATGTGTTTAACATGTATTGCTATTCCATAGACAGAGGCGGATCTTACCGGACTGTTCTGGATACGTATGATCTGGAAGGGAATATGGTAAACCGCAAAGATATAACCTGCACGGACGATTACAGATTGGTCAGGATATTATCTATTAATTCAGATGCTGAAGGAAAGAAAATGAATTCTGTTCTTTATATGCGCAGCGATAATGGCTTCGATGTTTGCTTTGCAGAAATTGATATATCATCAGGAATGGTATCAGATATAAGGAAGCTCATTGATGATGACATAGAAAAGGTTATAAAACCACGTGCCAGTTTCATGTATATTGTTGAGAGCGGAGATTATTCAATCGCGGCATATGATATCTCAGATCCGGGAAGTCTTTATACTGCATATCAGTTGCTGTTGTTTAAGGATCATAAGTTTGTCACTGAACTTGATCTCACGACTGTGAACGTCAGGTATTTTTTTGGCGGATGTCCTATAGATGAAAAAGCGAATTCATTATATATGGCCGGTTTTGAAGGTTCTGAAACCGTATGTCTGGAATTCGATATCAGGAACGGAAGTCTTAAGAATACGAAGACTCTTAATGAGAATACCGATGATGCGGTAAACCTGGTTGAATATTCGGAAACTGATAATGGCGAATTATGCAAAATCGATTCATTCGGTAACATCGTTAAGATCAATATGAATACCATGACACCTGAAACTGTAATTGACAGTAGTGCTTATAATCCGTATTTTTATCCGTTGTCGACTGATGCGCATACTGTTAATTCCGGCATTGTAAGCTGTAATGAAGAAAGAACGATCATCATTGAGACTGAAATATATTCTTACGGAATTCTGGACAGTTCCCAAAACAGCAGAATAATGGTCCTCACGAAAGAAGAGAAAAATCCTAATGCAGGGAAGAAGGTCATTGAGTTAGCGTTGCCTCCCAATTCGGGAGTATCAGATTATCTGGCAAAATCCGTATATGAATTCAACAAGTCGGACAGTGAATACTATATAAAAGTATGGAGTAAATATAACTCCGGATTTAACCTGTCCATGGTCTTTGGAAATGCAGATGAGAATGACCAGAAAGTGTTTGAGATGATACGTGATCTCAAAGGAGATGAAGCACCTGATATTGCCATCGGCATCCAGAAAAATTATGCGATGCGTGATGATGTTTTTATGGATCTGACCGGTTTTCTTGACCAGGAAGTAATTGATAAACAGTATGGTAATATCATCGAAGCGTGCAGAATCAATGGCAAACTTTACTTCCTTCCTGTAACAATTGAGATTGAAGGATTAGTAACAAATGAAGAACTGCTGGAAGATGGTGCTGTCGGTCTTACTTTTGAAGAATACGACAAGCTTATAAATGAGGACATGAAAGGTTTCTCGCCTTATGATTATCCGTATTCAAAATACTACAACAGGAATTCATTTATTCTGTCCTGCATAGATACCAAAAGTGCCATTGACGGGGAGAAGGTTGATTTCGGAACTGATCAGTTCCGTACTGCAATCGAATACGCAAAAGATAAGTTTAAGTATGAAGATGAAGCAAGCATGCCGATTGAATATGTTTACGATTTTAACAGGAACAGAGGCGAATGCTATTACTCCAGAATTAACGATTATCTTGATTTTGTGCATGCATGCTGCAAATCCAAATACCAATACAGAATCATAGGCACTCCTTCTGTAGATGCATCCGGACCGAGATTCAAGGCTTTGGAGACAATATCCGTATCTGCTACAACAGATGTGAAGGATGGCTGCAGGAAATTCCTGAATTATCTTTTTGCCGGAACAGCTTTCTCATCCGGTGAATACGAATACTGGCAGATAGTTACAAACAAGGTCATCATGGAAAAAGCCATAGATACCATGACTGATTTCAATAACAAGAAGTTTGAGAAATTTGCAGAAGAAAAGAATCTCGGACTGATAGCGAATACATCCGGTGCTGAAAAAGCTTTTGGTGATAAGATGGCAACTGATGGTATGCGCGAAAGTTTCCTGAACAGTATGTCATCTATCTCAACATACTATTATGAGGACAGAACGATCATACAGTTTGTTAATGAAGAACTTGCCCCGTACTATGCCGGCGACCGCACCATAGACGATGCAATAGTTTTGATAAATGACAGGGTAAGCAAATACATCAGAGAGATGTAATGAATTGGGATAATAAGAATAAGTGGGGAAATCATTATGAGAAAAATCAGGCCGGTAGCTATGACGATGATTATCGTTATGCTTATAACTATGTTTAGTTCATGTTCTTCAGTCAGGAAGAAAGCAAATGTAGTTAAAGAAGATGATCCTTGGTATGAGACGACCAGAATAGAATTAGAAAAGAACCTGAAGTCAACAGATGATGTTGCTGATACAGTTGTTTGTACTTGTGAAGACAGATTCTTTTACGTCTATTGCTATAGCGGCAACGGTTGGGTAAGCAGTACGACTAAGCTCGATACATATGATTATGAGGGCAATAAGCTAAGCAGTTTGACAATTACTTGTCCGTCAGTGGACAGTTTCAGTATCGGGCGTGTCTATTCACTCAATGCTTCTCCTGATGGAAAGACTATCGATGCGATCATTTACTTTGGTTCCACGAATTCGCGTGCACATGCATTTGCAACAATAGATACTGAGACAGGAATAGTGTCGGACATTAAGGATATTTATGAAGGTGAGGTCGGAAAGGCAAAGGATCCGGATGCTGCCACAAGTACTGTTACAGGTATAGGTGAATATGCTGTCGCCGTAACTTGCAGCAATCTGGACGGACAATATGGTTACCAGTTGTTTTTGTATAAAAATACTGAGTATATTGCTGAGCTTGATCTGTCAGCAATAAGTCTCAGACGTATGGAGGATGGCTTCTCAATTGATCCGTCTTCGGATTCTTTGTATGCCGTAGGATATGAAGATGCTGATCTCATCACAATGGAATTCAATCTTGGTAACGGGCAGCTTAAGAATAAGACCTCTTTTCAACAGACAGATGATAATAAGATCAACTTTGGCGAATACCTTGCTACTGATAACGGGGATATGTGCAAGCTTGATTCTTTCGGCAATATAATGAAGATCGATGTTAATACTATGACTGAACAGACCGTTATAGACACTAACTGGTACACTCCGGTGTTTTATCCTGTAGAAACATATGTCCATTCTACCGGGTCACGTATCGTCAGTTGTACCGGAGAAAGAACGGTAATAGTTGATTCTTCAATAAGCACATATGCATTAATTGATTATAAGAGGGAAGAATCTGTCAGGGTACTCACAAAGACTGATAAGAATCCACATGCCGGCAAAGAGATTATAGAGCTTGCATTGCCTATTGATACAGGTCTTACGGATTATCTTGCTAAATCCATTTATGAATTTAACGCAACAGATGATGAGTACATTATCAGAATATGGGATAAGTATAAGACCGGATTTGCCCAGGGACGCGGTCTGGTAAACCTTGATACTGAAGATGAGAAAATGTACCAGATGATCCAGGATCTTAAAGGTGACGATGCACCTGATCTCGCTATCGGAATCCAGAATAATTATGCGATGCGTGATGATGTGTTTTTGGATCTGTCGGATTTCCTTAAACCTGAGGTCTTGGAGAAGCAGTACGGCAATATTATCGAAGCCGGAAGAAGTGACGGCAAACTGTATTTTCTGCCTGTATCAATTGTTATCGAAGGTATGGTTACAAATACGGAACTGTTGGAAGACGGAGCTGTCGGAATAACCTTTGAAGATTACGATAAACTGATAGCAGACGGCATGCACGGCTATTCACCCTATGATTATCCATACTCGGATTACTATAACAAGCTCTCGTTTTTCCTGTCCTGTATAGATACGAAGAGCGCCATTGGCGGTAAGACTGTTGATTTTGATACGCCTCAGTTCCGTGCTGCAGCCGAATATGCGAGTGAGAATTTCTTGTATGACGATTATGCCAGTATGCCGACATTGGATTGGCGTAAGCAATATGACAGGAACAGAGGCGAGTGCTACTACACAAACATTACTGATTTCCTTAGTTATGTTCATGCGTGCTACAAGCAGAACAAACAGTATGCCATTATCGGCACACCTTCAGTAGATGCATCAGGTCCGAGATTCAAAGCTCGTGAGACAATTTCCGTGTTGGCATCTACAGATGTTGAGTCAGGCTGCAGGAAGTTCATTAATTATCTGTTCGCCGGAGAAGCATATAAGTCTGATGATTGTGAATTCTGGCAGATAGTTACCAACAAAGAGATCATGAGAAAAAATGTCGAGACCATAATGCTTCGCAACAACGAAGCCGAAGATAATCTCGTTGAGGCCAAAGACAGCGGAGCTATCATGATGAGCGGCGGTGCAGAAAAGTCCGATGGTCTTAAATATGCGTCAGAAGATATGTGTGAACGTTTCCTTGACAGTCTGGGGTCTATTTCAGTCTACTATTACGAGGATAAGAAGATCGTACAGTTTGTAACCGAGGAGCTCGCGCCATACTATGCAGGCGACCGTACGCTGGACGATTGCATAATGTACCTGAATGACAGGGCTGCCAAATACGTTAAGGAGATGTAATTTGGTGCCTTACCGGTATCAGACTACGCCAGACAGTCTTAACATGCTTGCTGTGAGCACATAAATAACGTCGACCAGCGCAGATGCGATAACGAGAGTAAACCATACCTTTTTAACGCTGAACTTTCTGTTTTTACGGAGTTCATCGTGTAAGGGTGTGGTTATGCTCTTAAAAAGAATGATCTTTTTCTTTGTGAGTCTGCCGACCGTGATCTTCAGGATGGAGATTCCGCCGTCACAGAGGAAGGGGAGTCCGATAATGAAGTAAATGAACGGAATACGGCAGTAGATTGCGAAGAATGCAATAAAGAATCCCAATGATCTTGAGCCTGCATCTCCCATCAGCATCTTGGAAGGGTTGAAATTGAAGAGCAGGTAAGCAAGAAGACAGGGAACAAAGATTGCGGTTACAAGGATGGAGTTGCTGTCAAAAACAGAAGCTGCCATAAATCCCATGAGGAAAGTAGTGAAAACCGCAACAACGGAAAGTGAGCCTGACAGACCGTCGATACCGTCTGTGGCATTTGTAGCGTTAATGGAAACGATAAAGAGTATTACTGCGAGGAAATAGAACATAACAGGGTGAATGTCAAAATAAGCACCTGTGATGGCGATGTAAACGCGTGTTCCGAAGAAATGGACACAGATGAATGCACCGATAAGTGATACGACTACATCAAGTGCGCCTTTAACATATTCATTCCATGGGTTTTTGGATCTGTCATCGAGCCAGCCTGTTACCATTTCGGCACAAACGGCGATGAGGCCGAATCCCAATCCTGCAACGGCATTGCCGCTCTCAAAAATGCCTTTGCCGCTGTGTACGGGCTTTACGATAAAGCAGACAACTGCTGTAACGATAAGAAAAACGAGAATGAAGTAGAAGCCTACACCCGTGGGCTTTCCGATGTTGACCTCTGCGCCCTGTGCGAATTTACGTCCGCGGTCATGTCCTAATATAATCTTCTCGCCCGGAAGGAACTGGAGAAGAATGAAAGTAATGGCAAATGCTGCAACGCAGCTGATAGCCATTTTTATGATGAAATCCATTAAGTGAGCCTCACTAAATTAAAGGTTTTTTGACAAAAAGCATTATACATAAAAAATAATATCACGAGAAATGGCAAATCATTCAATAAATCAACCTGATTTGCTCGTAGTACTTGGCTAAATGTGTTAACATATTTTCCTGTAATAAGGAGAAAATAAATATGGATTACAAAGATTTAATCGCTTCTAATCTGCACGATTGTACCGGCCTTGATAAGGACCAGGTATTAGGACTTATCGAGATACCGCCGAAGCTTGAGCTTGGTGATTTTGCTTTCCCTTGCTTCGTTCTGGCTAAGACTCTTCATAAGGCTCCGCCAATGATCGCGGGTGAACTCAAGGATTCTCCTGAGCTGGTCAAGGGTTTTAACGGCGCCGTAACGGTTGATGCCGCAGGTCCGTACATTAACTTCAGGATCGACAGGGGCGTTCTGGCCAAGGCGGTTGTATCTGAGATCATCTCGGAAGGTGACCAGTACGGTAACAGAAACATCGGTGAAGGCAAAAATGTCATCATTGAGTTCTCATCTCCTAATATTGCAAAGCCTTTCCACGTAGGTCACGCTTTCACGACTATTCTGGGTAACTCCCTGTCAAATATCTATACAAGACTCGGCTATAACGTAATCAGATTCAACCATCTGGGCGATTACGGCACTCAGTTCGGTAAGCTCATTACTGCTTACAGACTCTGGGGCGACGAGCAGGCCATGAAGGATAACCCGATCGACGAGCTCACAAGGATCTACGTTAAGTTCCACGATGAGTGCAAAGTAAGTCCTGAGGCTGAAAAGGAGCTCGAAGATACTGCAAGAGATAACTTCAGAAAGCTTGAAGAGGGTGAAGAAGAGGAAGTAGCGCTCTGGAAGCGCTTCAGAGACTTGAGCCTTGAAGTTTTCGAGAAGACATATCAGAGAATGGGCATCAAGTTCGATAACTATAACGGCGAGTCTTTCTATTCATCCAGAATCCCCGCTGTTGTTGAGATGCTCGAGAACAAGGGCCTCCTCGAAGAGAGCGAAGGCGCAAAGGTCGTTAAGCTCGAGGACGAAGGTCTTCCTCCGTGCCTCGTAGTAAAGAGCGACGGAACAACGATCTACGCTTCAAGAGACCTCGCTGCAGTTCTCTACAGACACGAGAAATTCAACTTCTATAAGAATATTTACGTTGTAGGACTTCCCCAGCAGCTTCACTTCAGACAGGTTTTCGCTGTGCTCAAGAAGGCTGGTTATGATTTCGCTGATGACTGCGTTCACGTAGGATTCGGTCTTTTGAAGTTCAAGGACAACACTGCATTCTCAACACGTGCAGGCAACATCATCAAGCTTGACGATTTCCTTGATAAGACAACGGAGAAGACAGCTGAGATCATCAGAAAGAACAGCGAGCTCCGCGGCGGTGACATGACAGACGAACAGATCGCTGAAGTATCTGAAGTTGTAGGCCTTGGCGCTGTTACATACACATACCTCAAGGCAGGAAGAGAGAAGGATATCTTCTTCGATTGGGATGACATGCTTGATTTCGAAGGCGATACAGCACCTTACCTCATCTATACATATGCAAGAATCAAGTCCATCCTCAGAAAGGCTGCTGACGCAGGCGTTGCAGGCGGTTCCATTGATTCTGCAGCAAACCTTACGGCCGAGGACGAATATGCCGTAATCAGAAGCCTTGCAGACTTCAAGGATGCAGTTGTTAAGGCAGCTGAGAGCTATGAGCCTTTCATGATCTCACGTCAGATCGCGCTCATCGCAAGAAACTTTAACCGTTTCTACAATAACTCCAGAATCCTTAACGTTGAGGACGAGGCAATCAGAGACGCACGTCTTAAGCTCTGTGAAGCAGTTGCAGACTGCCTCAAGTCAGGACTCGACATGCTTGGAATCGGCGTAGTAGAGAAGATGTAAGCAATTAGAAAGGCTTAATGCATGGTAGATAACACACCGAACAGCTCAGTACCGGATTTTAAGGACCTTAACTATACAAGGCCTGACCTTGATAAGTTCACCGAGACTGTACAGAACGTAAGACTCAGACTCATGACCGCTAAGACGATCGAAGCGGCTGATGATGCTTTGGGCGAGTACGAGATCGCAATCAGCAATTTCGATACGCAGTATGCGCTCTGTCAGATCCTTCACGATCTTGATACTTCAAACGAGTTCTATAACACGGAGATGGAGTTCTTTGATGAGGCATCGGCAAGAGTCCAGGAGCTTTGTTCCGCTGTATTATCAGGACTTCTTACATGTCCCTGTGCAGACCTTTTGAAGGTTAAGTATGGTGACATGATCTTCCGCAAGGCAAAGAACCAGAAGGAGATCATCTCAAGCGAGGTAATCGATGACCTTACAGAAGAATCAAGACTTGAGAACGACTACTCACAGAAGCAGTCTGAAGCTGAGATCCAGTTCGGCACAAAGACGCTGAACTTAAGCCTTATACAGCCTTATCTCGAATCAACCGTAAGAAACGTCAGACGTGATGCATGCATCGCGCTTGATAAATACTATATGTCCAGAAAAGAGACCTACGATGAGATCTACGATAATCTCGTCAAGGTAAGGACAGCTGCTGCGCGCAAGCTCGGATACGCTAACTTTACCGAGCTCGGTTATAAGCGCATGGAGCGTTACGACTATACGAGGGAAGACGTTGCTGCATTCAGAGAGAACATTAAAAAGTACATTGTTCCTCTCACGATCCAGATCAGAAAACTTCAGAAGCAGAGACTTGGCGTCGATGAGCTGATGTTCCACGATCTGCCTTGTCTGTTTGCAGAAGGAAACCCCGCTCCGGTCATCAACAAAGATACTTATGAAGATGCTGCAGGCAAGTTCTTCAGAAGCATTCTCGGTGTTACACCGAGCTTCTTCGATGTCCTGTCAGAACACGGATATACGGATCTGTTATCACGTCCTTCAAAGTCTACGGGCGGATACTGCATGTATCTTGAAGATTACTGCATTCCTTTTATCTTCATGAACGGTAACGGAACTTTCGATGACGTTGCAACAGTGGTTCATGAGGGCGGACATGCTTATGCGGCTCTGGCCGGCGCTGAGTCTTCACCTTTCGTTGAGTGTTTATCACCGACACTTGAGACATGCGAGATCCATTCAACATCAATGGAATACATGTCTTATCCGTTCATGGATATCTTCTACGGCAATAAGGCTGAGCAGTATTGTGAGCTTCACATGACAGAAGGACTCCTGTTCCTGCCTTACGGCTGTATGGTAGATGAGTTCCAGCACATTGTTTACGATAATCCAAACATGACTCCCGACGAGCGTCACGAGATCTGGAGAATGCTCGAACAGACATATCAGCCTTACATCAATTACGATGAGAAGGACACACCGTTCCATGCATTGGGCGGCGCATGGATGAAGAAAGATCACATCTTCACGACGCCGTTCTATTACATCGACTACTGTCTGTCACAGATCTGCGCTCTTGAACTCTGGGAAGATTCAACTGTCGACATGAAGGATGCCATTGATAAGTACAATACGCTTTGCCAGTTAGGCGGCAGCGATACATTCTTAAATCTCATCAAGAAGGCCGGAATCAAATCACCGTTTGATGTCGACGTAATCAAGCGTCTGGCATTCAAGTGTTCTGAATTCCTTAACCTGTGAGGATAAGATGCAGCTTCCTGATAGCTTTATAAATGAGATGAATGACTTTTTCACGCGATACGATTATGTACCGCGTGAAGGTTTTTATGAGAGCTTTGATAAAGTTCCGCTGAAGGGTGTCAGATTCTCACGCTCGAAAGTAACTAGCCGCGAGCAGGAGACAGCATTCCTTGGTGACATGAACGAGGAGATCAAGCCTGTCACATGGTGCAACGGCGGTTATTACGTAAATAACGAACCCGGCGGCAGAGATCCTCTGTACCACGCAGGTGTTTACTATCCCCAGGAGCCTTCAGCCATGCTGCCTGCTCAGGTAATGGCGGCAAAGCCCGGTGAGATCGTTCTTGATCTGTGTGCAGCTCCCGGAGGTAAGGCATGCAGATTGGGCGAAGACATGCACGGCCAGGGAATCCTCGTTGCAAATGAGATAAGTTTCGAGCGTTCAAAGGCATTGCTCCGTAACATAGAGCGTTCCGGTATCGAAGGCCTCGTTATCCTTAATGAGACACCTGAGAATATTGCTGACAGACTTCCGCTGTTCTTCGATAAGATCCTCATCGATGCTCCGTGTTCAGGCGAAGGAATGTTCAGGCGTGACAAGAATGCCTGCAAGAGCTATATGAACTACGGCCCGAAGGTATGTGTTCCTCTGCAGGAATCCATTCTTGAGGCTGCAGACAAATGTCTCAAAGAAGGCGGTTCCATCGTTTATTCCACATGCACATTCTGCGTTGATGAAGACGAGAAACAGATAAAGAGATTTATCGAGCGTCATCCCGAATACCATGTTAAGGCTCATCCGGAGATCGAGGGCGTAAGCCATGCCGGCGAAGGATCGATCCTGCCCGGTTCCATGAGAATCTGGCCTCATATGTCGGAGGGTGACGGACATTTCTGCGTCCATATTGTAAAGGGCGGGGAGAAGGATCTGAAGTCAGCTGATGAACTCCTGATAAAGGAGACTGTCGGAACAAAGGATAAGAGCGCTGAGGCAGCATTGTCAGTTCTCGATGAAGTGTTATCGGATAAGGGCAGGGAAAACCTTCTCAAGGGCCGTTTTGTTAGCCACGGAACAGGCCTGTTCAAGATGACTTTCGAAGAGAAATTGTTTAAGGGACTTAAGGTCGTAAAGACAGGTCTGTATGTCGGTGACATCAAGCCTCTGAAGTCAGGTAAGAAAGTTTTCGAGCCTTCTAACAGCATTGCGCTCGCACTCTCGAGAGATGCCATCAGGGAAGATTCCTATCTGGGTCTTAACAGAGACGACGACAGACTTACCAAGTATCTGAGAGGCGAGACCATTTCTGTCAATTCCGAAGACGGTCTTAAGTCCGCAGGTACCATCATTGTAGGTATCGGAGATTTCCCGTTGGGCTTTGCGAAGATCAACGGACAGACAGCTAAAAATATGTATCCCAAGGCATGGAGGCTTATATGACAAAAGAATTCAAACTCATTCTTGCAACTTCAAATAAGGACAAGGCAAGAGAGATCGCGGAGATATTAAGTGATACACCCTTCGTCGTTACGACAATGAAGGAAGAAGGATACGATCCTGATATCGTAGAAGACGGCAAGACATTCGAAGAGAATGCACTCATTAAGGCGAGAACCGTTCACGCTCTTGCTGAAGGCGCTTATGTAATGGCTGATGATTCGGGTCTTTGCATTGATGCATTAGATGGCGCGCCCGGAATCTATTCAGCGAGATTCTGCGGTGAGAATTCTACATATCCCGAGAAGTTCGCGAAGATCTTCGAGATGCTTAAGGATGTGCCTGAAGAGAAGAGAACTGCAAAGTTTGTATGCAGTATCGCCGTTGTAAGACCTGACGGCTCTGAATTTACAGTAAGGGGTGAGATCTGTGGCGTTCTCCATGAAAAGCCCATGGGTGATGGCGGATTTGGTTACGATCCTATTTTCTATGTGCCTGAATTCGGCATGACAACTGCCCAGATGACCAAAGAACAGAAGAATTCCATCAGTCACAGAGGCAAGGCCTCAAGGGCTATGGCTGAGAAACTCAAGGCTGATCTGTAATTATTGTTTTGGCCTGAAATGCGGCTATAAACGTGTTTTGGCGGTAAGTCTTTTATATAATCAATAAGAACACGCTATATTTTATTGAAAATAGCTTTTAATCGTGTTAATATTGTCGGGCGCGTACAAATGTCCGTGTGGGAAGCACACTGCGACCTCGCAAATTCGAAAAGAAAGGACAAAATAATATGCCCCAGGAAAACCCTGAATATTTTCTTGTCGATAAGAGAGTTTTGCCCGAAGTTTTCATTAAGGTAATGGAAGTTAAGCAGCGCCTTAATACCGGTGAGTCCACTTCGGTCAACGAAGCGGTAAGGAAGACCGGTCTGT
>JAEEGJ010008796.1_pt1 | contig 27571 bp, 24 predicted proteins | sample 8958761 | NCBI WGS metagenome assembly JAEEGJ01 (sample SAMN16246546, study PRJNA631951) | gut metagenome | biome: gut microbiome; feature: rumen; material: RS-attached | host: Bos | place: Iran: Karaj | collected 2018-10 | reverse complement strand
TCTGTAATAGGAATCTTTGTTTCATCTGTTGGCTTATAGAATCTTTCCGCTAATTCATCCCTGCTGATTCTACCCTCCACATAATCTTGCATCACCTCATCATAATTCCATTTGTACTCTGCAAGATGGTCGCCGCGATAACGCATCAATAACTCTTTAGAGAAGAGATTGACCACCTCCTTTAACCCCAATTTCCGAACATCCACGCCATCTATGACGGGATCATCAATGAGTGTGCTGGTAAATATGGGTTGTTTTGTACCACCAGACCTTAATACCTCCAAATAAAAAGCCACTCTCCTGATGGCGCTTTCCTCGTAATCAGGAATATGCGCATGGTTGTCCACAATTTCTTTCATCTCCTTGTATAAATCCAACCCATACCATAGACACGTTCCTAATTCCAGAAATTTCTGTTCCATACTGATGGTATTAGACAAAGCACCGCTATCTAACCCGAAATAGACATTTAACGACCTCGGCAACCTCGCTTTCAAATTAAAATCAAAAAAGACAGAATTATTCAACATATCACTACTGATGTAAGATCCAAGGCAGACCTTTTGGATGGTTTAATTTTCCATGACGAATGCAGCTGCCATCTACTCCTATGCAATGCATCACAACGATTTATTCATAGAGAGACACATTCTTCAGCACAAAGATAATAAAAGATTTTCAAATAAAAACGGATTTTCATAAAAAGGTTTCCAGATACCCTCAAATTGCATAGACAACACTTAAATTCACACTAAAATGTCAACGAAATCAGGAATGCTGTCAACAATGTCAGGAAGACTGTCAACCACATCAGGAAAAGAGTAGCAAACTGTCAACCAAAATCAGGAAAAGACAACCCTATTCAAAAAGGGGAAACTTGTCGATTCAAAACGGAGAATTGATTAAGCTAATACGGATACCAGCGTTAGGCACACCATCATTTGCCTAAAGGCACACGATTAAATGGCTAAAGGCACACGACCTTTTGCCTTTAGGCGTGTGAAGTTGTCAATGAAAGTACTGCTTCGATTTAGTACAGACACCTGTTCCTGCGGTCATGAACATATGTTCGATGGCCAATGAACATATGTTCATCGCCGCTTGAACATATGTTCGTGAAAACAGGAATTATTGTAAATTCAGTAGAGTTACCGACCAAATTCAGTTAATTTACTGAGTAAATTCAGTTGATTTACTAATAAGGGTCTCGAGTGTTTGTCGATTTTTTCGTAAAGAAACAACTCTTTTGTCGTCATAGAATCAAGGGACTGACTTGAAGGAAGATGTCAGAAGGAAGAGGGAAGATGTATGATGTCAGAAGGAAGAAGTCTGATGGAAGAGAAATGATAAATATTTGGCTAAAAGTTTGGAGATTTCAGTAAAAGGTTGTACTTTTGCCGAAAAATTATCATGGTATGGAACCGATGGCAACAATAAATCCTGCACAATACGAAGTGCTGAACATGCTTTCCTGTATCGACAAGGAAGAGGATGTCGCCGCTTTGAGGAGTCTTATAGTGCAGTTCCTGAACACTCGTTTGCAGAATGAGATTGAACATCTGTGGGACAATGGAACACTCACGGAAGAAAAGGTCTCTGCATGGAGCCATGAACACATGCGTACACCTTATAAAGGACGTGTATGACACGATACGTTGTTCTTGACACAAATTGCTTACTGCAATCGCTTTCTCAGAGAAATCAATATTACAAAGTGTGGGAAGACTTTGTAATGGGTAAGTATGTGTTGTGTGTGTCAAATGAGATTTTGGAAGAATATGAGGAAATCATTTCCTCACACATGTCGCCCATTGCAGCCCGCTTGGCTGTGGGAGCGATTCTCCGCGCCAATAATGTTGTCAGGGTCGATGCCCAGTTTCGTTTCAACCTCATCACAACAGATTTGGATGACAACAAATTTGTAGATTGTGCCATTGTGGCGAATGCTGATTACATCGTATCAGAAGATAGCCATTTCAATGTTTTGAAGTCTATCCCTTTTCCATATGTCGAAGTGAAAAGATTACAAGAATTCTATGAGGAGCTTTGTGGTCAATTTTGAGCCGGTTAAAAGGAACCAAATTTGGATTGATTGACTGCAATGCCCTAATTCAGGGCAGAATCGCGATATCGCGATTCTGCTCGTTAGGTCATGTCTGTTCTATTTTCTACTAATTTTCTTTCCGTTGTCAATCACGATGCCACGATAACCTTCAGTTACAGGGATGCCCATCAACGTGTGGATATGTTTGCTGTCATTCTTTGTGGCTCTGTATGTCTGTATGCCTGTAGCGAAAGGCCATGTGCCAGCCGAAAGTCCCTCCTTGATGCCTTCCATTGCGTTGGTGCCGACAATCTGGCAGTTGGAACGGTCGATTATGGTGCTCGAACCTGACTCCTTCTTGAGGTCTGCGGCAACATTGGTGTCCCATGCAAAGGCAATGAGACCATTGTTGGTGGCATATTCGTTGACACGCTTATAGTATAACTTCACCGATGCATCGTGCTTCTCCTGATTCTGGCCAGAGGGCATCATGCGCTGCAGACCTGCATACTCACCGATGATGACTGGATAGCCCTTCGAAGTATATTTGTCCTTCAGTTTGGCAAATTGGGCTGCCAAGTGGCTTTCTTCACCCCAATTGGCATTGTGACTGGTGTAGTGATTCGTTGTGCCCCAATAATAAAAGGCTGTGCTACCCGTACTGTTCCAAGTTCCGCAAAACTGACCAGGATCGTAGTAGTGAACCTCCACCATCAAGGCGTTAGGTGCGCTATCCTCCAGACGAGTCACATCGTAAAACTCTACCGACCTGTTGATATCGGTCGATGGTCCTTGGACAACAAGGATGCGTGTGGCATTATTCCCACCCGTCGCACGGACAGCGTTGATGAATGCCTGTTCATAGCGGATAAGGGCATCGGTGGTTGCCTGGTCGTGGGCATTAGGTTCGTTGAGTCCAGCAAACAGCAGCAGCTCTCCGTAGTCGCGAAATGCAGTAGCTATCTGTGTCCACAAATCAGTCATACGCGCTTCCTTGGCTGAAATGTTCGCCTCGCTGAGATCGTTGAAGCCATCAACCTCAACCCACCCGTTGTCCCAATGGTCGTTGAGCACTACATAGAGTCCGGCATTCATGCAATAGTCCACAATCTTCTTGACACGAGCCATCCAAACGACATCTATCTTGCCTTTGCTGTCGGAATGGATATCCCATGCACAAGGTATGCGGACAGCGTTGAATCCGGCTTCCTTCACGGAGTTGATGATGCTTTGTGTGGTCTTTGTGGGTTGCCACCCTGTTTCCCAGTCAAGTTTGTTGCTGAGCCATGTACAGGGACCAGCTTCTAATGTGTTGCCCAGATTCCAGCCAGGCATCATCTTTGGTGCGATATCCATTGCTGTCTGGGCATGTACAGAACAGTCCAAGTTCAGCAACAGAAATGCTACTATCAATACAAACCTTATTATTCTCATTATTGTTCCAAAATGATTGTTCCACATCTTCGGATGTCCCTGCTTTGTTTCCTGCTCGGATCAGTGCACGTCGATGCCGTCGAATTCCAGTTCGGAGATGACGGTGTCCTGATATTTCGTGCCGGGATAGACCTCGACAATCTCGAAGCGGAGACGCCAAGTGGGTTTGTCGGGGTCGTTGTATCCGAAGGGACCGAACTGCTCGAGGTCGAAGCTCTGCATGCCGCGAACGTCTTGTAGGTCGAGGAGGCAGATGGGCTTGCCGAGATAATAGACCTTCAGGAATTTGGGACGGGAGTTGGCTTCCCATGTGGCTTTCGTCTTCACGTGGCCGGCAAGGATTTTCACTCCTGTCACGCGTGGACAAGCTCCAGCGAATTCATATTCGAGCCATTCGCCGATGCCTTGCCCCTGGGCTCCCTCGGCCCAGACGGCGTCGAAGGTGAAGTCGTGGGCGTTCTTGGGCAGGTAGTTGAAGCGTCCCTGTGCCTTGAGGTGGCTGGACGCGGTGACGCGCTGCACCTCTCCGCCGCAGTACCAGCTGCATTTGCCGGAGTAGAGGTCGTCGAGGATGACGTTGTCTTCCTGAATCTGCTCCAATCGCTGCCAGTCGGCGTCGGTCATCAGTTCTCCGTCTTCTTTTCCTGCCTTCTCATTGAGTTGCTTCCACTCTGCCAACTTGGCATCGGTGGGCATGAGCCACACGTGGGAGGGCTTGACGAGGGGGAGGTTGTTGGCTGAACGGGGATTGGGTCCCTGTGCCTGCACCGACAGTGTGGCCAGTGCGAGCGTCATGCTCATGAGAATCTTTTTCATATTCATGTCAGTAGTGAATAGTTTTAGGTTTCAATCGGTTGCAAAGGTAAGTCTTTTCCGTATAAACACAAAATATTTCGCGAAAAAGTAGTACCTTTGCAAAAAATTTTATGCGGCTATCGGTTTTCAGTTTCGTGTTGGGTTGTGCGATGCAACTGGTGGGATGCTCAATGGGAGCACCCCGGCATGAGGTGTCTGAAGGGGATAGCGCCAATCAGCAGGTTATGGAAGAATTTCAGTATCATTACAAGTATCCGCATCCGGGCGTGACGACGGATAACGTGATTTTCGGTTTTGACGGTGAGTCGGTGAAGGTGCTGCTCATTGAGCGAGGTGGTGAACCTTACAAAGGTTGCTGGGCATTCCCTGGCGGCTTCCTGGAGATAGAGGAGTCAGCAGAGGAGGGTGCACGGCGTGAACTGATGGAGGAGACGGGTCTGACGACGCCGTTTGTGAAGCAGTTTCATGCTTTCACGGCTCCTGACAGAGATCCCCGTGAGCGCGTGCTGACGATTGCTTATTATTCGTTGGTGCGACTGAGCGAGGTGAAGGGTATGGACGATGCTGCTCAGGCGAAGTGGTTCGCGCTGAATGAGATGCCGGAGAAATTGGCATTCGACCACAACGAGATGCTGCGTGTGGCGCTGGAGGAAATCAATAAGGAAATCCGTCTGGAAACGAAGGACTGGAAGGAAATGACGAAGGGATTTACGAAGGAAGAAGTGGAAAAGATTGTTGGACAGTTGACAGTTGAGAGTTGACCAGCCCACGCGCTGGGCGAAGTTCATGAATTAAGGTAAGGAGAATGGAGAAAAGAGAGATAGAGGTAGCCGTAGCGAAGTATTTGGAGCAGAAGGGATATGAGCGGATGGCGCTGAAGGCCGCGATGTTTGATATGGACGGGGTGTTGTTCGACTCGATGAAGAACCATGCGAAGTGCTGGCACGAGACGATGGCACATTTCGGCTTGGATTTGCCTGAATGGGAGGCGTATATGCACGAGGGACGCACAGGTGCCGGCACAATCAATATCGTGTCGATTCGCCAACGAGGACATGAGGCGACGGAGGAGGAGATACACAATATATATAAATATAAGAGCGATCTCTTCAATCAGTGCCCGAAGGCGGAACGGATGCCCGGAGCGTATGAACTGCTCTGCAAGGTGAAGGCGAGTGGGGTGGTGCCGATGGTGGTGACGGGCAGCGGACAGACGACGCTGTTGGAGCGTCTGAACCGGAACTTCCCCGATATCTTCAGGAAGGAACTGATGGTGACGGCGTTCGATGTGCAGTACGGCAAGCCCAATCCTGAGCCGTATCTGATGGGGATGGAAAAATACAGGAAGACCCTCTCCCCAGCCCTCCCCCGTAATGGGGAGGGAGACTTTTCGGTGTGTTCTTTCATTGTGGTGGAGAATGCGCCGCTGGGTGTGCAGGCAGGTGTGGCTGCCGGGGTGTTCACGATTGCTGTGAACACAGGACCCTTGCCCGATGACGCGCTGCTGAGTCAGGGGGCAAACCTGCTGTTTCATTCGATGCAGGAGTTTTGCGACGAATGGGAGAATGTGTTTAGTGAGCTTTCTGCATGATGCCGTTGATGATTCTGCCATCGAAATGACGGCGGGCAGAGAAGAAACGGTCGTAGTTGGTATAGGTGTCAATGCCTGAGACGTGGATGTTCTCAGGGTTGACGCCTTTTTCGATGAGTTGCAGGCGGTTGCACTCCCAAAGGTTGATATGCCATTTCTCAGCTTGCGGATTGCGTGAGTCGGGATAGCGCTTGGCAAGCGTCTCCATAGGAAAACCTGCTTGGGCAAAGAGGTCATAGACTTCGTCGCCCACCTCGAAACTCTCAGGACCGATGCCCGGACCAATGATGGCGTGGAGGTTTTCGGCCTGTATGCCGTAGGTGGCTTTCAGTACCTCGATGTTGCTTTCAACGATGCGTTTCTGCGTACCCTTCCATCCGGCGTGAACGGCAGAGACGGTCTTTGTGATGTCATCCCAGAGGAGAACTGGGATGCAATCGGCTGTGCGTACGCAGATGCAGACATCGGACTGGTGGGTAGAGAGTGCATCGACGCCATCCAGGGCAAGCGCTTGCTCGAGCGGGTTCTGACTGAGGAAAGCCTCGTCAACAATGACCGTCTTGGTGCCATGCGTCTGATGCAGGGGCATGAGGAGACGGGGGATGGGAATGGAAACACCGCCATCTCTTGTGGTGGAGAAGGCGGTGATATGAGAGGGAGTGGGGTAGATGTGCATTTTGTTAATTGACAATTAATCCTTGAAAATTGACAATAGATTTATTCCTCATACTCAAAGTCCTCGAGGTCTTCGATGTCCTCTTCATCAATAAACTCGATGTCCTCTTCTGGAACGTCCTCGTCTCCCCAGCCTTCATCATCGTCATCGGCGATGTCGTCCATGTAGGCGAAGGTCTTGGCGGAGTGGATGAGGGACTCTTGGGTATTGATGGCAGCGATTTTGTTGCTCTCGCTGTTCATCTCGTGCCAGAGGATGTCCTTGAGTTCCTGAAGCCCTTGCTGTGCCACAGAACTGATGAAGACAACGGGAATGTCGTCGGGCAGTCCTTCCTTGAGCATCTCTTTGAGTTCCTCGTCCTGTCCGAGGATATCGCACTTGGTGATGGCGAGCACTCGGCCTTTGTCGAGCAGGTCGGGATTGAACTGCGCCAGTTCGTTGAGGAGCACATCATACTCATGACGGATGTCCTCTGTGTCGGCAGGCACCATGAAGAGCAGCAGGGAGTTGCGTTCGATGTGACGAAGGAAACGAAGACCCAAACCACGTCCTTCACTGGCTCCTTCGATGATGCCAGGAATGTCGGCAATGACGAAAGAACGCCCGTCGCGATAGGACACGATGCCCAGCGAGGGTTCGAGGGTGGTGAAGGGGTAGTTGTCAATCTTGGGTTTGGCCGACGAGATGGCATTGACGAGGGTGGATTTACCTGCATTGGGGAAGCCTACAAGTCCCACGTCTGCCAACAGCTTCAGTTCGAGGATGAAGGTTCGTTCCTGCATCGGTTCACCCGGCTGTGCATAGCGTGGTGCCTTGTTGGTGGGAGTGGCGAAGTTGAAGTTGCCCAATCCACCACGTCCACCTTTCAGCAGAATGACCTCCTGCTCGTGTTCAGTCACGTCGCAGATGTATTCACCTGTCTCAGCATCATACACGGCTGTGCCACATGGCACTTCGATGTAAGCGTTTGCCCCTTGCTTGCCTGTTGATTTGTTCTTTGAACCATTGCCGCCATGCTCTGCTTGAATGTGGCGGTCGTAGCGCAGATGAAGCAATGTCCAGTAGTTGCGGTTGCCACGCAGAATCACGTGACCACCACGACCACCATTGCCTCCGTCGGGACCTCCCTTGGGCAGATACTTGGCGCGATGCATGTGGGTTGAACCACGTCCACCGCGACCAGATCGGCAATAGATTTTTACGTAGTCAATGAAATTTGAATCCATTATTTTTGTGTGTCGAGGAAAGCGAAGATTTCGCCCAGCATCACATCTTTAGAACCCTTCCATGTGAAGGTGTTGCGGATGCCTTCCTGCTCAAACCACTTAGAGAGTGGCTCAGTTTGCTTGTGATAAACTTCGAAACGCTTCTTGATGGTCTCTTCGTTGTCGTCAGCACGTCCCTGTTCGATGGCGCGGTTGAGCAGACGAGCGAGGAGGGTCTCTTCGTCAACGATGAGTTCAATCATGATGCCCATGTCGTGGTTGCGCTCAGCGAGCATCTTCTTGAGGGCTTCTGCCTGTGCGATGGTGCGTGGGAAACCGTCGAAGATGACGCCCTTGCCTGCTGGGAGGGCATCGTAAGTCTTGGCGAGGATGTCAATCATCAGCTCGTCGGGGATGAGTTGACCATTGTCGATGTATCCTTTGGCAATCTTGCCGAGTTCTGTACCATTTTTGATTTCACTACGGAGCACATCGCCTGTAGAGATGTGTCCCATGCCGTAACGTGTTACGATTTCGTCGCTGTAGGTGCCCTTGCCAGAGCCTGGTGCACCGAAGATAATGATATTCTTCATTTTGAGTTTATAGTTTGTTTTGGTTATTATTTCGGGTTGATGGGTTAGTCCTCTTTCACTACGTAGATGCTTTTGTAATTGCGCCCGACACCGTCGTAGTCGAGGCCATAGCCCACGATGAATTCGTTGGGGATTTCCATGGCGCAGTACTTGACGTCGAGTGGCACTTGCAGTTTGCCCGGCTTCATGAGCAGGACGGCGATCTCCACCGACTTGACGCCCTTCTCCTTTAGCTTCGGTAAGATGTTGTACATCGTGGTGCCCGTGTCAATGATGTCTTCCACAACGATGACATCCCGGTCTTTGATGTCGATGGAGAGTCCAATCAGCTCCTTCACATCGCCAGTGGTGTCCATGCCATCATATGAGGAATATTTGACGAACTGAATCTCGTGGTCGAACGTGAGGTGCCGCACGAGGTCTGCTGCAAATATGAAGGCTCCATTCAGGATGGCGATGAGGATGGGATTCTTTCCCTTGTAGTCGGCATTGAGTTTGTCTGCCAATGTCGCAATCCTTTCTGCAATTTGTTCATGATGGATGTACGGTACAAATTGCTTGTCCTTTATTGTTATCATTGATGTATGGGAGAACTTTTAATTTTATGCAAAGTTACGTAAAAATCGCTATTTGAGGGTAAAATCGGGAAGAATAACGTAAAAAAACATCATTCGAAGTGCTATTTTATCCATTTTTCATCGTTTTTTTAATATCTATTCACTATTTTTGCACACTAAACCCAACTCTGTTGGCATTTCTCATCAGGAATTTTAAGCGTAAAATATGAAGATTTTATCCGCAGCCCAATTAAAGATAGTCGATGCCTATACAATAGAGCACGAGCCGATCAGTTCCACAAATCTGATGGAACGTGCGTCACGTGCGGTCGCTAACAAGATTCGTGAACGTTGGTCAGCCAACACCCCCATCAAGATATTTGCTGGTCCTGGTAACAATGGTGGCGACGCTTTGGCGGTTGCCCGCATGTTGGGTGAGGCGAGCTATAAGGTCTATGTGTATCTGTTCAACACCACCGACGGTCTTTCGCCTGATTGCCAAATCAACAAGCAGCGTTTGGTGGATTTTCAGGACGTGAAGCAGAACATGTTGGGTGTACGCAATGTGGAATTGGTGGAGGTGACGTCGCAGTTCACGCCTCCGAAACTGGAGGAGGGTGATTTGGTGATTGACGGCTTGTTCGGCACGGGGCTTTCCCGTCCGCTGAACGGTGGTTTCGCGTCGGTGGTGAAGTACATCAACGCATCGCCTGCCACGGTGGTTGCCATCGATGTGCCCTCGGGTTTGATGTGCGAGGACAACACCTACAACGTGATGAACCACATCATCAAGGCGAATTACACGTTTACGATTCAGTATCCCAAGCTCGCGTTCTTCTTCCCGGAGAATGAGCAGTATGTGGGCGAGTGGGAAATTCTCGATATCGGTCTGCTTGATCCTGGGACGGAGGATACGATGACCTTCTATAACTTTACGGAGAAGAAGGATATGGTGCCGATGCTCAAGCGCCGTTCGAAGTTTGCCCACAAGGGTACGATGGGTCATGCTGTGCTCATTGCCGGCAAGAAGGGTATGGCTGGTGCGGCGATTCTCAGTGCCAGAGCTTGCATGCGCAGCGGATTGGGTAAGTTGACCATCCGCACTCCCGAGAGCAATGTCCGCATCATGCAGGAGTCCGTACCAGAAGCCGTGCTGAACATCGATGTGGATGCCAACTGTTTCAGTCAGTCGTTCGACACCAGCGAGTTTGATGCGATGGCGATAGGTCCTGGCATCGGCACGTCGTCTTATACGGTGCAGGCATTCATCGAGCAGGTCAGCATGACGAAGTGCCCGATGGTGATTGATGCCGACGCTCTCAACATCTTGGGTTCGCATCGCGGATGGATCAATCAGTTGCCACGCCGATGCATCCTCACGCCTCACAAGAAGGAGCTGTTTGGATTGATCAGTACGACACGCAATTCCTACGAGGAGCTGGAGCGCACCCGTGAGTTGGCAGTTCGTCAACGCATATATATTCTCATCAAGGGCGCTTATTCTGCCATTGTCACTCCGACGGGCAACGTATATTTCAACTCGACGGGCAATCCGGGCATGGCGACAGCGGGAGCGGGCGATGTGCTGACAGGCATCATCCTCTCATTGCTGGCACAGTCTTATGAGCCGGAGATTGCTTTGCGTTTGGGCGTATATCTGCACGGATTGGCGGGCGACCTTGCTGCGGCGGAACTTTCCTACGAAGGACTGATTTCCACCGACATCGTCAACTATCTGCCGAAGGCTTTCAGGGTGTTGAGAGAGAAATAGCGTGTGTAAAGTGAGAAAGTATTAATTCTGGATGAGAGAAAAAACTTTTAATGAAAGCATGAAAAGAAACATCATCATAGCATTGACTTTTTGTATGTCGCTTGCCTCGATGGCGCAGACGCAAGTGACGGAGTTTAATCCTGGTACTGCCGCCAATGGCGTTAACTACGTGTTGCCGAAGACCGTCCTGAGGATGGATGCTTCGGCCATCAAGGTGGAATACATGCCGGGCGAGTTTGCCAAGTATGCCGAGCGCTATCTGCACCTCAAGGGCGTGGCGTCCGAGCCCTCCACCACGTGGAAGATGACAACGCTCGCTGTGCGTCAGGAAGGTGTGCCCGACACGGCGAAGATTTTCACCGTCAAGCTGAAGGACAAGACGGTGGCGCCGATGGTGCAGCTGACCCCGAGTGGCATCCTCGTGGCGGTGAACACGAATGCCGACGTTGAGGAGCATGCTATCCCTGCCGACCGCATCGTCCGCCACAAGATGGATGCGCGTCAATATTTGACCGAGGAGATTCTCTCAGCTACGTCCACCTCGAAGATGGCGGAGCTGACGGCACAGGAGATTCTCGACATCCGCGAGAGCAAGAATGCCATCAAGCGCGGACAGGTCGAGGCGATGCCGCAGGACGGTGCGTCGCTGAAGATTGTGCTCGACGAGCTGAACCGTCAGGAGGAGGCGCTCACGCAGCTCTTCACGGGCTATGCCGACACGACCTTCACAGCGAAGACCTTTACCGTGATGCCTGCTGGCGACATCAGCGAGCAGGTCTTGTTCCGCTTCTCCACGAAGTTGGGCTTTGTCGATGCCGACGACCTTGCCGGCGACCCCTATTACCTCTCCGTGAAGGACCGCCACACCGTGGTGCTGCCCGATGCGAAGGAGGCGGCGAAGCGGAAGATCGAGGGACTTGTGTACAACATGCCGAGCATGGCGAACGTCACGATCAGCACGATGCAGGGCAAGGTCTATGAGCAGGAATTGCCTTTCGCGCAATTCGGCACCATCGACACGCTCAGTCCCACGCTCTTCAACAAGGGAGCCACGACCAAGCTGACGCTCTATCCGGCGACGGGCGGTCTGATGCATCTGGAGCAATAACGATTATACTATATACTTATATATTTATTTACAAACCTCTAAAACATTTAAGACATGAAAAAGTATCTTGCTGAAATGGTGGGAACAATGGTTCTTACACTTCTCGGTTGCGGTACAGCCGTATCGCTCAATTGTGGTTCTGACACAGCATCAGTCGTGGGCACAGCCGTTGCCTTCGGTCTCGCTGTCGTGGCGATGGCCTACACCATCGGCGGCATCTCCGGTTGCCACATCAATCCAGCTATCACGCTCGGATGTCTTATCTCCAAGCGCATCAGCGGCAAGGACGCCGGCATGTACATCGTGTTCCAGGTGATTGGAGCCATCATCGGTGCAGCCATCCTCTTTGCATTGACCTCTAACGACCTCGCATTGGCAGGCGGCACGACAACAGGTGCCAACAGCTGCGGCGACCACGGTGTTGTGGTGGGCCTCATTGCCGAGATTGTCCTCACTTGCATCTTCGTGCTCGTGGTGCTCGGTTCCACTGACGAGAAGAAGGGTGCCGGCAACTTCGCCGGACTCGCCATCGGTCTCTCGCTCATCCTCATCCACCTCGTGGGCATCCACTACACCGGCACTTCTGTGAATCCCGCTCGTTCCATCGGTCCAGCTCTCTTCGAAGGCGGTCAGGCCCTCAGTGACCTTTGGGTGTTCATCGTTGGTCCATTCGCTGGCGCAGCGATAGCAGCAGGAATCTGGAAGATTATCGGTGAAGAGAAATAAACTAAAAACTAAAAGTTAAAAACTAAAAGTGAGAGTTACTTGGCCATTCGGACGGCAGGTAACTCTCACTTTTAGTTTTCAGTTGTTTCTCACTTCTTGAAGAAGTTGAAGAAGTAGAATGCGGCGGCGTATTTGACGGGCACGCCCTTCGCATAGCCGATGGCGGAATTGTTGGCGTTGCGCACCGTGCCGTCCTTGTCGATCTTTCCGATGGCGGAATTGCTGGAGTTGCGTACCGTGCCGTCGCTCTCCACCTTTCCGATGCTGGAGTTGTTGGCGTTGCGGATGGTGCCGCCCGAGTCGATCTTGCCGATGCTGGCATTGTTAGCATTGCGGATGGTGCCGTCCTTGTCGAACTTTCCGATGGCGGAGTTGCTCGAATTGCGCACGGTGCCGTCCGAGTCAATCTTCCCGATGCACGAGTTGTTGGCGTTTCTCAAGTCCTGGGCGCTCATGGACAGCGTCGTGAGTCCCAGCGCCAATAGTAAAAGTAATTTCTTCATAAGCCTTTCTCCTTTGTTTAGGTTTGCGGGGGCAAAGGTACGAATAAAATGGGAAAAAAGAGAAATGAAAAGGGAAAAATTCGTACCTTTGCAGCGATTATGGAAAGAGAAAGGCTTTGGAATCGGAATTATGTGAAGGTGTGGACGGCGAACTTCATGATCTTCTTCTCCTTCATGGTGGTGACGCCGCTGCTGCCGCTGTACCTGAGCGAGTCGTTTGAGGCGGACAAGGACACGATCGGGTTTGTGCTGTCGGGCTATACGCTGACGGCGCTGCTGGCACGACCGATTGCGGGGTATCTGGTGGACAGTTTCTCGCGGAAGGTGGTGCTGCTCATCTGCTACTTCCTGTTCTTCGCGCTGTTTGCGGGCTATCTGATTGCGGGCACGATGACGCTCTTTGCCATCGTCCGCACGGCTCACGGGGCGCCGATGGGGGCAGTGACGGTGGCGAACAGCACGAGCGCCATTGATGTGCTGCCGTCGTCGCGCAGGGCTGAGGGCATCGGCTATTACGGGCTGTCGAACAATCTGGCGACGAGCATGGCGCCGACGGTGGGACTGATGATTTACGACACGATCGGGGACTACGATGTCATCTTCCTCATCGCGCTGCTGGCGGCGGGCATCGGGCTGGCGATCAATGCGACGGTGAAGTTTCCGACGAAGGAGATTGTGCCGAACAAGGATCCGTTGTCGTTCGACCGCTTCTTCCTGGTGAAGGGCTGGAGCGAGGGGCTCGTGATGGTGTGCGTGGGCTTGTCCTACGGCGTGCTGGCGACCTATCTCGCCATCTACGGCAAGGAGGAGCTGGGCATGACGGCCGGCACGGGGGCTTGGTTCGCGGTGCTGTGCGCCGGACTGATCCTGTCGCGGCTCATCGGTGCGCGGTCGTTGCGGAAGGGGCGTGTGGTGGAGAACGTGAACCACGGCATCCTCATCAGCGTGTTCGGCTATCTGCTGTTCGCGCTATTGAAGAATCCGATAGGCTATTACGGCGCCGCCATCATCATCGGTCTGGGCAACGGTCACATCTGGCCAGGCATGCAGACGATGTTCATCAATCTGGCGCCGAATAACAAGCGCGGCACGGCCAACTCGTCGCAGCTGACGTGCTGGGACATCGGCATGGGACTCGGCGTGGTGTTCGGGGGCATGGCGATCCATCACACGGGCTATTCGGCGGCGTTCTGGTTCGCGTTTGTGGTGAACTTAATCGGCGTGCTTTTCTATTTTATATATGTAAGGAGGCACTTCATCAGGAACAGGTTGAGATAAAGAAGGGGGCGCCGCGCCCCCTTTCTTTTTACTTCTTGCTCTTCTTCGCTTTCTTCCCTCCTGCCAATGCATCGCTGATCTTTTCAGCGCGGAGCATCACTTCGGCATAGCGGCGACCGAGTTCGCGATAACCCTCGGCAGTGAAGTGGAGGTGGTCGAAGTTACCCTTGCAGCCGAGCGATGGAACGACGTAGGCGGTGGGGATGACGAGTGGCATGGTGGCGATGACGGTGTTGTGAAGCTCGCAAGCACCGTTCTCCTGCTGACACATCAGCTCGCCGACGAGCAGTGGGCACTGTTCAGCCTCGAGACCGAGGTCGTTGAGCATGCGCTCGTAGATGACTTTTACGCGTTGTGGCCAGTCCTGCTGTCCGTTGTCGGTGCAGCCCTGATGGAGCAGGATGCCCTTGATGACGCCGTGCTTTTGTGCCAGCTTTGCCATCTCGATGAGACGCTGGTATGGGTGGTTGTCATATTCCTTGCAGAAGTTCTGAAGCCAGCCAGCAGACTTAGCGATGTATGCCTGTGACTTGTCCTCATCAAAGAGGTCGATGCTGCATCCGCCGACAGCCACGTTGATGACGCCGATGCTGACGTTCTCAGGAGACTTCTCCACCATCGTGCGACCGAAGTAGTCGGCAGGGGTCAAACCGTTGTTTTCGCGGCAGAGTGGGGGAACTGCCACATACCACTTGCCCTTCTCACGACCTGTACGCTTGAAATCGACAGCTGCCATCATCTTGAAACGGGTGTTGAGGTTCTCGCGGTCCTGTGGCTCGATGCGGGCATTGCCCTCCATGTTCGACTGTCCGAAGCAGAGGTAGATGTGGAAGTTGGGGTCGAACTTCGTGGGCTGCTGGATCTCTCCGGCGATGTTAGCCCCGTCGTTGAAGTTCAGCACGGTATTCTTCTCATAGAAACTGGTGAGCGCTCCCTTTTCGTCCTGTGCATAGCCAAGACACGCAACGAGAGCCAGCGCAACTGTTAAACAGATAGTTCTCATAATTTGGTAAATAAAATTAAAATAGGTAAGTATTTCGTGTGCAAAGATAGAGAAAAGTTGGGAGTTAGGCGTCAGTAGCGAGGATTTTTTGCTGGAGTAGGCCGATTATTTCCCTTTTTTTCGCGCTTTTTCGGGGTGAAAGTAACGAAAACGAAAGGAATGGTAACATGATGTAAAGGATTTTCGGTCGGAAAGCGATACCTTTGCAAACGGAATCAAAACCAAGACTAAAAACTAATCAACAAACACCAATGAGAAAAATCTTTCGTTATTTGAGTGCCTTCTGCGGGGCTTCACTGATGGCTCTGCAAGCATCGGCACAGAATCCTTTTGTGCAAACCTGGTTTACGAGCGACCCTGCTCCGATGGTGCACGGCGACCGCATCTATGTCTATACGGGTCATGATGAGGACAATGCCGACTTCTTCTGGATGCAGGAGTGGCGTGTGTATAGTTCTGCCGACATGGTGAACTGGACCGACCACGGAAGTCCGCTGGCGCTGGAAAGCTTCAGTTGGGCAGACGACCGCGCCTGGGCCAGCCAGTGCATCGAGCGCAACGGCAAGTTCTACTGGTACATCTGTGCCCATTCCCGTCTCTCTGGTGGCATGGCCATCGGTGTGGCTGTGGCAGATAGTCCTACAGGTCCTTTCCGCGACGCCATCGGTAAACCATTGTATGAGAATGGTTCTTGGGACCACATCGATCCGACCGTATTCATCGACGATGACGGTCAGGCATGGCTCTACTGGGGTAATCCACGTGTGTATTGCGTCAAACTCAACGAGGACATGATCAGCCTCGCTGGCGAAGTGTTCAATCTGGAGATGACCGAGGAAGGTTTCGGCGCTCCCGATGCTTCGAAGCGCGACAGAACCAAGAAGTATAAGGATACGTACACGGAAGGTCCTTGGATTATGAAGAAGCCTCAGATGGGTGATGCCAAGAAGGCCACCAAGGGCTACTATCTCCTCTATGCCGCAGGTGGCGTGCCTGAGCACATCGCTTATTCGGAGGCTCCATCGCCAACCGGTCCTTGGACTTACAAGGGAACCATCATGCCAGAAGGTGGTACAGGTTCGTTCACCAACCACTGCGGCTATGAGCGCTTCAAGGGCCACGACTACTTCTTCTATCACACGGGCAAGCTCCCTGGTGGTGGCGGCTTCGGCAGAAGCGTGGCTGTGGAGGAGTTCAAGTTCAATGCTGACGGCACATTCCCAACCATTTTGCCTACCGACAAGGGCGTAGAGCCCATCGGCACGTTGAATCCATACGAGCGTGTGGAGGCTGAGACAATGGCTTTCTCGAGAGGCATCAAGACCGCATGGAGCGAAGAGACGGGTGTGTACGTCACCTCCGCTCATGCCGGCGACCCCAAACATATCCTTAACAAAGCGCATGGCGACGACTATATCAAGGTACAGGCTGTGAACTTCGGTAAGAAAGTGCCTCGCACCTTTACGGCTCGTGTGGCTTGTGCCTTGAGAGGCGGTGCCATCGAAGTGCGCATCGACAGCCTCAGAGGTAAGACCATCGCACGTCTCGAAGTACCTCACACTGGCGGTTGGGAGAAATGGCAGGAGGAAGTGGTTGACATTCGCACTCCTATAGCTGGCGTACACGACATTTACTTCGTGTTCCGTGGTCGCATGGGTGTGCAGGTCTGCAACTTCGACTGGTGGCAGTTCCGTGGCATCGAGGAGTGCAATATGCCACTCTTCACCACAAAATACACGGCTGACCCATCCCCAATCGTAGTAGGCGATACACTTTTCCTCTATACTTCTCACGACTCTCATCCTGAAGATATCCACGACGAGAAGGAGAAGAATTCAGCTGGTTTCTTCATGTATGACTGGCTGCTCTGGTCAACTACCGATATGGTGAACTGGACAGAACATGGTGCTGTGGCATCTCTCCGCGACTTCGAATGGCGTAGTCGTGAGAACGGTGCTTGGGCTATTCAGACGGTGGAGCGCAATGGTAAGTTCTATCTCTATGCACCTCTGCATGGACATGGTATCGGGGTGCTCGTAGCTGATTCTCCTTACGGACCTTTCAAAGACCCACTCGGCAAGCCACTCGTATGGCAACAGGAGCACTGGGATGACATCGACCCATCTGTGTTCATTGACGACGACGGACAGGCTTGGATGTTCTGGGGCAACCCTCATGCTTATTGCGTGAAACTCAATGAGGACATGATTTCCACCAGTGGTGACATCTATGTGCTCAATCAGAAGGATGGTATGATGCGTCCTGTGAAGGAAGAGGGTAGCAAGATTAACCTCCGTGTTTCTTGGCAGGAGAAATCCAACTGGGCAATTCAGCACTACCAAGAGGGTCCTTGGTTCTACAAGCGCAACGGACATTACTACATGGCGTTCGCTTCCACTTGTTGTCCTGAGGCGCTCGGCTATGCTATGAGCAACAATCCTCTGGGTCCTTGGAAGGAAATGGGCTACATCATGCGTCCAACAGAGCGTGACCGTGGTAACCATCCTGGCATCGTTGATTATAAGGGCAACAGCTATGTGTTCGGTCAGAACTATGACATTATGCACATCGACACATGGGAGCACCACGAGCGTCGTTCTGTTAGCGCCAAGGAAATCACTTACAATGCCAACGGTACTATCCAGGAGATTCCTTACTGGCTCGACGAAGACCCAATGAAGCAACTCCACAGCCTCAATCCTTACAAGCGTGTGGAAGCTGAGACAATGAATTGGGGTTATGGTTTGAAGACTTGCAAGGTGGGCATCAAGAACACGGGTATCGTGAAGGATATGCCTTACTCACCAGGTCGTAAGAACCTCTATGTGACCAACATTGACGAGGGTGAATATATCCGTGTAAAGGGTGTTGACTTCGGCAGTGCTGGTGCGAAGAAGTTCCTGGCAAGCATTGCCTCTGCCAAGGGTAGTGGTAATATTGTTCTCACTATCGATGGCATCGAAGGTAAGGAAATCGGTCGTGTAGCTGTAAAGGCAACAGGAGCTGATGAAAAGTTCAGTACGGTCAATGGTAAGGTGGAGAACGTGAAAGGTGTTCACGACCTCTATCTGCACTTCGAGAATCTGAACGGCACATTCAACTTCGATTGGTGGCAGTTCCAATAATCAGCCCGCGTGCTGGGCGATTTGCTCAAAAATAATTAAAGAAATGACTCAATGGTCGTTGTCCAATCCGTAGCGGGTGGGGCGACGACCATTCCATTTTGGGTCTTTGAGGTTTCTACATGCAAAGTGTGGAAACCCAAGGCGGCTGCTGCCTCGAGGTTGGCTGAAGAATCGTCAAGAAAGAAACACTCCTCTGCTTTTGCGTTAATCTGACGGAGTACTTCCAGATAAATCTCATCGTTGGGTTTCGCCATGTGCATCTCTTGAGAAAGGAAGACGTGGTCGAAGAGTTCATCCACCACTTCTTGACCTCCAAAACATTTCTTCACAATCTCTTGCCAATGTGCCTCGTTGGTGTTGGACAACATACAAATGGTGTATCCCTTTTGCTTCAACTCCCTTAACTTATCCAGTCGGTAGGATGGAATGGCAATACAACACGAGTTCCAAGCCTCCAGGACTTGTTCTCTCGTGGTGCCCTCCTTGCAGTATTTCCTGACACCCTCCAGAAAAGCCTCCGTTGTGATGTCGCCTGTCTGATAGAGGTGCATGATGCCATTCGCCACCATACCTTCTCCTAATACGGCTGCTTTGGTGCCTATTGGTGTCTGCATACCTTTCTTCTTAAAGGCATCAAGATCAATCCCCAATGCCTGCATCTGACGCATGCAGTAGTTTAAGTCGATGTCGAGGAGAACTCCTCCCAAGTCAAATATGATGTTTTTGATCGCCATCTTCTTACTTCTTAATATGAATGTCCATCTGCTGGAAAGGAATCTCAATGCCAGCCTTCACCAGTTCACGATATATCTTTTCAGTCGTGTCAAACTTTACATCCCAGAAATCGGCAGCTTTTGCCCATATGCGCATTTGGAAAATGATGCTGCTTTTGCCCATACTGATCATGGGAATATAAGGGGCGAACACACCACTTCTCATGATACGTTCATCTGCTTCAATGATATTCATCAACACCTTGCGTACTGTATCAGGGTCAGTACCATAAGCCACTTCCACATCAATATCCACACGTCTTGTGGGGGCTTTGGTGGAATTCTTCAGGCTTCCGGTTGCCAAAGGACCATTGGGAATGATGATGGTCTGGTTGTCGAGGGTGGTCATCACAGTATTGAATATCTGAATCTCCCTCACGGTTCCAGCAAAGCCTTGTGCTTCAATGAAATCACCTACCTTATAAGGCTTCAACAACAAGATGAGTACACCTCCCGCAAAGTTCTGCAAAGTGCCACTCAAAGCCATACCGATAGCGATACCAGCTGAAGCAAAAACTGCCAAGAAAGAACTGGTGTCGATGCCTAAGATACCAACGATGATGATGGTAAGTAAGACATTCAGTGAGATGGATACGAGACTGTTCAGAAAAGAAGTCAAGGATGCCTCTACATTCCGTTTCTGAGTGACAGTTCGTAGTGCCTTGATGGTGTACTTAATGATAAATCGTCCCACAATAAAGACGATGATTGCTATTAATACATTCTTTCCAAATTGTACTACATAGCCAACCACATCACTCCATGCAATCTTGCTGAAATCCAGATTGCTCAGTTCCGACACAATATCTCTTCCTGTTCCTATGCTGTTGATGGTATCAATGCTGTTTTCTGCCATAATTCTTTTATACCTTAAAAAATCGGTGCAAAGGTAGTGCAAACTGAGCGAAATACAAAATAAAACGGTTGTTATTTTTATTTCCGAAGTGCAGACTACCTTCGATGTAATCACCGGTACGACTTTTTCCTAATTATATTTATTGGGAGATAGTTTCTGCTTTGAGTCTGATAGGCATACTGACAACCAATTCTGCGAAGTCGGCTTTTGTCAAGTGTGCCTTCACCTCGATTCCTGCTGTTAGATTGTGTAATTTTGGAATCGTGTAATGGACTCCTATCCGATTAAAGAAGAAAGGATCTTTGCGGTTGGAGAAATCACCTATATTTTTATACAGATACACGCCTCCACCCAGTGCGAAGGACACATTGCCATAGAAAAGGGTATGCTTCACATCTAAGGCAATGATCCAAGGATTATGCTTACAATCAACGCCTTTCTCAGTATCTATATCTCGAATATGTGCATAACAGGAGTTGTATTGGATGTCGATACCTCCACCAATGGCTCCGATTCTTGCATAGCGGTACATGGCATCAGCTTGGAAGGATGCCACAGAATAGAGGGTGAAGTTCTCCATTCTCCAGTCGGGATGCTCTTTGGTGATCTGGTATTGGGTGCGTTCCCAGTCTTCCTGACATGTCTTCACACCTACGCCACCCTTGAAATTCAAGTACCAATATGGTTTGAACTTGGGAGGGATATATGTCAGCCTGTTTTTCACTAAAGTTTCATAATAAGGATAATAAATCACTCCGAGGGTAGGGCCACAGACATTGGCGCTACGGTTGGGTTGACGGGTACTTCCGTTGCTGATGTGCCAGTAATCAAGTCCAGCCTTGATACCCCATGAAGAAGCAAAACGATAGGTGGCATTGATTGCTCCTCCTGCGTAAAACAACACCAGTGAACCAATCATGTCATTATCCACGCTGGTTTGTTTGTCGTATTTTCTGGTGGAGTAAGCCAAACCTAAGTTGGCGCAAAGGTCAAACTCCCAACGGTTTCCTCGATAGAGAGGATAAGAGAAGGAACCAAACACGGCGAAGGAGTTCCCCAGACGGGTGTTGTAGGGAGCCAGTTCATAGTAATCCTCACTCAGATCATCCCAATGAGGGTAATCCTCATTTCGATGCATGGTGGCACCATTGTTCTTGCTGAATTTACCCACGACGGAGAAAGTGGGGTAGTGGTAGTTGTAGGCATAGGCATCGCTGTCAGAAGGCAGGCTTACATGGCTGAACTTGAAAGCTGCCGAGTAGTCCGATTTCCCAATCATGTAGGCCTTCTGGTATTTGTCCAGAATCAGAACCTGTCCAGCCTGGAACTCTGTCTCATACCCCCAATGTCTCGTCTGGCTCTTCTCATCCACCAGGGTGTCAGTGATGACCGACTGACAATACGCTGTTAGACTTGAGAGTAAACACCATATTATGATAACAAATCTCATCAGTTTCAGCTTTTGTGGTGCAAAGGTATAAATAATCTGGCGATTCTTGTTAACAAGAAGAATAATATATCATTTACTTAAAAATCCTCGTCGAACTTTTCAGCCCGACGAGGAAAATCTTACATATATATGTTCACGTCTTCGACAGTATAGAAGCCTGTGATTTCGATGGCTCCACCATATTTTGGATTGAACTTGCAGCTGGTGGTGAAGGGTTCTTGATCCTTCTTAAAGTTACGGATATAGATGCTGAAGTCCTCCATGGTGAACTTTTGGTCGTAGTCGCTCCAATAGACATACTCGTCATTGTTGCTGGAAGACTTGGCGTAGATAGTGAATGGGATATTTTTGATGGTCATAGATACGAGCTCGTAGGGGCGATAGAGTGGACTATTGTCCTTCGGTGCTAGTTCGACAGTTGGAATGAGGAAGTAGGTGAGGGTCTTGATGTTGCTCATCTTGGGACGACCATAATCATCCATACCCTCGTCATCAAATTCCATCGTCATCGTGATGCTCACATTATCAATCTCCTTTTCGGCCTTCAGGGTATATGTGTTCTTTTTCTTGGTGATTTCCATTTCCTTCTGGGTAAAGGCGAGCTTGGTGTAATAACGACCAGACTTGGTCTCTTCCTCGAGGAAATACATGGAGAGCATCAGCTTGAGGTCGGTGAAGAGAACCTCTTTCCTTTTGCTGAAGGACTTGAAGGTATGCTGATTAGAATTCCACCAGAGGTATATACTGCTAGGTGCTTGCTCGCTTGTTCCACCGAGATATGGGATGGGAATGACATCACCCACTTCGGCTCCCTTGGGTAGAAGGTCGCATCGCTCGTCAAGGTAATCGACGCGGATGGTGATGTAATCGGCTTTGACAGCACACTTGGCCTCAAGCAGCACGTTCTCGTTCTTGTCGCAATAGACAAAGTTATATGCCTTGCCATCGACCGTCTCGATCTCGAAGAATGTGCCATCCTCAGCCACATATTCCTGGTCGGCGAAGTTCATCGTCCATGGAACAGCCTCGATGATGCCCTTCACGTTCTTGACAAACATCTTGACGGATTCCTCGCTGACAGATTGATTGCCTGCACGTTTGATGACATCCTCAATCTCTGCATTGAGCGCTTTAATCTGCTCAAAGGTTAAATCGGAGAGCAACTCTGTGAGGTCTTGCGATGTAGGCACAATCTCTTCAAGACCCTTGGTGAGGAGTTTCAGGTTATTGTTGACTGCGTCAAGACAAGCCTCACCTGTGAGGTTTCCATCCACGAGTTGCAACATCACCTTTCCGTTAGTTTCTACGAAATCGTATGCCAATTTACCATTGGAAATGAGGTCATCGCCAAACGCAAAGACGATATTGGCACCAGCCTCAATGAGCTTGGGTGCTACAGCCAACGTCAGATCAATGTGTCTCAGCTTGTTCACGGCAAGTTCGGCGGCAAGGTCGCCTGTTTTGCTGAAGCCGTCTTGAGCCTCGTCCATCACAGCCTTATATATCTCCTTGGCATACCAGTCGAGCTTGCCGCTAGAGAAATCCTTCCAGAATTCGTCGCTGCTCATGGAATTGTATTTTTCTGGTAAGCATTTCGACTTCTGGATGTCAGACCAAATTTGGTCACGTGAGTTTTTGTCGCTGTAGCCCCATTTGGCCATGGCGCCGACAAGCGTAGAACGGTGCAATGCATTGGCATCTTTGAGCACGAGGCCAAAATCAATAGCAGCTTTTGCCTGTCCCCAAATGCCACGTGTATCCTTTGAATAAGCGTAGGCAAGGCCATTCAGGTAGTGGTCGATGAGGTCGATGTCGTTATATGCAGCATCTGGATCCATCGCCAAAAACATCAGGCGCACGGCGAGGTCGGAGGTGTAGCCATCCAGTTCTGCATCTGTCAGGTTGTCGAAACCTTCCTCGAAAGGGACGGCATTCTCTTCAGGATCAGGGTTCACAGGATTCACAGGGTCTGGGTTGGGATTCTTGGGGTTGCTGCCGTCATCAGACTTGCTGCACGAACCCACCATCAATGCTGCAAAGAGCAGTGTGACGAAGAGGAGCTTTTTCTTCATACGGATTGAGTTTTGTTATTTAACAATAGGTATAGTTGGTAATCTCGGTGACAAAGATACATCTTTTGCCAATATCTACCAATAAAAACAGTGAAAAAATACGAAAATTGGCAAAAAGATGACTTTCAGAGAGAACGAAGATAGAAAACAATATCCTTAAAAAGCGATTGTGTGGAAATATTGCGTAGTAGTTATCATCAAGAAAGACAAGATGGATAAATAGAAATGACATCAATGTTGAGTCGAGTGAAGGAATTTTCTTTCTATTGATTTTGTGGTGTGGAAGAAAAGTTGTACCTTTGCACACAATTATATATAGTAGAAAGAAAACATGAACGTACTTGAACTTTCAGAACAGGAGATGAACCGTCGTGTGAATCTCCAGGCATTGAAGGATATGGGCATCAATCCGTATCCAGCAGCAGAATATCCAACTGACGCATTTTCAACAGAAATTATAGCTGACTTCAAAGATCCAGCGGTGGATGCTGAGGGCAATCCTACAGAGCCACTGAGGGAGGTCTGCATCGCTGGCCGCATGATGAGCCGTCGTGTGATGGGCAAGGCAAGCTTTGTGGAGTTGCAGGACTCGAAGGGCAGGATTCAGGTGTATGTGACCCGTGATGACATCTGCCCAGAGGAGAACAAGGACCTGTACAATGTGGTGTTCAAGAAGTTGCTGGATTTGGGTGACTTCATTGGCGTGAAGGGTTTTGTCTTCCGTACTCAGACAGGCGAGATCAGTGTGCATGCCAAGTCGCTCACCGTGTTGGCCAAGAGCTTGAAGCCGCTGCCTGTGGTGAAGGAGAAGGATGGTCAGGTGTTTGATGCATTTGAAGACCCAGAATTGAGATACCGTCAGCGTTATGTCGATTTGATTGTCAACAATGGTGTGAAGGACACGTTCCTGAAGCGTGCCACCATTCTCCGCACGATGCGCCAGGTCTTTGATGAGGCAGGTTTTACGGAGGTGGAGACGCCTATCCTGCAGCAGATTGCTGGTGGTGCTACAGCCCGTCCATTCATCACTCACCATAATGCGCTGAACGTGGATTTGTATTTGCGTATCGCCACAGAGCTTTACTTGAAGCGTCTCATCGTGGGTGGTTTTGAGGGCGTGTATGAGATTGGCCGTAACTTCCGTAACGAAGGTATGGACAGAAGCCACAACCCAGAGTTCACTTGCATGGAGCTGTATGTGGCATACAAGGACTATAACTGGATGATGACGTTCACGGAGCAGTTGCTGGAGAAGATTTGTGTGGCTGTGAATGGCACGACCGATGTGAAGATTGGCGACAACGTGGTCAGCTTCAAGGCTCCTTATCGTCGTCTGCCCATCTTGGATGCCATCAAGGAAAAGACCGGCTTTGACTGCGAGGGCAAGTCGGAAGAGGAAATCCGTGCGTTCTGCCTCTCAAAGGGTATGGAAGTGGATGAGACGATGGGTAAGGGCAAGCTCATTGACGAGCTCTTTGGTGAGTTCTGCGAGGGTTCCTTCATCCAGCCTACATTCATCACCGACTATCCTGTGGAGATGTCGCCACTCACCAAGATGCACCGTTCAAAGGCAGGTCTGACAGAGCGCTTTGAGTTGATGGTCAATGGTAAGGAGTTGGCCAATGCATACTCAGAGCTGAACGACCCGATCGACCAGGAAGAGCGTTTCGTGGAGCAGATGAAGTTGGCAGATAAGGGTGATGATGAGGCGATGGTGATTGACCACGACTTCCTTCGTGCTTTGCAGTATGGTATGCCTCCAACATCGGGTATTGGTATCGGTATTGACCGTCTGGCTATTTTGATGACTGGTCAGCCCACCATTCAGGAAGTGCTGCTTTTCCCAACCATGAAGCCAGAGAAGAAGGCGCCTCGTGATGGTGTGGACAAGTTTGTGGAACTCGGCTTCTCTGAGGAGATCGTTCCTGTGCTCTACAAGGTGGGTTACAACCTCGTGAGCGACCTCGAAGGTGGCAATGCCCAGAAGATTCAGCAGCAGATTGGTGAGGTGCTGAAGAAATACAAACTGGACATCCAGAAGCCATCAGTGGATGAAATCAGCAACATCGTTGCTAAAGTGAAAAACTAAAAGTGAAAAATTAAAAGTAAAAATTACTTGCCGTTCGGATGATGGTAACTTATACTTTTAACTTTTAGTTTTTAGTTTTTAACTTAAAAAGATATTTTAATATGCAGTTTCAATCTTGTGGTAGAGTGGCAGTCTTGGGAGGTGGTAGCTGGGCAACAGCTATTGCTAAGATTGTCATGCACCACGAAGAAAAGATAACATGGTACATGCGCAGGGATGACCGCATTGAGGACTTCAAGCGCATGCACCACAATCCAGCCTACCTGACAGGCGTTCATTTCGATGTGGATCGCATCAACTTCTCCAGCGATATCAACGAGGTGGTGAAGAACAATGACACCCTTATCTTCGTCATTCCTTCGCCTTACATCAAGAGCCATCTGAAGAAGCTGAAGGCCAACATGAGGGAGAAGATGATTGTGACGGCGATCAAGGGTATTGTGCCAGAGGAAAGCCTCACAGTGAGTCGTTACTTCGAACGTCAGTATGGTGTGCCAGAAGAGCAGGTGGCTTGCATCGGAGGTCCCAGTCATGCTGAGGAAGTGGCGCTCGACCGTTTGTGCTACCTGACCGTGGGATGCCGCGACTTGGAGAATGCGCAGGTGGTGGCCGACTTGCTGGCCAACAAGTATGTGAAGACCAACGTGTCGCCCGATATTGAGGGAATTGAGTATTCGTCCGTGCTGAAGAACGTCTATGCTATCGCGGCGGGCATCTGTCACGGCTTGAAGCTGGGTGACAACTTCCAGGCGGTGCTGGTGGCAAATGCCCTGCAGGAGATGAAGCGTTTCCTCCGTGCCGTTCAACCCGAAGACCGCCACGTGAGCGATTCTGCCTATCTGGGTGACCTGCTCGTGACGATGTACTCGAACTTCTCCCGCAACCGTGTGTTCGGTACGATGATTGGACAGGGCTATTCTGTCAAGACCGCGCAACTGGAAATGGAAATGATTGCCGAGGGCTACTACGGCACCAACTGCATGAAAATCCTCAACAAGCGCTATCACGTGAACATGCCGATTCTGGATGCGGTGTACAACATCCTCTACGAGAAGATTTCTCCCAGGGTGGAGATTAAGATATTGAGTGACTCGCTGAGATAACAATCAACATTTTAAACCATACAACTATGAAAATTGACATTACGAAGGCTGCCTCGTTTGTGAAGGCAGGAGCGATTGAGGCTTTGGAGCCTCAGGTGAAGGCTGCACAGAAGGCTCTGGAAGAGGGCACTTGTGCTGGTAACGATTTCTTGGGATGGATGCATTTGCCGAGTTCCATCACCCCAGCGTTTATTGAGGAGTTGAATGCCACCGCGAAGGTGCTGCAGGAGAATTGTGAGGCTGTTGTGGTGGCTGGTATCGGCGGTTCTTATCTAGGAGCCCGCATGGTGATTGATGCCCTCTCCAACACGTTTGGTTGGTTGAAGCCATCAAAGGCACCCCGCATCCTGTTTGCCGGTAACAACATCGGTGAGGATTACCTCTCCGAACTGATTGACTATCTGAAGGGCGTGAAGTTTGGTGTCATCAACATCTCCAAGTCGGGCACCACAACGGAGACTGCCATCACATTCCGTCTCCTGAAGAAGATGTGTGAGGAGCAGCGTGGCAAGGAAGAGGCGAAGAAGGTGATTGTGGCTATCACAGATGCCAAGAAGGGTGCTGCCCGCACGACGGCTGACAAGGAGGGTTACAAGTCCTTCATCATCCCTGACAACGTGGGTGGTCGTTTCTCTGTGCTCACTCCTGTGGGCTTGCTGCCTATCGCTGTGGCAGGTTTCGATATCGCTGCCCTCGTGAAAGGTGCGCAGGATATGGAGAAGCAGTGTGACATCAACGTGCCATGTGCTGAGAATCCAGCTGCTGTCTATGCCGCTACGCGTAACGCCATCTATCAGA
>JAEEGJ010008794.1_pt1 | contig 27573 bp, 24 predicted proteins | sample 8958761 | NCBI WGS metagenome assembly JAEEGJ01 (sample SAMN16246546, study PRJNA631951) | gut metagenome | biome: gut microbiome; feature: rumen; material: RS-attached | host: Bos | place: Iran: Karaj | collected 2018-10 | reverse complement strand
TCAACCATTCCGGTGGTTATTGCGGTGAGGCCACACCTGTTCCCATTCCGAACACAGAAGTTAAGCTCACTGGCGTCGACAATACTCGGCTGGCAACGGCCCGGGAAGATAGATTGCTGCCGGATTAAATTCCTCGATAGCTCAGTCGGTAGAGCGTTCGGCTGTTAACCGAAATGTCACAGGTTCAAGTCCTGTTCGGGGAGCCAAAGCACCAGTCAAATGACTGGTGCTTTTTTGTTGTCTTGATATAAGTTATCCTTTTTTATAGAATTGATTTGGTAGGATTATTTCTTTCTATTATAAAAGGGAGGTACGATATGGGTTTATTTTCGAGTTTGTTCGGTAATAAAGGCAAGGAAGCTGACAGCGTTCTGGATAAGATGAAGAAGCTTGCTGATGACCTTGACGGCGTTAAATATGCTGATAAGGATGAGAAGAAGATAATGAACGGCGGTTCTGCTGCTGCAACATTCACCGAAGATGCAGTCTGTGGCGACTCCTGGGGTCCTGTGATGCCTTCAGAGCCTAACCAGTTCAATTCCGGACTCGATTACAAGGATTATTTCGAGAAGATCTTTAGAGAGGAATTCCCCTCCTATCATCTCCAGAAATATAAGTCCGGTTGGTATGATGTCGCTTTTAATTTTGTTCAGGACGGTCAGAAGAAGCTTGTTGTTGAGCTTTTAAATGACGGAACGCAGCGCTATAAGATCAGAAATGAGTGCAGGGCGCAGGGCATTCCTTACCTTCGTTTCTACTATAATCACGAAGGCTGGTGGAATACCAGATCCTATGTAACAAGGCGTATTGCTAATGCTTTGACCTCGTGATAACTGTTTTTAATTTGAAGTAACGCGGGCGGTATCCTTTTAGAAGGGTTCCGCCTTTTTTATTGGCGTTAGTTTGTGAGCCTGGCATGTTGTTGCCTTCTGTGCGGACACAAAGAGCAACATTTGAGGCAACAAGGAGTATGACGTATTTTCGCAGGCTCGAAAATAGCCACAGCACGGCCAGGACCTCAAAAACCAGTTCAGGATTACTCATTTTAAGTTAAGTTTATGTTAAGGTTCAGCGCTTTTAGGGTTAAGGTTCGATATATAGAATGATAAGCGTAAGGGATAGGAACCGGCCGGTTTCACTCGAAACAGAAAAATAGGAAATAGAATATATTAGAAGTGAGGTCGCAAATATGTGGACAAGGAAAAGTGTTAAGCAGAAGGGAAAGAAAGCCTTCGTTGGGAATTTCTGGAAGTGCGTTCTGGTAGCAATCATTTTGAGCATTGTGATTGGTGCCGGCGGATTTGGAGCAGGAGGCGGATCATCGATATCACAGACGATGACAAACATCATTGCAAGCTCAAACAATTCAAACAACGATGACCGCAATGTCGATACAAACGTTGATAACACAGACGATGACGATGCATCTCACAAGGTAACATTTGATATAGATCTGGCTAACCCGAGAAGCATTGATCAGGAAGATATTAATATCTTTATCGGTTTTCTCGTTGTAGGTACCGTAGTATATGTAGTCATTATGGCATTCGCTATGGCATTCAGATACTTCCTCATGGTACCGTTCGAATACGGATGCAGAAAGTTCTTCAGAAAGAATCTTGATGAGCCTGCAAAGCTCACAAACATCGTATATGTTTTCGATTCGCACTATAAGAACATCGTAAAGACAGCATTCCTTACTGATCTTTTCATCTGGCTCTGGAGCTTGCTCTTCATCGTTCCGGGAATCATCAAGGCATATTCTTACAGACTGGTTCCTTACATCATGAGCGAGAATCCTGAGATGAACTTCAGGGATGCACAGGCAGAGAGCGCTAGACTTATGAAGGGCAATAAGTGGAAGTCATTCGTACTCGATCTTTCCTTCATCGGATGGGACATCCTCACGATCATGACATGGGGTCTCCTCGAGATCTTCTTCGTAGGACCTTACAAGGCTTCTACAGATGCAGCTCTCTATGAGTCAATTAAGTACGGCATCGATGCAAAGTAAACATTGGGATTAGGAATAGGATATAATAATGTCAGCCGGAGGAGAGCAATCTCCTCCGGTCGGCTTTGGTAACGGGGGTTTTTATGAATTACAAAGTATTGATCGCTGACGATGAGAAGGAGATAAGGAACCTCTTAAGGCTCTATCTCGAGAATGACGGATTCACGGTCACTGATGTAGCTTCAGGCGAAGAAGTATCCGGCGCCATGGACAGCTTTAAGCCCGATATCGTACTGCTTGATGTCATGATGCCCGGCAAGGACGGCATTCATGTTCTTAAGGATATCCGTGAAGTGAGCAATGTGCCTGTAATGATAATCTCTGCAAGGACAGCTGATGCCGAGAGGATCTTAGGTCTTAATGTCGGCGCTGACGATTATATCTGCAAACCCTTTAATCCGTTGGAAGTTGTAGCAAGGGTCAAGTCCAACCTCAGACGTTTCTATTCACTTGGAGGCGGAGAGGGCAGAGCTGAGAAGCTTACGATCGGCGACCTGGAGCTCGATACCGAGAAATGCCTCCTCTTAAAGGCAGGCAAGGCTATGGAGCTTACTTCCGTTGAATATAAGATAATGGAGCTTCTGATGAAGCATCCCGGCAAGGTCTTCACCAAGCAGCAGATCTATGAATATGCATGGGGAGAGGACTATTTCGTAGCCGATAATAATATAATGGTTGCGATAAGCAAATTAAGGACCAAGCTCGACGAAGATCCGTCACGTTACATCAAGACGCTTCGCGGCTTAGGATACAGGCTTGAGGCCTGATTTTACTGCTGTTCCTGGCAGTGTAACATTGTTACAAAGGGGTATTTGATGGCAAAAAAGAGCATAAGCAGCGCAAAAGAGCTCAAAGGCTTTTTGCTCAGCAGATTTTTCTTTGTCCTCGCCATCGTAAGCGTGGTCGAGCTGCTCGTAGTCGGCCTGACGAACAAGTATCTGATCCCGGCACTCGTCATGTTCACGAGATATAACAAGATAATCATGGTCGACGGTGCCGAAGGATTGTTCATGCTCGTATTCGTGCTGGTCGCGACATGGCTCGTAAACCGTATTTTCCCGATGCTCAATGCATCGCCTGTTGCCGTTAATGAATACCTGGAGAAGGTATTAAGAAGCCGCGGATTTGTCGGCGCATCTGACCAGGAGGTAACAGAGACGCTCCGCGCCTTAAGCGAAAGGCCGACGGCAATTCTTTCCTTATTAGGCGCATTCTTTCTGGTCGCGATAATCCTTCTGACGCCATACATAATCGGAGGCATAGTATTCTCAATCTCCGTGGCCCGTGAGATCCGCAGGGTAGAGCGTGAGAAGGAGATCGAGCATAAGACGGAAGAAGAGCGCCGCTATCTCATGATCTCCAATATCGTTCACGATCTGAAGACTCCGATGACAACAGTTTACGGCTATGCAAAGGCCTTAAATGACGGCATCGTGCCTGAAGACCGGAAGCAGGAATATCTGGAAGCCATAATGGCGAAAACAGACAGGACCAATGAGGTCATCGCGATGCTGCTCGATTATGTTAAGCTCGACAGCGAAGGCTTTGTGATCAAAAAGAGCAAGATCGACTTATGTGAGCTTCTGCGTTCATGCTGCGCATTCTGCTACACCGATGTGGAATCAGCAGGCTGTGAGCTCGATATCAATGTCCCCGAGAAGCCTTTGTTTATTGCAGCTGACAGCGTTCAGCTCTCACGCGTCATAACAAATCTCATAACGAATGCGATACGTCATAACCCCAAAGGCACGAAGATCGGCGTGACGATTACGTGCGAGAATTACACGACTGCAGAAGATGTAAGGGTCTTTGTAGCAGATACGGGTGATGAGATACCTGAAGAACTGGCAGAGCATATTTTCGAGCCGTTCGTAACAGGTGATGAATCAAGAGCATCAGGTTCCGGAACGGGCCTTGGACTGCCCTTATCCGTTAAGATATGCGAGATGCACGAATTCAGGTTAAGACTCGTCCAGAACCCTGAGATCAAGCGCTATCACTTAGGTGACGAGTACAAGAAGACTTTCGTGATCTCGATGTGATAAGGAGTCCTGATGCGCAAACAGTCATTGATAAGAGTTACTGCCTTGTTTATGCTCCTCGCGATCGTCTTAGCGACCTGCGGATGCTCTGTCAAAACCAGACGTCAGTTAATGCAATATGCAAGAGATAAGTATGGTGACGCTACGCTGATCGGAGCTCATCAGAATCTAAAAGGAAATGAGTCTGTCGTTACTGTCAGAATGCAGGATAAGGATACAGGGATAGAATACACTGTAACTTCTGAAATGGTTCCCGTAACTGTCGACGGCGGCAATATGGGGTATACAGAGCATACTTCCTCAGATTTTGAACTGCTCTATTATGATTATCTTATCGCTCAGGCAAAAGACGAACTTGATGCACTCGCAGATAAGTACAGCCTTACCTATGAATTCCAGCAGGGTATGTTGGAACTTAAGTTTAATGACCGTGAAGCAAGCGGGAAAGCTAAGGAAGCTTCCGAAGAATTCGAAAAAGTTCTTGGTGAGTACGACGTAAAAAACTTGCGTCCGAATATCTATTATTGCTCTGTTGGTGATACCATTAATGTAGGCTATTACGATGCGGAAACACGTGAGTACAGCATGTCGAATGACTACAGCGTTATCGATTATGTTCTGACGAACTACGACAGCGAAGCTGTTTATCTTGACTCGATGACAGCTTACATCAACCAGTTTTTGTCTAATCAGGAAGTGAAAGGCTTTTTCCAGGGACAAAGCAGCGATCCGATGGGTACTGCGTATTACTTCAAAGATAAGAACGGTGATATCTTTGTAGCTATAGATATGGAGGAATTCGGTGCCAATTCAAGCGGCATCAGACTCTTCCGCGACACTGCTTCCGGCATGGATGAGATAGATTATTGATCTTAAGGAGAATAACATGCGTTACGACTGTCTGATAATCGATGACGAGAAAGAACTCTGCAATAATACGGCCGAGTATTTCAACATGTTTGACGTTAAGACTGCAGCGGTTTATTCGGGCGCTGAAGCGGAAGAATTCATGCGCGGGAACGATATAAGCCTCGTGCTCCTGGATATCAATCTTTCTGACGGGAGCGGCTTTGAGCTCTGCAAGAAGATCAGGCAGACACTTAATATTCCGATCCTTTTTATCTCTGCAAGGAATACCGACGATGACAAGATAATCGCGCTTAATATCGGAGGCGACGATTACATCGAGAAGCCTTATTCTCTGGGCGTTCTGCTCGCCAAGGTAAAGGTCGTTCTGAAGCGTTATGCGAATACAGAGAGCGACAGCTCGAAGAAGCAGGATTTTGACGACGGTTACTTAAGACTTGATACCGTGAACAAGAGCGTTTTTGTCGGCGGCGTCGAAAAGAAGATCACTTCGATCGAATATAAGCTTCTGGAATACCTTATCGATAACAGGAACAGGCTTGTCACGAAGACAGAGATCTTCGATAAAGTTTGGAACGACAAATTCACTACTGACGGAACACTTAATGTTCACGTAAGAAAGATCCGTGAAGCGATCGAGAAAGATCCGCAGGACCCTAAGTATATCGTGACTGTATGGAAGGAAGGCTATAAGTTCGTAGCACCAGAATAAGATGAAGAAAGCGCCGTTTATCATCCTGCTTGCCGCAACCTTTATCGCCGAAGCACTGGCGTGTTTTCTGATGCTTACGAAGATCAAGGACATAAAGACAGATCCTGTTAAAGTAAACGAGTGCTTATATTCCATATCAGAGAATTACGGCGACTCTTCCAAATACAACAGACAACTTGAGTACGTGGTCATCGATAATGACGGAAAGCTGATCTATAAGACAAGGGAAGGCCTTTCAGAATCGGTCAATGAAGCGATAAAAACACGCGGTCTCATACTTGATCTTAATATTGACGGAGAGGTCAAAGGTAAGGTTATTTTCGATTATAATATCGGAACGCAGATGACCCGGTTCAAGCAGAATATCATCATCGTTTTTATCATCATCGGCGTTCTCCAGCTCGTGATAATCGTCTCATGGTATATCTATCTTAAGCGTTCCATGATCACGCCTTTTGCAAAGCTGAGCAGCTTTGCCGCAAGAGTTGCTGAGGGTAATCTTGATATGCCTTTGCAGATGGATAAGGGACATGTCTTCGGTGCGTTCACGGAGAGCTTCGACCTCATGCGTTCCGAACTTAAGAAAGCGCGTCTTGCCGAGAAAAAAGCAAGTGATGACAAGAAGGAAATGGTCGCGAAATTATCGCACGATATCAAGACTCCCGTAGCATCGATCAAGTCAACTTCAGAGATCGGAATGGCGATCACAAAAGAAGACCGCACCAGAGAGATGTTCGGTGTTATCGATGCAAAGACTGACCAGATAAAGTCGCTTGTCGATAACCTCTTCACATCAAGCGTTCATGACATAACCGAGATAGATGTTAATCCCGGAATGCAGCCGTCTGACGTCATTACGGGGCTTATCAGGAACGCAGATTATCTTCACCGCGCAGGAGCTTTTACGATACCTGAATGCAATGTCTATTTCGACAAGTTAAGGCTCCAGCAGGTTTTCGATAACATCTTCATGAACTCATATAAATACGCTGACACCGCAATGCATGTAAATGCCGAGATATCAGGTGATTATCTTGTCATAAGAGTCGCTGACGAAGGCCCGGGCGTCAAGGAAGAAGAGCTTCCGCTTCTCAAGGAAAAGTTCAGAAGAGGCAGCAACGCCAGCGACAAGGACGGCGCAGGCTTAGGCCTTTACCTTACCGATTACTTCATGGAAAAGATGGACGGTCAGTTGGGTCTCAAGAACCTGGATAAGGGTTTGGAAGTGTCGGTCTATATCAGGATCGTGTAATAAACACTCTTAAGAATGCTAAGAGTTAATTTTCCCGTATGCGTCGCGGAAAGACCTTTTTCGCGCCTCAAAACGCAATAAAATTTGATTTTCAACCCCTAAAATTTTACTTTATCACTGGATTTTTTACTTTATCCCTCAGTTTGCGAAAATCTATTGCGCTCAAATACCCCTTTTTGTACCATCAGGACACCGCGGTAAGATGACAGACTTTATTTGCTCTGACATCCATCAGCAATGTGGACAAACGGGAAAATAGGAATGTCAAAAACAAAATCATAAATTCAAAGATGAGAATTGTATAAACAACAAAATGAAGACAAAAGCAATAATACTAATGACATGCGTCCTGTTATTGAGCGCATGCGGCAGAGTTAAGAACAATAATTCTAAAACACCGGATATTGTTCCGGAAACAGCATCCTATTATGAAGGTCATAATCTTGTTTTGGCCGATGAATATATGAACAGAAAAGAATACTTGTATTCTTATGTATCTCCGGAATGCTATAACGATGAATACATTGCTGTATATGTTAGTGCTGAAAAAGATTTGCCAGATTCAAATGAAGAGTATATCAATTTCTATGACTATAATGGTGAATTAAAGCAACAGACAGACCTGCTAAGTTTTGAGACCGGAAGAGTTTATTCTGATTGTTGCATTGGTAATTCAAAACTTGGAATGAATGCCTTATTGGTTGATAAAGAAAACTCAATCGCTGCCATTTATAGTGTTGATAATGAAACTCTGAGTTGGAATAAACAGTTTGATATTCCTTTGAAAAACTTCAAATTCGGTTTTGAAGCAGACGAATTATTTGAAACAGAAGATGGTTATATTCTTATCTATGACTGGCTTGATGGCAGTTTGGTAAAAACAGATATAGCTAGAATAGATAATACCGGAAAAGTTATCTGGGATGTTTTACCGAACAGCAATGGTGCTCCCGGCAGTGCAAATATATGGAATGATAGTCTTGTGTACGTAAGCAGTACTGATCAAATCTATAAGGTGGACTTGAAAACAGGAAAAGAACAACCAATAAAACCCGATGATGTACTAAAAACCTATCAATACGGTGTGCGCGTGTGTCCTGATGGAAAGATAATAAAGAATGACGGACACGAGATAAAGCAATATATGTTGGAAGATAATACAGAAACAGTGCTTCTGGATTTCAACTATTCTGACAGTAATATGTTTTATCTTTCTAACGGAAATCTGCAATATGCTGACAACAAGAGAGCCGTTTTTAAAGATCTATCAAGTTCACGCAACGAGGTCCCCGGAAGATGCAAACTAACAATTCTTGAGAAGGTCGAAAAGAATCCTTATATTGGCAAGAAGGTTCTCGAGATTGCGCCTGTCTGGGGACTTAGTTTTTTGATGGGGGAGGCGCAGCAAGAATTCAATAGAAATAGCAAAGATTATTTTGCTTATATTTCAACCAGATATGATTATACATATTTCAGTCTGCCCGATTATTACCAGGAAGATGTAACACTGACGGATACGGTTAACCTGATTACGGACCAATTAGCTGTAGATATCCGCAATGGTAATGGCCCTGATATCATTATCGGTCTGGGTGATTCTACTCAGTTGGATTCAAAGGATTTCCTTGTTAATCTGTATCCATACATAAATGGTAAGAATGGAATAGATAAAGCCGACTATTTTGAAAATGCTTTTGAAGCATTTGCTGCAAATGACCAATTGTATCAGATTCCCTTAACAATGAATGTATTGGGAATAATGACTGACAAAGCAAATGTGACAGAAGGCAAAAAGGGATTTACATTTGATGAATACTGCAAATTCGTAAAAGAAAAGTGTAATGGTCTTGATCCTATCAGTTATGGAAATGACAGACAAAACTATTTTTATTTCCTTTTCTGCTCGATGCATGAACAATTCGTATCAGAAAAGAAAATGAACATAGACAATGCTGAGTTCCGTTCCCTGATCGAGTTTTCAAAAAATAACATTTCTAAGGACTATTATTCAGAAACAGTTGAGCCGATTAGTACTCAATGGGTCGTGCTTGGAAATGTATATTATGATCTGGTCGAACAACCCTGTTTTGATCCTTCTAATGATTTATTTGGTGCACCTTCTTTTGACGGCCGCGGACCGATGATAACTAATTTCAACACTATAGCTGTAACAACATGTTCATCTGATTTGAATGTATCCTGGGAGTTCGTAAAGATTGCTTTAGGTTATGAAGCCCAAAAGGCGCTTGAAAGCGAGAATCCGATAAATCGTGCAGCATTTAATGATTATGCCAAGACAGCTTTAAAGGAGGCTAATATCACTTTAAAAGAAAAATATATAAATAGAGTCTTAGATGATTCCGATATCGAGCGATATGTCCATATGCTCGAAAAAGCTGAATGTGTCGCAGCATATGACACGCAAGTATATAAGGTCATAATCGAAGAACTGCAGCCTTATTATGCTGATAAGAAAAGCATCGATGAGACGATAAAGATAATAAGTGACAGGTGTCAAAAAGTTCTTGATGAACGTTAGTTTTTCGAAGACTGTGAAACAGATTATTCCAATATGCATGGGGATATCATAATGAAAACAAAAGCAATAATTGTATTATTAGTATGCACCTTGTTATTGAGTGCATGCGGCAAGGTTAAGAACAGCAACTCTAAAACACCGGATATTGTTCCTGAGACTGCTCCTTATTATGAAGGGCATAATCTTGTCTTGGCTGATGAGTACAAAGACGAGAAGAAATACTCATACTCACATATATCACCCCAATGTTATCAGGATGACTATATTGCAGTTTATGTTAAAGCTGAAAAAGCATCGTCAAATTCAGGGGCTGTAGAAGAATATATCAATATCTACGACTACAACGGTGAATTAAAGCAACAGAAGGATTTAAACAATTTAGAGAGTGGTAAGAATTATTCCGATTGTTGTATTGGAAAAACAGAGCTCGGAATGAACATAATTCTGACGGATAAGAAAAACTCTTCTATAGATATTTATAGCGTTGATAATGAGAAATTGAGTTGGGAAAAGCGGCTTGGAACATCTTTGAGAAGTTTTAGAACCGGGTTTGAAGCGAGACGGGTATTCGAAGCAGAAGATGGATATATCGTTGTTTATCAGTGGTCAGAAAACCACGTCTTCAAGTCTGCTGTTGCAAAGCTGGATCATTCCGGAAACCTGATATGGGATATGGAACCTGGCACAAAAGGCGTGCTTGGCGAAGCAAACATTTGGAATGACAGCCTTCTATATAATGATGATTCCTATCAGTTCTATAAGTTGGATTTAAAGACAGGAAAAGAAGAGAAGATCCAAATGAATGATGCTCTTAAAGCATACAATTATAATGTAAGGATACTTCCTGACGGTTATATAGTCGACATTATCGGACACGAGATCAAGCAATATAATTTGAACGATAATACGGAGACTGTTTTTGCAGATCTCAACTATACGAATTGTAATATGAGTATTATCAGTCAGGGATTGGTACATGTCGACGACAAGAGGATAGTAACAAGAGATTTCTTCAGTTATGGCAACGAGGCTTCCGGACGATGCAAGATGACAATTCTGGAAAAGGCAGATAAAAATCCTCATGCCGGTAAAAAGATACTTGAGATCGCACCTGTCTGGGGTATATATGAAAACATGGGTGAGACACAGCAGGTGTTTAATAAAAACAACAAGGATTATTATGCTTATATTTCCACCAGATATGACTGTACATACTTTAGTCTTCCTGAATATCAAAAGGAAACAGAAACTCTCTCAGATACAGTCAATCTCATCACGGATCAGTTAACCGTTGATATCCGTAATGGTAACGGTCCTGATATCATTATCGGTCTTGGCGATTCCACTCAACTGGATTCGCAGGAATTCCTTGTAAACCTATGCCCTTATATTGATGGTAAGAATGGAATTAACAAAGCTGACTATTTTGAGAATGCCCTTGAAGCATTTAAGTCAGATGGAAAACTGTATCAGATTCCGCTTAATATATGTGTACGCGGAATAGTAACAGACAGATCAAACGTAGCTGACGGGAAAAAGGGCTTGACTTTCGATGAGTATAACAAATTCGTCAAAGAAACATGCAATGGAATTGACCCGATAAGCATTGGGAATGACAGGCAGGATTACTTCCGTTACCTGTTCTGTTCAATGAAGGAACAGTTCATTAATAATGGGAAATTAAATGTTGATAATGAAGCTTTCCGTTCACTGATCGGGTATTCAAAGAACTGTATTTCTGAACGATGCTACCAGGAAGAAGCTGAACCAAATGGTGCATGGTGGATCGCACTCGCAGATGTTTATTGTGACTTGGCAGAAAGACCGTATTTAAATTCATTATCTGACATATATGGAGCCCCCTCTTTTGACGGACGCGGACCGATGCTGGAATGTTTTAATACTGTCGCTATTTCCACATGCTCATCTGATCTTAATGTTTCCTGGGAATTCGTAAAGACATCTATAAGCTATGATGTCCAAAAGAGCTTTATTGAAGGAAACCCGATCAACCGCGCAGCCTTTAATGAATATGCCAAGACAGCTTTGAAAGAGGCGAACATCACACTCAAAGAAAGGCATGAAGGCAGAGTTTTAGATGAGTCCGATATCGAGAGATATATCCATATGCTCGAGAAAGCCGAATGTGTTGCGGCTTACGATACGCAAGTATATAAGGTCATAATAGAAGAACTGCAGCCTTATTATGCTGATAAGAAAAGTATTGATGAGACGATCAAGATAATAGCTGACAGGTGCCAAAAGGTCCTGGACGAGCGGTAAAAATATACGGCCGGGTTGTACTCAAGAACTCGGCCTTTATTATAGATTTGTATATTATATCTGTTTGACATATATACGCAAAACGGATATAGTTTTCGCAGATTATCACTGATGGAGAATGCTATGGCTAAGAAAATTCCAACACCTACGATTGGTGAAATATTAAGAGAAGAATTCATGGAACCATTGGATATTACAGCTTATAAGCTGGCTAAGGATATAGGTGTTCCTACATCAAGAGTATTAGAAATCCTTCATGGTAAAAGAAAAGTTACAGCAGATACTTCATTAAGGCTGGCAAAATACTTTGGTTTGACTGATAAGTATTTTCTTGATATTCAGAATGATATTGATATCAGACATTTAAAAGAAGAACAGAAGGATGAATTGGATAAGATTATTCCGTATTCAGCATGATTGCTCCCGATTTAAGAACTATTTAAGAGTTCCTTAAAGGCATTTAAGGGTTAAAAGAATATCCTTTGTGCTATAAGGAGGTCGAAAGACATGAAAAACATTATTGAAACTAAGAAACTTTGCAAGACATTTTCGAGCGGCGGCATTCAGCAGCACGTTCTTAAGAATATCGATCTGGAGATCTACGAAGGCGATTTCACGATCATCATGGGCGCATCCGGTGCCGGCAAGTCCACACTTCTTTATTCATTATCCGGAATGGACAAGCCGACTTTGGGCACTGTAACATTCGACGGCACAGATATCACCAAGATGAATACGGATGAGCTCGCGATCTTCAGAAGATCTAACTGCGGATTCGTTTTCCAGCAGGTGTATCTCGTTGATTCGATGAGCGTTTTAGATAACATCATGGCAGCAGGACTTCTTGTTTATAAGGATAAGAAAGTCCTTGCTAAGAAGGCAGGAGAACTTCTCAAGGCAGTTAATATCGATGAGACTCTCTGGGGAAAGTTCCCTACGCAGATCTCAGGCGGTGAGGCTCAGAGAGTCGGCATCGCAAGAGCCTTGATCAATGATCCGAAGCTTGTTTTCGCTGACGAGCCTACAGGTGCCTTGAACTCGCAGACAGGTAAGGCTGTTCTTGATACACTCACCAAGTTTAATGAGAAGGGCCAGTCGATCGTAATGGTCACACACGATATCTCTAGTGCAAGAAGAGGCAACCGCATCCTTTATGTTAAGGACGGCGAGATCGCCGGTGAGTGCAACCTCGGCAAGTATGTGACAGGTGACAAAGACCGTCATCAGAAGTTAAATGACTTCCTCGCTACGATGGGGTGGTAATCATGAACAAGACATCATTACTTACCAAATCGAACCTCAGGAAGAACAGAGGTACGTCAGTAGGATTGTTCCTTTTGATGGTAATCGCCACATGCCTTATCGGAGTATCACTTCTGATCTTTTTGGACTGCTATCCCTCTGTAAGCAAAGAGGCCGTAAGACTTAAGGGCGGCGACGGGTACATCAGCATTACCGGAAATCTTGAAGGATTCACTGATGAGAAGATCGACGAACTCATTAAGGACGATACTGACAGCCACTATACATATCGCAATCTTAAGCTGACAAATCATCCGGTAAAGTTCGGTAACGGAGAAGTGGTCATCTCTATAGATATCAGTGATGACTCAGCTTTTACAAGACCGATGAATACTTTCGAAGTGATAAAAGAAGATACATCGATCAATGAGGATTATATCTATCTTCCTTACCAGTTTAATACTTCAGGCGGATTCGAGACGGGCGATACTTTCGAACTCGCGGATTCAGGAAAGACATACAGTTACAAGGTAAGAGGTTTTCTTAATGTTGTTTACGGCGGATGCAATAATACTGCTTTGTTTGCAGTAGTAGTTGATAACGGCAGCTATAAGAAGATCTGGGATGATACGCATGCTGAATATGAGAATATCAATGTGATCTACGATCTTAAGGATGGCGTGAAGAACGGCAAGTTCAGGATCAATGCATTTAATGATATGCTCAAGGTCAATCCCGGTGCAGTCATCGAAGGTTATGATATTGACGGAGTGATAAGCAACAGGACTTTTATCGGACTTATCATTGCGGTATCATTCCTGGTCGCTACATCACTCATTATCGCAGCAGTTGCTATGATGCTCGCTAACAGCATCAGCAACTATATCAGAGAGAACATGAAGACCTTAGGTGCGCTTAAGGCAATCGGATACACCGGAAAAGATATTAAGCTTTCTCTTGTGATCTGGTTCTTTATCATCGCTGCAATAGCAAGCGTAATCGGTATCGTTGTTGCATACATGGTCATGCCTTTATTTGCTTCGATCATCATCGGACAGATGGGCGTTCCTTACAGTGTTATGTTCAATCCTTTGGCAACACTGATACCTATAGCTTTTGTAATCCTTTTCACTCTTGCCGTTACGGTCATCTGTGCAAATAAGGTCTCAAAGATCCAGCCGATCGTAGCTCTCAGGGAAGGTGTTGAATCACACAACTTCAAGAAGAATCACGTTGCACTCGACAAGACATCGTTAGGTCTTAACACGAGCCTTGCAATGAAGACATTTTTCGGAAACATGAAACAGAATGTCATCACATTCATCGTACTCGGCTTTATGATCTTCTGCTGTGTAATCTCACTCCTTCTGTATGAGAATTTCAGCCGCAAGCCGAAGCTCGATATCCTTGCCACAGAGATCTGTGCAGGCGTTGTTGCATCTGATTATGAGACCAGGGAAGATGTCCTTGATTATCTCGAGAAAAGAACTGACATAAAGAACGTCAGAGAGATCATCAACATGAATGTTTACTATAACGATGAGGAGAGCTTATTCTGCTATATCGTTAAGGATCTTTCAAAGATGAAGAACACCAATCTCTGCTACAAGGGAAGACTTCCCTCATACGATAATGAGATCGCAGTTAGCGGTTCTTTTGCAAAGGCATACGGATTTGATATAGGTGACGAGATCAAGATCGATTATGGTGATAATTCATATAATTATCTCATCACCGGTTTTATCCAGACTACAAATAACAGCGGCCGTGAAGCGATCTTCTCATACAAGGCAGCAGATCACATCATGGATATCGATACCATTCCCGGATGGTACTGGTTCGATCTCACGAATGAGTCTGACGATGTTGATAAGAATATCGAAGAAGTAAACCGTATCATTGAAGAGTGCGAAGATAAGTTTGGTGCTCACATCATCAGTACCATGAATTTCTTCAAAATGATCGGAGGTGCCATGACCACATTCCAGGGAATTTCCGTCATGATGCTCATCATCATGTGCTCCATTTCCGTTGCGGTTATCGCTCTGATCCTGTATCTCCTCATCAAATCGCTCGTATATCACAAGCGTAAGGACTACGGAATCTACAAGGCACTGGGTTACACTTCAGGAAGCCTCATGCTTCAGACAGCATTAAGCTTCATGCCCGCAGTTATCGCTTCAGCAATCGTCTTTTCGATCGTATCTTACAATGTGGCAAATCCTTATATCTCATTGTTCATGCGTTCGTTCGGTCTCATGAAGTGCGACTTCGTGATCCCGGTACCCGGCGTTGTGGCAATCGGAGCTGGCCTTACAGTTGTATCTTTCCTGCTTGCACTTCTGCAGACAAGAAGGATCAGGAAGATCGAAGCATACAACATGCTTGTAGCTGAATAATATAACGAGTAATAGGGAATAGATTGAGTTTGTAAACAGGTGCTGTCTTGGAATAAGGCAGCCCTGTTTATTTATTTTCAACATCAGGATGTTTATATGTTGCTTTAGCATCAGAGATTAAAGAATTTGAGTATGGTCGATTCTGTGCTTTCCGGAAATAATAAGTTAATCCTATGGTGACGTTGTTGCCGTGAAAATACAGCGGTTTAGGTCCGATTGCATACTGCCCGAAAGACGTGTGCATGAGTAGGGCATGTAGAGACACCAGGAATAAATTGTCAAAGAGGCTGCCTCAGCGTGAGACAGCCTTTTTTCGTGCTTAAAGATCATAAAAAAACAGATAAAGTTCCGACAGTGTTGGAATACTGTCTGGATTTTCTCGGATGTGGCGAATAAGAAGATACCGTTTGGCCTCCTGAGCCGCGTTGCCTGAATATTGTCAGATTCATTTAAAGTGCTATATAATCTTAATGTTCTTATGGGGAATTAAGGGGATTGGATATGAAGAAAAACTATTTCAGTTATGTGTATAAGAGAGTGCTCTTGGGAGTGCTTCTTGGAATTGTTGTTTTCGTGTCGTCGGCATTGTATATGAAGAGTCTCTATTATGAGTCGATCGAATCAGGACTTCGCGGGATAGAAAGTGCGCTGCAGTATTATACAGAGCAGTACAGCCAGGCACAGATGGGAAAAGATGAGATAAAAGATGCTCTTGGCTATTACGATGTGGATTATATAAGGATCATGAAAGTGTTGGATAACGGGAGTTACGACACATTGTTCGAGACCGACTACAATACCATTCATGTAAATTCCGGCCCCGATTATGTTTATTACATAACAGATGATGAACATCTGCCTGCCAAAGAATTAATGACTGTTATTTCGGAGGATGATTACACTACTGTAGCGTATCGAAAATGTGATGAAATCAAAGAAGTCGTAAAAGATCATGTTCCTGAAATTTCCAGCACAGCAGAGATAATAGACCAGTCAGGTGTTTTCAATATCGGAAACAAGGTGTTCAAGTCAGCCTCGGAATTCAATCTGAATTCAAGAAGCCCGGTGTTAGTTGTGGAGACAAGTTATGAAGACGGTGAATATCTTCATCTTGGAAAAGTCTATGAAAGCAACCGCAATGGTGAGAAACTGCTTTTCGGAAAGAGATGGGATTACACTGAAGAGAATAAGAAAGATTTCTACAAGGACAAAACGGCAGATAATTATATGTTTGTCTACGGAAGCGGGACAGCGCCTGACGGATTCAGTATCAAATATATTCGGACGTTTGATTCCAATATAAGCTGCCTTAATAAGCGTCCGGATAAGTTTTTCGAGGAGACGGGTAAACTCTTCTTCACCGAGAATGACAAAGATTTCTATGAGTACAGAAAGTATGATCCTGCGTTCCTTGATTTTAATGCAGACGGCAATTATTCCGTGGAGATCAAGACAGGTGGAGGACGGACTTCTTATGGAAGTCTAAAGCGTGTTCCGTTCTTTGATGATGAGTACATTATTGAATTCGTTGTCACATATGTATCGTTCGAAGAATACTTTATGCCGGTCCTTATCGTTTATGCAATCGTTCTTCTTATCCTCTGTGCAGGCATTCCCTGTCTCAGTGGCATAGGATCTTACAGAAAGCTTAAGAAGACGTCAAATGCTGATCCTGAAAAGGCTGAACAGGATAATGCCATAGCAGTTGATCTTAAACCTCAGTTAAGAGATATCGGTATCCTGGCAAAAGAGATAATCGATACTGAAGATGAGCAGATAAAGAATGATGATTACACTAAGATATTGGGTAAGCTTACTGAACTCGATATCGGAATAGACGAGCTCGCGAAAAGAGCAAAAAGGGGATAGAAAATGGATAATCCGAAAATAGTTAATGATAAGATCATCTTCACGAACAAGCCGCGTCTGATGCTTGCGTCAAAGATAATACTGGCCATAACTGTTGTAGTTCTTTATGTCATGCAGGCGCTGGTATTTTTCCCGATGTACGGCATATTGCATGATGTTAATTACGGGGACTTTAACTTTCCTGCGATATTCATTCTGCTGGGTGTCTCGCTTGTCATGGGACTTTCAGCTTTTATCATCGCCATCGTAGGTGCTGTAAAGAATGAAGCGCCCGTCACTATAGTAACTGTTGTGGTAAAGGCGGTAATGATACCGTTCTTTGGCATCAATCTGTATTTATGGATCATGGGCATAAGCGGAATGCTTAATCCGTTCCTCATGCTCGGAATTCCGGCTGTAGGTTTTATCGGTGTATGCCTGACTTATGTTTATATGCTTATGACGAGTCTTCCTGATATTCTTTACACGATCATCTTCTGCATAAAGAATAAAAAGCGTCCTTCCACTTTCATGATCGTAGGTGTGATACTGGAGTTCTTCTTCCTGGGAGATCTTATTGGTGCCATATTGCTTCACAAGGCGTTTAAGGACGCCATCGTGACAGAATAAGTTACTCTTTGTAGTACTCGTTAACGAGACTTCTGTAACCTAACTCTTTAAGCGTATCGTATCTTACATTGAAGCGCGATTTGGTATGTGTTCCGCTTATCAGATATCTGATTAGTTCCTGTGCATAGAGATCGATCTCGTGAAGGCTCTTGGATGTCGTAATAACAGGGAAGAACCACAGGCTCCATGTGAGGTCGGAATCTTCATTAACTTCCAGGAGCTTGTGATTGAATATCCTGATGAAAGCAGAGGCGGCCTTGGTGCCGTCTAAGTTCTCTCTTCTTCTCCAGCGCTCCAATGCTCTCGCTTTTCTTCTCATCTTGCCTTTAAGTTTTACGACAGAAGCGGGAGCAATATCTATGTCGCCGTTCTTTACTTCAACGCCGAGGAATGTGAATCCGTCTTCAGGACGTCCGTAGAATTCCTTGTCGGGATTAACAGTTAGTCCCTTGTCCTTTAAGGTGTCCAGAATGACTTTCTTATACTGCTCTATCTCATCTTCGCTCTTCGCGAAAACAATTATGTCGTCAGAATATCTCGCATACAGGATCCCTCTTGAACCAAACCATTCATCAAGATCCTTGAGATAGAGATTGGCATAAAAGGATGCGATGGGAGAGCCTGCCATAATGCCTTTTTGCTCAGTTATCTTTTCGCCTTCGAAAAGAACATAAGGCTCACATAAAAGTGCTTTCATGAAGTTAAGAAGAGGCAGGTCATCAGTGATGGTCTTATCAAGTTCTTCGCATATCAGATCCACCGGGATAGAGTTGAAGTAATTGCTGACATCGATCTTATAAGAATAAAGTTTATGAAGATCTTCCGTGCGGCAGATCGACATGATCGCGTCCTTGGCGCAGACACCCGGACGGAACGAATAAAGATCAGGTGAATAGATATGATCGTATTTCCGAAGTGTCAGATAAGTAAGCAGCTTCAAGATCATGTTGAAGTCATAAGGATACTTGTAGACCGTGCGCTTTTTCTGCGAGCTCATCTTGCTTATGACAGACTTCGAGGGCAGGGGAAGGCCTTCTAATGACCTTACTGCAGATTCGTATGATAAGAACTTTTCAGAATCGATATACTCGCGGAGTTCTTTCTTGAATCTCTTCGAACACTTTAAAGAGGATTTATAAGCGTAGAATCTTTCCCATGTACTCTTATCGAAGAGCTTATCTGTTAGTGACACTTAAGATTCCTTTACCCTGATGTTTGTTATGGCGCACTGGTCGCCCGTCAGAGCGATATAGACGTCCTTGGAAGGATCATTGATCTTAGTGACGTTAATGATCTCTATGCCTTCGTTAGTAGTCGTGAGAGTGATAGTGTCCCCCTCGCGTACGAGATGAACTTCGCAGTCTATTCCCTGTTTGTTTACGGCTTTCCAGTTATCCCAATTAGTGAAGTTTTCTTTCTTGTTCACTGTGATCGTGTTGGTTCCGAATTCATCCGAATCCCAGTTCTCGCCGTCGAGTCTGACAAGTCCGTACTCACGGAAGTCGGGGCCGTTAACTTTGCCGTTGTCAGAAGAGAAGAGGCTGAAGTAAGGGCAATGCCATACGAGTCTTGCAGTAGGAAGACTCATTGTATGGAATGTGATCGTGAGATTGTCTTTCAGAAGGAAGCCGTCAGTGGTTGCCATGCGGTATCCGTCAGACTGGATGTTTGGAACATCGCCTTCAGGAACGTCGATGTAACTGATCTCTTCTGCGATCCTCGGAATATAGTCATCCGGAACATCCTGATCATCACGTGTGATGCTGACGTTTGTGATCTGGCAGTGCTCACCTGTAAGGCCGATATAAGTCCATCTGGCACTGTCAGGAAGCGCTGCGATCAGTTCGATGACTGACTCATCAGAGATGATCTTGATAAGCACATGATCCTTTACCTTAACAGCTTCGATATCGTAATTCCTGCTGCCTGAAGAGGAAGCATTATCTTTCTTTGTTATCTTTGGCTGGATCTTGCGTGCGCCTTTGCGGACGACCTTGCCGTCAAATCTTATCTCGCCATACTCGAAGTAGAGAAGCCTTGCAATGTTCTTATCGTCATCATGTATCCTCGCATCAAGTGAATCAAAAAGAATGATGGAAGGAATGCTCTTATCGGCCGGGAATCCTTCCTTAGGCGCGCTTGTGAGCTTGATCCTTGTGATCTCTTTTGTGACGATGATGCCTTCAGATGTTGCTGATCTGTATTCGTCGCAATAGAGCTCGTTCTTTCCTGCGAGTTCCTTTATTTCTTCTTTTTCCTTCATCTGATACTCGCTGTCCAAGTCGATCAGATGGATCATGATCTTGCCGAAAACAGGATCGAACTGAGTGCCTAAGCACTTAACGAATTCCTCTCTTACTACCTGCTGCGGAATTGTCGCACGGTAGCTTCTGCTGGATGTCATGGCATCGTAAGCATCAGCGACCGCGATGATCCTGGCGATCTCGGGGATATCATCGCCCTTAAGACCTTCAGGATAACCTTTGCCGTCGTATCTCTCGTGATGTGACTTGGCACCGATGCTGAGATAAGGTGACTCACTGATAGATGACAGGATCTGCGCACCGATATCCGGATGCTCCTTGATGATCTGGTATTCTTCGTCAGAGAGCTTTCCCTTTTTATTAAGGATAGTTCTTGAGACACCGATCTTACCTACGTCATGAAGGAGAGCAGCATAGTAGATCTCGTCGCATTCCTGCGGATTTTTTCCTGCGATCACAGCTATCTTTCTGGAATACTCAGCTACTCTTGAAGAGTGACCCTTGGTATATTTGTCCTTGGCATCGATAGCGCTTGCGAGCGCCTCAGCCGTCTGTGCGAAAAGTCTCTTTGTAGCCTTGCTCTCATTCTTGAGATAATCCATCTCGATCTGACGTGCACGGTCGACTGTCTGGTTCATATCTTTCAGTGCGAAAAGATAGAGCAAAGAAGAGAGGAAACCCGTAGTGATGTTAATGAGGGACAGACCATAGAACTTAAGCTGGATAATGCCTGCTATAAGCGGCATTGTCGTGAAGAGCATAAGGGATATAAAAAGACCTGTCCTGAAATACTTGCGGTACTGAATGATGACCGAAGTCTGCAGCAGAAGGACTGCGAGCGGAATTGCCATTCCGATTACATATCCCGGTGAACGCTGATAGCGGTTAGCCGAATCGAAAGTATAATAGAGACCGGTAAACTGTGATACTACAAGAAGTCCCATGCCAATAAGAACAAGGTAATCTATTGCCCTAAGTCTTATAGGGATCTTCTTGATTCCTGTCTCATCAATATAGATATCACGCACATAGTGATTGAATGCCCACAATATCATGAGGATCATTGCATATACCATGAAGTTGCTGAATCTTACGAGAAGGAAGCCGGTATAACTCTCATCACCTCTGTAAACGTAAGCCGTACGGTCTGACATGAGAAGCAGCATGGAGAAGACATTGGTAAGGATAAGGAACATCTTGCGTTCTTTATCAAGGCTCTTGGATAATGCCATGAAAAAAGCCGCTGCAGCGGAGATTCCGCTCAGCACGAGCATAAGATCGAGTTGGACATCATTCAGGATCTCAAGTACCATATGGCCTCGCCTTTACAGTGTTTTTCACATTAAAAATTATAACGCTTTTCTGATAGTAGTGTTTTAACTCTTTATTATATGAGCGTTAACTGGTGTAACTAATCCTTAAATGAAAGGCTAGTCTGTCAGGGCTGTTTTTTGGAGCTTTTTCGATCCCTTTTTACATGTTTTGTTCCGCTTGGTCCTGCTTCATGTACCGCTTGGTATCAGAAGCCTTGAGTGAAGTTCTGTGGCCGATATAATGACCTCAAAACCAAGGGAGGTACAAGGAAATGACAGACATTACAAATACAGGAATCAAAGGCAGGAAGGAAGTTATCAGCTCTGATTTCAACGAACTCAGAAAAGAAGCATCTATCCTTCAGAAAAAGGGCGTACCGTTCATGATGTCTTCAGTAGTCATCTGGACACTCGTAACTGTAGTAAGACTTATCTCTCAGGATATCATGACGAAGAACCGTTACACTTTCTTTTGCACGGGACTTCTGATACCCTGCACGCTGATCTTTGCTCTCATCACACATGCAAAGCTTTTTAAAGCGAGGAATAATCCTTTTAACAAACTGGGTTTCCTTTGCACGATGAACCAGATGCTCTATCTTCTTATCGTGATGTGGGCATTCTCACAGAAGCCGGATGCGATGCTGATGATTTTCGCGATGGTGTTCGGCGCACATCTTCTTCCGTACTCATGGGTCTATGACAGCAAGACATATCTCGTCACTTCGATCGTCACGACCTTAGGTTCGATGATACTGTCCATCTTCGCACCCGAGATGTATGTAAGCATCTTTATGGCAGTCTGCCAGGCAGTTATGTGCGTTTTCCTTCTGATCGAATGCAGAGGGCTCGAGCGTTCCGAAAAAACTGTGACTGCATTATAATTGTCTCATTATGGGAATGAGCAGGAGACATCAATGAAGGTTACTGTCAGCAAGGACATCGAATCAGGCACGGCGGTGGAGATCCACTGCCGTGAAGTCACTCCGGAAACAGAACGTCTGGAGCGTTATATAAGACGTTTTGACGAGCGCATCACAGGCACATCTGACGGTCAGACACACAATATCCAGATCGAGGATATCCTCTATATCGAATCTGTCGACAAGAAGACGTTCCTCTATACTTCGGGCAAAGTCCTTCAGACAGAAAAGCGCCTTTACGAACTTGAGGGACTCCTTGATGCCTCGACATTTTTCAGGTGTTCCAAGTCGGTCATCGTAAACCTCAATAAGGTCACGAGATTAAAGCCTGAAGTAACACGCAACGTCCTCGCGACATTAACGAACGGGGAAGTTATCGTCATCTCAAGAAGATATGTAAGAAGCCTTAAGGCACTGATAGGCTTGGAAGGTTGATCAATATGGAAGACATAAAGAAACTGTTCATATATTTCAGAAACGCTCTGGCATTCTCATATTCCTGGCTCGTGCTCTGCTATGCACTTGCAGGATTTGTACTGACGCGCATCCCGCTCCATTACAGCGGCTTCTATCCGGCGTTAGGCGTAGATACGCTACTCAAACTCTTTCTTCTTTGCGCGTGGGGATCAGCGTGTTTTGTTTTCGCGTTCTTTACGAAGCTCATGAGGAAGAGGGGATTCATATTCGACCTGACCGTATTCTTCATTCTCTTCATACCTGTCGAGGTATTAATGTTCTATTGGATGGAATTATTTAGTGGAAAGGGACTGGCATCTTTCTGGCTGTTCTTCGGAATAATTGTCATATCTTGCTATGTAGCAGCTATCCTCATCGACGTGCTCGTCATGAGAAAACGCGCGAAAACATACACCGAAAAGCTCATCGAGTATAATTCGAGAAAAACCTGACCGTGGAAATAAAACGCAAGAATAGTAAATCAAATAGCAATATATCTTATTTACAAACACTTCTGATAAATGATACTATCATCACAGTGACCATTATTTTGTGAACAGAGGTGCCAATATGAAAAAGAACGAGCGCAAAGACCTTGTCACCAACATCTACACAGCAGATCCTTCTGCCCATGTTTTCAACGGCAAGATCTACATCTATCCCTCTCACGACGAAGACCTCGATATCCCTGAGGACGACGACGGTGAGCAGTATGTAATGAAGGATTATCACATCCTTTCAATGGATTCACTTGACAGCGAATGCGTCGACAACGGCGTAGCTATCAGCGAGAATGATATCCCGTGGGTTTCAAGACAGCTTTGGGCTCCTGACGCTATCTACACAAACGGCAAATATTATCTTGTATTCCCTGCAAAGGATAAGGACGACATCTTCAGGATCGGCGTTGCTGAGTCTGATTCACCTGTAGGTCCTTTCAAGCCGCAGGAGAATTACATTCAGGGCAGCTACAGCATTGACCCTGCAGTTCTTCTTGACGATGACGGCAGGATCTGGTGCTACAACGGCGGACTCTGGGGCGGCCAGCTCGAGATGTGGCAGTCCGGTTCTTTCAATCCCAATGAGCACCGTCCTGAAGGTGACGAGAAGGCATTGGGCGCTTTGGTTGCAGAGTTCACACCTGACATGACAGCTTTCAAGTCCGCTCCCAAGATGATCACTATCCTCGACGAGAACGGCGAGCCCATCAAGGCTGGCGACGAAGACCGCCGCTACTTCGAAGATCCCTGGATGCACAAGTTCAACGGCAAGTATTACTTCTCATATTCCACAGGCACAACACACTACCTCTGCTATGCTGAAGGTACTTCACCTGAAGGTCCTTTCACATACAAGGGAAGGATCATGGAGCCTGTTATCGGCTGGACAACACACCACTCCATCGTACAGATCGACGGCGAATGGTATCTCTTCTATCACGATGCCAAGAGATCCGGCGGCTGCTCACACAAGAGATCAGTTAAGTTCACAAAGCTTAACATCGCAGAGGACGGAACGATCGAGAAGATCTATCCTTACGATCACGAGTAAGACTAACTTAAACAAACAATCGGAGGCTGCCTTTACCGGGCAGCCTTTTTTATTTGAATGTAAAGCAGAAAGAGAAATCATTAAATTCAAGTAAATACTTGAATGTACAAGATCGTACACGACCCGTCTGCCTGCGAAGACTGTAAAAGGTTCGTGCCGGACCCGCCACAGGCGCTAAGCGTTCTCTTTCTGCTATGCGTAATTATACACATGGCACCATGTAAATCAAATTTGATGAATCACGAATCGTGGTATAATTCTCATTGGAATAAACACAGGGGAGAGACGGATATGATTACTTACTGGCCTGATTATTGTCAGAATTTCCGGTGCAAAGCTGATAAGTGCGTTCACACGTGCTGTGCTGGCTGGGTGATCGGCATTGATGAGGATTCACTTGCAAGATTCAATAAAGAACCTGATATTGCATGCAAGATCGAAGACGGATGCTTTGTCTTAAGAGATGACGGCAGATGTCCTTTCTTAAGGGACGACAATCTCTGCGAGATGATCATAAAGCACGGTGAGGATTTCCTTTGCGACATCTGCAAGGAGCACCCGAGATTCTATAATGAATTTGAAGATCACACGGAGGCCGGTATCGGTCTTGTCTGTGAGGAAGCATGCAGGCTTGCGCTTACGAAGGATGAACCTTTCGCTCTTGTGTCTGAGGACGGCTCGAAAATGGAACTTCCTGATTATGTAAAGGCCGTTTTCGACACATCAAAGCCCCTTTCAGAAAAGCTTAATGAGATAAGCGGCGGAAGAAGGGCGGATTCAAAGCTCAGGGCAGAGATCTTCGACGGCATGGAAGTAATGGATCCCAAGTGGACCACGCTCCTTGGCAAAATCATCGCGGAGCCTGTCACAGCAGAAGAAGAGAACAATGCATTGGCAGATAACGAGAAGGAACTTACGAATTTCGTAGCTTATCTGCTGTACCGTTACAAGGGCGCGGGAAGATTTGCTTCCGAGGCAGCATATCTTCTGGCCGATCTCGTGATCAAGGGGTGTGGCGTGCAGGATGTGGCGAGAGTTTTCTCCTGCGAAGTCGAGTATTCTGACATTAATATCGACGAGGCACTCGAGACATTCGGTTAAGACCTCAATGTCAGGCAAAAAAGGAACAAAAACAGCAGTGTAACATTGTTACACTCAGTAAATACAAGCATTAGGAGGCTTTTTATGGTAGCTGATTACAGTAAGATGGAATGGACGGCAAACCCGAATTTTAAGGGTGGAGAAGGCGTTTTTTACAACATGGTCTTCACGGACGGAGTAAACAAGATGATGCAGGGAAAGTTAGAACCCGGATCATCGATCGGCTATCACAAGCATGAGGGCAACTGCGAGATCATCTATATCGTCGAAGGCGAGGGAAAGGTCCTCTACGATGACGGTGAGGAGCAGGTCAAGGCCGGATTCTGCCACTACTGTCCTGAGGGTCACTCACACTCACTCATCAATAACAGCGACAAAGACCTGCTTTTCTACGCAACTGTAGCTAAGCAGTAAGACATAATGGAATAAGGGATCACGGGAGGAAATAAGTAAATGCCACATTCATCAGGAGGCGGTTCGCACGGCGGCGGATCTCATGGTGGTTCACATGGTTCGAGCCATAATCATATCTCAAATCATTATTTTCCGCGTGCGAAAAGGTATTTGAGACATAACCGTTTAACAGGTGTGGACGATTATATCTATTCTGAGAGTATGCCGCAGAAGACCGGCATCTCATCGATAATCATGATCGCTGTCGTGGCGGTGATCTTTCTGGGAACGTTTGGATTTGCGAGTATTAAGAATTTCCCGAGAAAGCTTCCTGCACACTATTTGGACGTGCCGGAAGTTCATGATGAGATCAACGTTATTGAAGCAAAAGATCAGCTTGAAGATATCCTGAAACAGTATCAGGAGAAGACCGGAATATGTACTCATATCTATACGGTATACCATGAGAAATGGACCAATACTTATTCTGATCCTGCTGATTACTGCATGAATGTGTATACGAGCAATTTCCACGATGAAGAACACTTCGTGATCATCTTTTCGATACCTTTCAAGGATGCCGAATGCTACGATTACAGTAACAGTAGAAAGCAATATGTTCCGGACTTTATCTGGGAAGCAGTTCAGGGTGATGATACAGATCCTATACTGACGGAAGAGATGTTTACCACTTTCCGCAAACTGCTTCAGAAGGAACTGGAGGGTTATGTCAATCCGGGAGACGCTTTTACGCATGCATTCCAATTTGCAATGAGGGATGCTGACAGTAAGCTCGATGGCGGTGTCTTCACTTTCCTTGTGCAGATACTCAAGAACGGCTTCCCGCTCATACTGATCATCGGTTTCTTTGCATTATTCCTTGTCCTTATGATCAAGCAATATAACAAGGATAAGAACATCGAGTACACTCAGGTTCCGCTGGATGAAAAAGACAAGGCATCGTATTCTGGTCCTGCAGATCAGATTTCATCTGCAGCAGGCACGGGAGAGACGACCAAAGCGTCCAAGGTCTTATACGCAATAATTATGGTCCCGTTTGTGTTTGCCGGTTTATCTATGATCGGGGCAGGCATTGCATCAGCAAAACGTGCTGACGGAGGGACCACGGGAATATTCTTTATCCTTTTTGGACTGGCCTGGACCATAATCTTGGCTTCAACGATATTCAAAGTGTTCAACATGAAGGAAAAGAACAAGAACAAGGATACCGATCCGCTTACTGCTGAGTATCCGAAGTCTGAGTATCCGAAGTCTGAGTATCCGGATGTTAAGCCTGTGGATACGACTGAGGTTAAGTCACCGTTTGTTCCGTTACCTTCATCTCAGGAGACAGAGTTCGATCCGGTCTTCTTCAATGATTCAAAGAGCAATATCGAAGACGATGATGAAGACTACAAGCGCATGAAGCGGCAGGGATTCGAGTAAAGAAAATGGTAAAGGTGATGTCACGGATGCGGCATCACCTTTTTTCTGAGCCTTCAAAAATCCTGCCTGTAATGCCATTTCAGGCTGTTCACTTGCGGAAAATCAGTTTCAATATCTTGCCTGATATGAAGTCGACCGCGAATACGAACGGTGTCAGCAGGAGCAATGTCCAGATAAGGATGAAGACCGGAATCTGAGGCCATGTGATGAGCACTGTAAGCTCTGAAGTGTTAAGGAAAAACATGCCGCTTAAGAGCCAGTAGTAAAGAGACTTTTTACCGAGATAGGGAAGCACGTA